>Ga0075460_10000115_pt1 | contig 26884 bp, 40 predicted proteins | sample DEB08_DNA_3_FD_77580 | JGI IMG/M metagenome (GOLD analysis project Ga0075460, IMG submission 77580) | Aqueous microbial communities from the Delaware River and Bay under freshwater to marine salinity gradient to study organic matter... | ecosystem: Environmental > Aquatic > Marine > Coastal ...
TCGAGGAGCACGGCGAAGTAATGGAAGGCGTACACGGGCCAACCTTAAGCCCTTGGCACACTATTAAGCACAAGAGTCTAAAGGCAGCCTGCGATATTGGCCGACTGTTTGGCGTTACGCCTAACGCACGCCAGGCGCTGAAGCCTGAAAAGAAGGAGCCGATAAAGAAACTCGGCATTTTAACCCAAAAGCCTAAAATAGCATAACATGACTAAGAAAACTAAAAAAGCCAATCAAGCGCCCGAAGTGGTTAAAGTTGGCAATTACTACGAATTGCAGATAAACGGCCAATCGATTGACGGCAAACAATACCGTAATGACTATATAGCGGGCCAGGCTTTCCTTTATTGGAGCAGCACGGCAACGGCTCCCGTTGAGTTTGACATAGAAGCCGCGCAGCTGGCAGATGACGAGCAGCCTGACTATAGCGAATAAATACGCCGACCAGGTATTGAGCGGTAAAATAGTCGCGTGCGAGCTAGTGCGCTTTGCTTGTCTTCGCTTTCGCGCTGACCTTAATACCTACCGCTTTGCTGAAGAGCTGGCCGACCACGCGCTTGAGTTTATACAAAACCTAACGCATACAACAGGAGAGGCAGCGGGTAAGAAGTTTATACTTGAGCCTTGGCAGGTTTTCATAGTTGCTAACCTTTTTGGTTTTGTTGGCCCTGACGGTGCCCGCAGGTTTTCGCGTGCTTATGTGGAAGTCCCTAGAAAGAACGGCAAGAGCACCTTTGCTAGCGCCTTAATGCTATACGGTCTTTTGGCCGACGGTGAAGAGGGCGCGCAGGTCTATTCAGCAGCCACTAAGCTAGATCAGGCTATGATGGTCTTTGGTGAAAGCGTTAGAGCTTGCCAAGCCCAGGACTGGCTAAAGGACGAGCTTGTTATACAGAACTCAATACACAATAGGCGTATTGTCTACGGCAATAACTTATTTAAGCCGCTCGAATGGAACCCAGGAAAGCAGGACGGACTAAATACGCACTTTTGCGTAATTGACGAATACCACGCGCACCCAAACGACGAGCTCTATAACGTTATTTACAACTCAATGGGCGCAAGGCGGCAACCATTGCTTTTTACTATTACTACCGCAGGCTTTAACCGTGAAAGCCCTTGCTACAAGCACCGCACTTACTGCAGTCAAGTTTTAAGCGGGGCGCTGAAGGACGAGAGCCTTTTTACTGTTATTTACTCCCTAGATGCTGGCGACGACTGGACAGACCCGAAAACCTGGGCAAAAGCTAACCCTAACTGGGGCGTGAGTGTTTACCCGAAAAAACTAGAGCAAAGTATTAACGAAGCCAAGGAGCTAACCCATAAAGAGGTAGAGTTTAAAACTAAGCTGCTAAACGTTTGGACTGACACGGCTCAAACTTGGATACCCGACGCGGTTTGGGCTAAAGATCAGCCCGAGCTTAACTACAACGACCTTGCAGGCTATGAATGCTACGGAGGGCTTGACTTAGCAAGTACTGGCGACTTTTGCGCTTTTACTCTGTATTTCCCCGAAAGCGGCAGCGTTATTACTCGCTACTATTTGCCCGAGGACGCTATAAAACGCAGAAGCGACGCGGCTGGCTCAAGTATTCGGGACTGGGTGCGCCAAGGGCTAGTAATGGAGACAGAGGGCAACGTAACGGATTATAATTTTATCAAGGCCGACATTTTAGACCTTGCTACGCAGTTCGATATAAAAGAGATTGCTTTTGACCGCTTTAACTCGAGTCAGTTAATTATTGAGCTGCAAAACGAGGGGCTTGTAATGTACCCCTTTGGCCAGGGCTTTGTAACTATGAGCGCCCCGACTAAGGAGCTGGAGCGGCTAGCAAAGACGGGTAAAATAAAACACGGCAACAACCCTGTAACTCGCTGGCAGATGGGTAACGTAATGCTAAGAAGAGATCCAGCCGATAATATAAAAATCGACAAGGCTAAGAGCGGTGATAAGGTCGACGGGCCTGTGAGTATAGTAATGGCCTTAGGAACTTACATGCAAGAAGCTGCCAAAAACGAGAGCAGCGAGTTTTGGTATATCTCAATTTAACACTAACAGAATGAAACGTACAGACGCCTGGCTGACTTTTAAGGACGACTTTATAAAAGAGTTTTATAAGGAGCTCCCTACCTCGGCCACTTATCAGGAAGCTTACGACAAAATCGAAGCCCGTTACTTTGTCGTCTTTAACCGCAGACGCTTTAAAGATTACGGAGTATTTCGCTCAACACTTAGCAGATGGTTAAAGGAAAACCGTTAGGGCTACTTTGTTGCAAGCGTTTTACCCTTGTTAATTAATTTCGCTCTATGCAGTTTAGCCTCAAAAGGCTCTTTAGCCCTAGCCGTGTAGAAAAGCGAAGCAGTTTAAGCGCTCCCGCTGAGTGGCTAGTAAATGCTCTTACTAACGTTTTTGGCCAGCAAACGGCTAGCGGCCAGGCAGTTAATACTAGAACAGCCTTAAGTATTGCCAGCGTTCACGCTTGCGTGCGTGTTATTTCCGACGGCTTGGCCTCGCTTGATCTTAAGCTTTACGAAGAGATGGACAACGGCAAGCGAGTAGCTCGGGCTCACTACGCTAGCGCTGTTATTAATGAGCCAAACGCCTATCAGACTAAGTTTGACTTTTTAAAATACCAGGTAGCGCAGCTCGCCCTTCGTGGTAACGCTTACGCCTTTATTAATAGAGACGCGCGTTTTATTGCTACCGAATTGCACCCAATTAACGCCGAGTTTGTTAAGCCAGTTCTAGCCGACGGGCAGCTATTCTATAAAATCTCAATGCCCAACTTTCCTAACCTTGTGCCCGCTGTTGATATGCTGCACTTCAAAGGATTGTGCGTTGACAATATGCTGGAGGGTCGCTCACCTATTCAGATTCACGCCGAAACCTTGGGCGTTGACTTGGCCGCTATTCGTGCAAGCGCTGACGTTTATAAGAACGGCACTTTAAAGTTTTTACTTAAGAGCCAGCATCAAATTAAGCCCGAACAGGCTAGCGGCTTAAAAACTAGCTTGGACGACGTTATAAACGGCTCGGCTCGCTCGACTGTTTTGCCTTCGGGTGTAGAGATGGAAAAGCTAAGCATGAGCCCTGAGGAAGCGCAGTATTTAGAAGAGCGCCAGTTTTCAGCTGAGGAAATTGCCCGCATTTTTGGCGTGCCTTCTAGCATGATCGGCGCTAATAAAGACGGGGTTAAGTCTTCTGTAGAGCAAGAGTATCAGGACTTTTACGCTCGCACTTTGATGGCCTACGCTATTAACATAGAGCAGGAGATGCGCCGCAAGTTGTTAACTGAGTCGGACAAAGTAGACTATTACTTTAAGTTCAACTTTAACAGCTTGTTGCGTGCTACGGCTAACGATAGAGCTGACTTTTATAACAAGGGCATACGCGGCGGCTGGCTTTCTAGAAACGAGGCCCGCAGGTTTGAAGATGCAAACGGCTTTGAAGGTGGAGACTCTTATTTGATTGAGGCAAACCTTATGCCCTCTGAGCAAATTAACGCTTATATGCAGGCCAAGATTGACCAGCTTACAAGCGCTGCACTTAAAAACAATAACCCCGACGGGAATAACAATAATACACAAGCTTAAGCAATGAGTAACAACCACGAACGCCGCGCCTTTTTAGGAACCATTGAGGCCCGAATGCAAGAAGGTCAAGAGCTGCCCGTAGAGGTGCGAGGCGTGGCCGCTGTAATTAACCAAGCCACCGATCTAGGTTTCGCCGAAGAGGTTATAGAAGCTGGCGCTTTTAATGACGTTTTAGCGGATGATGTTAGAGTATTGGGCAACCACGACCCTAACCAGGTGCTAGGCAGAACAGCAAGCGGCACAGCTAAGGTATTTTTAACCGAAAGCGGCGAACTTGGCTACAGCTTTAGCCCCGATTACGAGAACCCTACCCACGTTAGTTGGGTGCGCTCTATTATGCGCGGGGACATTACACAGAGTTCTTTTGCTTTTACCGTTCCTAAAGGGGGTAGCGAGTGGCGTAGCTCTGAAAAGTACGGCGTTAATGGTATGCGAGTTATTAAGAAGATTGAGCGCCTTTATGACGTGAGCCCTGTAACCTACCCAGCCTACGAAGGAACGGCCGTAAGCGCACGCGATTTGCAGGCTGCTAAGGACGAGCAAGACCTAATCGACGCAGATAAAAACGAGGCTAGCTTAGACCTGATTAAGTTGACCCTGGCCCGTTACAAGAACTTTTAACAACCATAAAAAGAAAACAATTAAACACTTATAACATGAACAAAATTAAAGCTTTGAAAGAGGAGCGCGGCCGCTTGGTAAGCGAGTTGCAGACCCTTCAGAACAACATCGAAAAAGAGGCCCGCTCAATGAGCGACAGCGAGACCGTTCGCCTGGACGAGATCGACGCCCGTTTGGACGCTATTAAAGTAGAAGTAGAGAAGCTCGAGAAATTGCAAGCCCGCGCTGCTGAGGCTGCTAACTTGAGCGGCGGAGCTTCTTACTCTGAGCAAAAAGAGGTTAACAAGTTGGCCGAAAAGTACAGCTTTAAGCGTGCTTTGAACATGGCTGCTACTGGCCGTAAAGAGGGCTTAGAAGCCGAATTGAGCGCCAAAGCTGCCGACGAGTTCCAACGCTCAGGCGTTAGCGTAGCTGCTCACAGCGTTCTTATTCCTTCTGAGGTTTTCAAGCGCGACATGACTGCTACAGGTGGTACTGCTGGCTCTGAGGGTGGCGTTAACATTGCTACCGAAGTAGGTGGAATTATTGACGTATTGTTGCCTAAGACTGTTTTGCGCGGTTTGGGTGTTCAGCAGTTGAACGGCTTGGTAGGTAACTTGGATCTTCCCCAGGCTTCTACTACCCCCTCAGCTGGCTGGAATACTGAAAACGGTACCGCTTCTGAAAAGAGCCCCGCTTTTGGTAAGGTTTCTTTCTCTCCCAAGCGCTTGGCTGCTTACATTCAAGTTTCTAATCAGTTGATGCTTCAGAGCTCTAACTCTATCGATGCCTATGTACGCAACTGGCTGTTGCAAGCTATGGCTCAATCTTTGGAGACTGCCGCTATCAAAGGAGGAGGAACTAACGAGCCCACAGGTATTATTGCCAACGGTTCTGTGAATGTTACTTACGCTGGCGGTGCTGCTTCTAACTCAACTAACGCTAACGGTGCTGCTGTTGTTTGGGCTGACGTTATTAACTTGATGAAAGCCGTTGAAAACGCTAACGGTGAGGGTGTCGCTTACTTGACTAACCCACTTGTTAAGGCTGCTTTGCAAACTACCCCCCGCCAAGCTTCAGGCGTAGAAGGTAACTTTATCATGCCTTCAGGCGCTAACGAGTTGAACGGTTACCAGGCTGCCTTTACTACCTTGTGCCCTTCTAACTTGTCTAAGGGTTCTGCCTCTGACTTGAGCGCTATGATTTTCGGAGACTTCTCTAAAATGGCTATCGCTTCATGGGGCGGAATGGAGTTGACTGTAGATCCATACAGCGGCGCTACTGCTGGCTTGACCAACGTAGTACTTAACTCTTACATGGACGTAAACTTGCTCCAGCCTACTGCCTTCGCAGTATGTAAGGACATCGACGCCTAATAAGTTCAACAAACCGCTAGGGGTTTAATCCTAGAGCCTGGGGGTGGTTAACTCTCGCCCCCAGGAGCTACTTTACAAAATGAAAGTTAAATTTTTGATTAACGCGAGCGGGCAGTTTAATTTGAGCTATGGCCCTGGAGATACTGCCGACTTGGACGCTAAGCAGGTAGAGCTTTTGTTAGAGGCTGGAGCTGTTGAGTTGATTGAGGAGAAAGTAGAAAAGGAAGAAAAGATAGAAAAGAAACCCGCTAAAAAGGCGAGCAAATGATAACGGGAAAGCGCATAATATCGCAGACTAACACGGCGTTAGACTATGTTACGCTAGCAGAAGCTAAGCAGCATTTGCGCGTTACTAGCTCGAGCGACGATACCTATATAACTGGGCTTATCGGCATGGCCTTAGACGCTTGCAGCCAGTACCTAGGTTACAACGTTATTAAGTCTAGCGTGCGCTTTGGTTTTGACGGCTTTACTGGCCTTCCTAGCCTAATTAACCCCGTTAACGGCACTCAGCTACCTAGCGGCAACTTTCTACGCATACCGAGCCGCATTTTAAGCCTGACTTCTGTTAATTACGTTAACGAGTCTAACGCGGTTACAGAGTTTGACGCTGCCGACTGGATTAGCGCCCCCGAGCCTTTGGCTAACTACGGGCGTGACATTTTTTTTAATACTGCCCCAACAAGCTTAACAGATGATCGCACTAAATATATAGTGCAATGCGTTGAGGGCTTCGAGCTTACAAGCGCTACAGCTGACTTCGGCGACAAGTTCCCACAGGGTATTAAGTTTGCCGCTTTGCTTTTGATTGCTCAATACTACGACAACCGCGCAGCCGTTACTACTAGCTCGGGAATGAAGCCGCTAGATTTTGGCCTAAAGTATATGTTAGACCCCTATAAAATTGAGGTGTTTATCTAATGGATGCGGGCCGCTTTGACGAACTTATAACCATAGAGAGCTACAGCGAAAGCGTTAGCTCTAACACAGGCGAGCGCGTGCAAACTTGGAGCACTTACGCTACGGCTTGGGCTCAGGTAAAAGAGAGCGACTTCGGACAGGAGCCAGTAAACGCAGAGCGCAGAGAACATAAAACCCGCGTTAATTTTATTACGCGTTACGACTCAGGTTATAACGTTAAAATGCGTATTAACTGGGGCGGCAATTATTACAACATTCTAAACATTGCCGAGAAAGAACGTAGAATGTACGCTAACTTGCTAACTGAATTAACGCAGTAATGGTAAAGGGTTTCGACAGATTGGCCGCAAAACTTAAAAACTTGGCTAACCCAGTAGGGGCCGAGGTTTACCGCGTTATTAAAAAAAGCGGGCAGCCTATTATTACCGACGCTCAGAGTGTAATTAATAGCCGCACAGGCAACCTGCGTAATTCTATAGGCTTTATTGAGCGCTCTAAGAGATACCAAAAGGTTGGCATTATTGGCCCTAGAACTTATGGCAGCTGGAAGGGCCGCCACGCCCACTTAATAGCTAAGGGCTGGGAGCGCAAGCGTTACGACGGCGGTTTAACCGTTGTACCAGGTAACGATTTTATGGGCAAAGCTTTTACTAAAAACAAACAGCAAGTTGAGCAAATGCTTGTAAAAGGCTTGCAGGATATACTAAAGAAACAAATTAATAAGTAAATAAAATGGCAACTTCAGGACTTGTAAACGGTACCCTTATTGCGATCTACAAAGACGTGAGCGGAACCTTAACTAAAATTGCAAACGCAACCTCTAACGACTTCGACATAACTAAGGATATGATCGACGTAACTAACAAAGATAGCGCAGGCTATAAAGAGTTTTTGGCTGGCGAAGCTGGCTGGACTTTGACCTGCGAGGGTATTTTTGAGGAAGACGGCGGAGTAACTGGCATCAGCTGGAAGGACATTATTACCGACTTGGTAGCTGGAACTTCTGTAACTGTAGCTATGACTTCTCAAGTTAGCGGAGACATTAAATTGAGCGGCAGCGCTTTCTTTTCAAACTTGACAATGAGCGCCCCCAACAATGACGCTACTACCTTCTCCGCTTCTTTGCAAGGTACTGGCGCTTTAACCGTTGGAACCGTGTAATAATTAGCGCCTTTTGCGTATTATTGCACTATGCAAGAAGTAACAATAGGGGGCAAAAAGCACCCGCTATACTTTAACATGGTAGCAATAGAGCGCACAATGCAAGGCGCTGATATTCAGAACTTCGACCAACTTGCACAGACGGGCCAGGGCATGGCGAATACGCTAGCCTTCGCCCGTCTTTGTGCGTTTTATGGGGTGCAGGCAGGTTATAAGAAAATCGGCGAGAAGTGCCCCTATAAGGACGCTGAAGAGTTAGCCGAGGACGTTACAAGCCTGTCAGAAGTTACGCCCGCTCTTAACGCCTTTACCGAGGCCGTTAGCAAGTTCTTTGCCGTAGAGGGTGAGGCTCAAGAGGCTACAGAGGGAAACTAGAAAGCGGCGAGCGGCAGCCGCTAACTTTTGACAAATTAAAGGCTATTGCTTACGGCGAGATGATGCTAAGTGAGGCCGAGTTTGAAGACATAACGCCGCGTTACTTTATGCTGCGCTTAAACGGCCTCAGAGCCGCACAGCAGCAACAATATAGAAACGAATGGGAACGCACCCGCTGGCTGGCTTTATTCGTTGTAATGCCTTACTCCAAGCGTAAGATGCAACCCAAAGACCTTATAACTTTTCCCTGGGAGCAGAAAAATGCGGCAAATGTTAAGCAAGTAATAGACGCCAATAGGGCTATATTTGAGAAGCTAACCCCCGATAAATGAGAGCCGCAAAAGTAATTTATAACATACTCGCCAACGATGCGGGAGTTAGCGCTATTGTTAGCAACCGAATTAGCCCCGTATTATTACCGCAAGGCTCAGCCTTTCCCGCTGTCGTTTACCACGAGCTTAATTTAGTTGCGACCCCGACAAAAGACAGTAATAGCCGCCTAGACTTTACACGCGTGCAGATTGATTGCTTAGCAACAACCTACGAAGCAGCTAGTGAATTGGCCGACGCTGTGCGCTCAGCGCTTAACGTAGTTACCCCAAATATTTACAACGGCGTTAACGTCTTTTATATTGAGTTTGAAGATGAGCAAGAGTTTAGCGACAACTTAGCAGACTTTGATGGGGTTTTTCAGGTTTCCCAGGACTATATAGTAAGCTATAGCGTATAATGGCAGGCAATTTAGATTTAAACGTAATACTCTCCGCGAGCTTTGAAAAGCTCAAAAAGGGGATGGCCGACGCCGTTAAGGTTGTCAAAGGCGGCACTAAGCAAATGGAGGAGGCCGCCGCTGGATCTAAGAAAGCCTTAGAGAACGCTTTAGGCGGTGAGAACCTTAGAGTAAAACGCCGCGAGCTTACGCAGACAATTAACGAGCAGCGTTCAATTCTGACCAGCTTTAAGCAGGACTTAATTAACCTAGAGAACAAGTTAGCCCAAACAAGTAAGGGCGACTTAATGCGGCAGAAAGCTCTTAAAAACGCTATTGCTGGGCTTAAGGTCGAGATTAAAGACCAAGAGCAGGCAGTAAGGCAGTTAAGCGAGGCGAGGACTGAGGCTAATTTTAACCTAGAAGAGGGAAGCCGCAGAGCTGAGCAGAACACGCAAGCAATGGAAGCCGTTAGCCGTGCGGTAAACGCTGCCTCTATGGCTACCTTATTGCTAGCTGGAGATAACAAGGAACTGAGCAAAGTAATGCGCGGCGTGCAGGTTACTATGGCCCTGGCGTCTGCTGCTGTTGCTGTTTATAACCTTGCTCAGAGAGAAAACGAGATTTTTACCTTAGCTAGTTCTAAGGCTCAGGCTATTTACGCCGCTGCTGTTGGTACTTCTACGGGCGCAATGAAAGCCTTTCGAATTGCCTTGCTTGCTACTGGCGTGGGTATTGCTATTGGCTTAGTAGCTGCGTTAGCTTCGCATTTTATAGACTTAGCAGACAGCGCAGACCAGGCTAAAGGAAGTGTAGAAAGCTGGGACAAGTCGCTAGCCAAAACCGCAATAGGCCAAGAGCGTGAGAAGCAGTTAGCCGCGTTAGAGGCTGAGGGCAAAACTCAAAAGGAAATAATAGCGCAAAAAATAAAGAACGCCGAAGAGGACGTAAGGCTAGCCAAAGAAGCAGAAAATAGACAAAAACGAGGCACAAAGGCCGCAACAGACGCAGCTATAAAAGTAGGCGAGGCAGAGACCGCTTTAAGCGTTTTGCAGTCAGAGCTTGCGGGAATAAACAGAGAAGAGGAAGAGAAAAAGCAAAAGGATAGCCTAGCAAGTTCTAAAAAATACCTAGAGGAAAAGGCCAAGCTTCAGAAGGCCATGGAGGAGAATCTTACAAAGTTTCTCCAAGATGAAGAGGCTAAACGCTTAGCCAATTTATCAGCACGCCGTAGACCTCGCGAAATGACCGAGGCCGATCTTATGCCAGCCGCGCCTGCTGCTAAGCCTGTAGGCGAGAGCTTCTTAATGCAAGCGGCTAAACAAAACGAAGAGGCAGCAAATTTAGACTTTGAAGCTTTACAAAAGTGGAGAGAAAATAACGCCGACCTGTTTTTAGCTATGCAAATAAGGGCGGCCAAGATGCAGCAATTTGCTCTAAGAATGGAAGTTGCAGCAGAACAGGCAAGCGCTGCTCTTGCCAATATGAGCGCAAGTATGTTAGAGAGCTTTGCCGTATTGTTAGGCGACGCTATAACAGGCAAGGCTGACGCTATGCAAACCTTTTTGCAGTCTTTTGCTAGTTCCTTGGCTGGGTTCTTAGGGACATTTGGTAAGGCGCTTATTGCCCAGGGTATAGCTATTGACGCCTTTAAAGAGTCTCTAAAAAGCTTAGACCCAGCCGTTGCTATTATTGCGGGCGTTGGCTTGCTTACGGCTTCTGCGCTTGTTAAAAATGCAATGGCAAAAGGCTCAGAGGTTCAAGCCTTTGCAGACGGTGGTATAGTAAGCGGGCCGACTTTAGGCCTTATGGGAGAATACCCAGGCGCTAGAAGCAACCCAGAGGTAATAGCACCGCTTGACAAATTGCAGTCAATGATTAACACGGGGCAAGGTGGCAACTTTGTAGCCTCTACTAAATTCGATGGCCGCGACTTGTGGCTAGCAATTAACCGTTACGAAAAAGACAAGGCCAGGGGCTAATTTTGAACTATGGCTAAACAATTCTACGGCTCTTTTTACAGCATTGCAGGAGTTGAGTATACTTGCGAACTTTGGGACGGGCCAAGCGGCACCAGCACACCCATAGAGCTCACGTTGTCAAGCCCTGGCTTTACTATTGAGCGGCAGGGGGAGAGTGATACCTTTTTCGACAACCCTATAAGAAGCTCAAGAGCTAGCGCCTTATTTGTAGTTAGCACAGACGCGCAGCTGGCAGCTTTTGAAGCAATAGCAAGCGACCCCGAGGGAACTTACGCACTTAAATTATACCGCAGCGGCTCCCTTCTTTTTGTAGGCCGTGTGCTAGCCGACCAAATGCGCTTCGAGCGTGCAGACCCTGACGGTAAAGTAATTATAGAAGTGGCGGCTGTTGACGCTTTAAACTTGCTAGAGGGCTTTTATGTAGATGCTGGGTGGTTTAGCTTTGACCGAATAGAGGGCATTTACCTACTGCGTAAATGTTTAGAATATAGCGGACTCGACGACTTTATAGGCGCAACCGATAACTATATTTATGACGGGCTCGAGCAATACGAAACAGCCACGCAGAGCGTAAGCGATCAAAAGCTAGCTACTTTCTTTTTCAGCCGTTTAGCCTTTGTAAATAATTACGACCTTTTTGGAGGTATTGAGTTAAGCTATGTAACAGCGAAAAGAGCTATTGAGATAGTGCTACAAGCCTTTGGGGCTAGAATACACCACGATAACGGCGCTTATTATATTGTTCAGCCTAACGCTTACCAAAGCACTACTATAACGTTTCACAGATACGCTAAAGATGGAACTTATAACGGCACGCAGACAGTTACGCACGCAGTAGACATAGGAACGCTACCAGCTCGCCCACAATGGGCCGCTAAGCCTGTATTTTATTACCAGCCGCCGTTTAGAATAGCACAGAGCGCTCTAACTAAAGCTAACGGCGCTTACTTCCAAAAGCCTACTTTTAACACTACTACCGCCTCTCTAGACTTTGACAGGATGCTAAACTTGTACCCTATGCGCCTGCAAATTAATTTAGAAGTAGAGAGCTCAACGGTTTCTAACAATACTTATCAGCAAGTTAATTGGCGTATTTATGGCGTAGACGGCTCGCCAACTTCTTTATATTATTACTGGGACGGCACCACCTGGAATAGCAAGGCGACTATACCAAACTACCATACCAAGCCCTATAAATACTACAGCATTTCTAAGAGGCGCTACCCTATTAGCATTATAGAAGACTTTGATGCACCGCTAACCACAGGGCCAGCCGCAAATATTACCGCTTTTCATGTTGATGTATACACCGAGCAGGTTACTATAAAGTTTACTCAAAACCCTTTTGGCTCGGGATTCGTTACAAAGAGCGTCGTAACTAATCGCTTTGTGGGTAGTATAGCAGTAAGCCAAAGCTATAGCACTTTTGAGCCTTATAAGTTTAATTATAGCAGCTTCGTAAAAAGCACTAATAACCTAGGGAATAACAGCATAGTAAAAGAGCTGCCTCAGGAGTTTTACGATAATGGTAACAAGTACGAAAAAGGCGTTATTTTAGTGGGTAGCAATTTGGCTAGTGCGGTAACTCCGACAAGCTGGGGCGTAGGCTGGGAGGCTGGTTACGCCGAGAGCTTCCAACAAGCGCTAACAGATAACGCGCTTAGTATCTATTCTAACTTTATTAACGTAATAAGAGGCACCTGGCTAGACGCTGGGAGCTTTAACGCCTTTAAGTCTTTGGGCTTTGATTCTGCGACCTGGCTACTCAATGGCTGCACTTATTCCGCTCAGCCCGAAACAATAGAGGGCGAGTTTTTGAAGATAGCCGCCAATTACGGCGATATAATACAAACAGGCGAAGAGGACGATATAAGACCAAGCGAGCGCGTTTACTTCCAAGATCAGGTAAACATTATACGCGATCAAGTTGGCCGACTTGAGGACGTTGTAGGCAATATTGGCGAGCAAATGATTAACGAGGTTGTAAACCTTAGCACGGGATCACCTGACGCGCCTCTAGGCTCAGACGCTACCTATAGCGTAGGCTTATTTTATGACGACAGCGAAGAGACTTTTAGCTGGGAAATGCGCCAACTAGGCAAAAGCCTAAACGTTACGAGCGATATTACTACCTTCCCGACTGAATACGAGATATTTGTTTGCGACACAAGCGGCGGCAGTATTACTATAGACTTGCCTAGCCCCCCAAGCGTTACCCCTGGCTTGCGCTTCGGCTTTGTTAAAACAGCTTCAAGTAATACCTTAACCCTAGACGCTGGCGCAGGTTATTATATTAACGACGCTCAGCTATTAAGTTGGGCGGGCAAATGGGAGACGCATTGGGTACAAAGCGACGGCTCTCAATGGTATATAGTCGCCTCGCATAAATAGCGCTAAATTGTTGCGAGTGTTTGCCTATTGTGCTTTTATTTTTGGAGTATGGCACAAGCTTCAGCAGATATATTAGCAGGCTCTCAGGGTTTCAAATACCACGCAGCCGCAACCGTTACCAGCGTTTCTTATGACGCTGTAGTATGTCAAGAGGACACCGTATTTACAAGCTTCACAGTTACCCCCGATTTTCAGAGCGCTGCGAACGTTTTGAGCGACAGAGGTATGAGCGGCGTAACCTTTCAGCAAGGCACTTACTTGCCCGCTGGAAAAGGCAAAAAGATTACAGGCTTTGTAATTAGCTCAGGTTCTGTAATTGGATATTAATACTTAAGCAATGCAAATAATTAGCACCCTAGGAATTGGCACACGAGGGCGCGTTTATTTCGGTCAAGGCTGGGATTACGTCGTACTTTATAAGGCTCGTATAACTACCGATGGCGGTTACTATGAGGGCGTTTCGTGTTTACTTAGAAAACTGAACAACTTATAACTTATGAGCGATCTACTAAACCAGGCCAGCCTTGTATATATACCAAGCGGCTACAAAGAAGATACCGCCTATTCTGTTATTCCCACAGACGGAAGCGGCGATTTAACCTTTACCCGCGCAAGTGACGGCACCCGTGTAAATTCTGCGGGGTTGGTTGAGAATGTGCCTTGGAATTTGGTGAAATATAGCGAAGAGTTTGATAATTCTTATTGGCAGAAAGTTGCTCAAGGTACTGGTTCAACTCCAGTAGTTACGCCTAATACGTCAAATGCTCCAAATGGCACAATGACCGCAGATAGGTTTCAATGTAATTTAAACGGAGGTACAACAGGGTCAGATAGAAGTTGGATAGATATAGGTTTTAGTGGTTTACCTACAACTGGAGATACAACTATTTCTATTTATGTAAAATCAAATACTACTCAAAATTTTAATGTGGCATTTCAGTTAACAGGGGTAACTGATTCGAGTGCTCAATTAATTACTGTTGGTCAAGAATGGATAAGGTATGTAATTTCAAGAACCAGAAATAACTCTACAAGTTTATTTAGAATTGGTTTAATTGGAAGCCTTGCGGGTATTTCAGATAATTGCGATATTTTAATTTGGGGCGCACAACTAAACGAAGGCTCAACCGCAAAACCCTACTTCCCCACAACAGACCGCCAAAATGTTCCCCGTTTAGATTACTCACAAGGTAGTTGCCCAGCGTTGTTGTTAGAGCCGCAGAGGACGAATTTGGCGTATTATTCAAACAACTTGTCAACAAGTCCCAATGTTGTTGATTATAGTACAACAACCGCAAATGTTTATATTTCACCCGATGGAACGCAGAACGCAATGCAATTTACCGAAACAACTGCAAACGACAGACACGGGTTCTATCAACATACCACAGTAACATCACAAACTTACACCGCAAGTATTTTTACAAAACAAACGGGGCGGAGGTATATTGCCGTCACAAGTAATATGACAGGCACGGGTGCAACATCGTATTTTGATTTACAAACTATGAGCGTGGTAAGTTCAGGAAGTGGGTATACATGTTCTATTCAAGATTTTGGGGATGGGTGGTTGCGTTTGATTTTAACATTTACCGCTTCGGCTGGTAGTCGTTTTATTATTTGGGGCGGTTCGCCAGATGGTATAAATTATCAATACATTGGTAGCACATCAATTTCGCAAACATTTTATGGCTACCAACTTGAAGCAGGCTCCTACCCAACCTCCTACATCCCCACCTATGGGACAAGCGTTACCCGTGTGGCGGATTCCGCATTCAAGACGGGGATTAGTTCGTTGATTGGGCAGAGTGAGGGGGTTGTTTTCTTAGATTTTGAAATTCAAACTACCAATCAAGATATGGTTTTAATGAACATTTATGACCAAGCCGCGGCAACAAATGGTATTTATTTTTATGTAACAGGAAGCAATCAATTACAAGCGTATGTCGATAACCCTACACCATTAGTCACCATTACAAGCGGAGTTTTGGCACAAGGACGATATAAAGCGGCATTGGCTTACAAGTTAAACGACTTTGCTTTCTACTTAAATGGCTCTTTGGTTGGTGTAGATAGTTCGGGAACAGTCCCAACTTGTAACGCATTGCGACTTGAAAACTATGCAAATTCACCAACATACCAAGAAAAAACACAAGTATACCAATCCGCCATATTCAAAACCCGCCTAACTAACACCGAACTGGCCGCACTAACTACTCTCTAAAATGAACACCTTCAAAAAATACGAATTTACGCCCACGCAATGGGACACGCTTAAAAAGAAGATACAAGAAACCACAACCACGCCCGAGGGTGAGAGTGTAACAACTTGGAAAGGCTGCGCCGTTCACGAAATAGGCTTTATTTGCCTTGAATGGGGCAAGGATGCCGAAGATATGCCAGTTTGTGTTTTGCAGTCAGAAAAATGGGCGGTGGATATTCTTTGGTATACCGAACCTTTGGCCGATTTCACCGCATACGAGGTATGGCCGAAGCCCGTAGGAGTTCACACTTTTGCGGGTTGTGAAAGCGAGTACTTGAAGGGGTATTGTGCTAAGTTCCCCGAGTCAGAGTTTTGCGTAGTTCCCGAACCCTTAAACAATGGCGAAGGTTAAACAAGCTATAGCAACCTGGAAGCCTAAGCCAAAAAGAAGGCGGCCAGGAGTACACAGTAAGAACAACAAACCAGCCAAGCGCTACAGAGGGCAAGGCCGTTAATAACTAGTAAAATGAAGTTACCCGTAAGTTTCGACCAGTTCAGCAAAGATCCTTCTAAGGCGCTCACTTATTTAATGGTTTTTGCCGTTATCTTTTTGTATTTGCGTACAGAAAAGCAGAGCAATAACACAGGCAGCAAGTGCGAGGAGAGGCTAACGGCCTGCGAAGCTCAGCTTAAGCAGTTTAGCGCAATGCTTAAAACTTCGGACAGCTCTACGGCTGCGCTTCGTTCTGAGCTTAATACTTACAAAAAACTAGGAGTTATAAACTAATGAAAGCTACTATTTTACTCGCCGCTTTGCTTGCTGCTACTGTACCAGCTCAGGAGAAAAACACCGATCCAGACCCCTACAGGGCTTACACTATGCAGCTCGACAATACAAGGGCTAGCATAGCCAAAACGCACGCCGCTATTGCAGAGGCTCAGGCAATGACAGAGGCGAAAGTAGAAGAGGTAAAACAGACAGTAATAGAGGCCGAGGCTATGGCTGAGAAGGTAGAGCTGTTAGAGCGAGTGTGTGAGGTTTACAGCGTGCCAGTTCCCGAGTCTTTAGAGGATCTAGAAGCCGAGCGGGTGGCTGACTCTACGCGCGTAGCCAATATGCAGCAACTTAACAAAGCGAAAAAATAAAATGAAAGTCTTAGAAATGTTTAAAGGCCAAGCTGGCGAGGTTTCCTCTAAGCGAGTAGTAGGCGTAATTGGTGCCCTTGTACTATTTGGCACAATGGTGGCTAACTCTTTTAGCGCAGTCGAGATAGCGCCAAGCGCTGAGCTAGTTGCTGCTGTGGAATGGATAACGATCATGTGCCTAGGCTTTACCAGCGTCGAGAAGTTTGCCAAGCCTTCTAAAGGTTCTGATAGTGACTAAAAAAGACCTGGCTATTGCTTCCCTGGCACTTTGGGTTCTGCTGGGTGTGCTTTTTGTCGCTGCTGTATTTCGTTGGGGGCCTTCTATGCCCTCAAATAGCGCCAGCGTACTAACTACTTACAAGGACAGCGTTAAAGCGCTAGAAACGCAGCGCACGGCTTTAACAGACTCAATAAATAAAACAGCTTTAAGCTATGATTCGCTTATACAAAATATTCGCTCTACTGGTGATACTACTCGCAAGACCCTCAGCGGGTTGCTCTCAAAGCATAGACAGCTCGACGCTGGCCGAAATTAACTACTATTTAGCCGAGGGCGCCAAAGCTCGGGCTTTAGTTCCTTTGTACCAGGAGCGAATAAAAATAGACTCTTTAGAAATCATTGAGCACAAAGAGGCCGTTAAACACTTGCAACAGGTTAACAGCGACTTAACTATAAAAGTAAAGCTTTGGCGTATAATTGCGCCGTTGGGCTTTGTGCTCGGCTTGATTTTATGAGTGAGACCAGCGTAATAGTTCACGAGATACAAGGCTGGGGGAATTACCGTTTTTTACTGCTCTCTGACATACATTGGGACAACCCGAAATGCAATAGAAAGCTTTTAAAGCGGCACCTGGACGAGGCTAAAGCTGGAGGGCATCCTATACTTATTAACGGGGATTTACTCGACTTAATGGGCGGTAAGAAGGATCGCAGAGCCAATAAGGACACGGTAAGACCTGAGCACCAGGTAGTGAATTACTTTGACGCTGTAATAAGTGACTGCGCTAACTATTTTAAGCCCTACGCTGAGCTTATCCACTTAATTGGCTACGGCAACCACGAGACCGCTATAACCACTCACAACGAAATAGACCCGCTTAAAACATTCGCCCAGTTAATTGGCAAAGAGGAAGCGCTAGGGACTTACTCGGGCTGGGTAATGTACCAGTTTAAAAACGCAAACCAAGCGCAAACGCTGCGCATTAAATACCATCACGGCAGCGGAGGTGGGGGCGTAGTTACAAAGGGCGCGATTCAGTTTAACCGTATGGCGACAATGGTAGAGGGGGCCGATATTATTTGGAGCGGACACGTTCACGAGAGCACCGAGATAATTTACACCGTTGAGCGGCTTAACAGAAACAACCGCCCCGAGCTAGTTAATTGCTATATGGTTCGGACTTCTACCTATAAAGAGGAGTATTTACCAGGTATGGGCTGGCACGTTGAGCGTGGGGCTCCCCCTAAACCTTTGGGCGGGCGTTGGTTAGATGTTAAATTTGCCGTCTACGAGGGTAAGCCCTACCTTGTTTTCAATACACAACACGCTAATTAAAGCTATGAATATAGAAGATTTAAACATAAAAAGCGTTAGCTACACGCAGTACAATAAAGAGCAGCACCCTAAAAAGCAGATCTACCTTCACCACACAGCAGGAACGGGCACGGGCTCGGGTTGCTTTGCTGGCTGGGAAAAGAAAGCCAACAAGATAGCGACTTGCGTAGTAATTGACCGAAGCGGGCAGATTACGCAAGGCTTCCCCTCTAGCGCTTGGGCTTACCACCTTGGCACAAAAGTCGAGGTATTTAAAAAGGCTGGCGTGCCCTATACGGCATTGGATAAGATTAGCATAGGCATAGAGTTAATTAACTGGGGCGGCCTAACTGAAAAAGAGGGCAAGTTTTACAGCTATACAGGTAGAGAAGTTACAGACGTTTGTAAAGTCAAGTATAAGCTTTACGAATACTGGGAGAGCTATACGCCTGAGCAGATTGAAAGCACGCGCAAGCTGTTGCTCTATTGGGGCAAAAAGTACGGCATTGATCTAACTTACAACCCCGATATTTTTGAGGTTAATAAGCGAGCGCTAAAGGGCGAGGCTGGAGTATTTACGCACAACTCTACGCGAGTAGATAAGGTAGACGTTTATCCGCATCCTGGGCTTGTTGAGATGCTTAAATCATTGTAAGAAAAGAAAAACCCCGCTAGTCAGGCGGGGCAATAGTAGCGCGTGAAGAAATCGGCTTTAACGACTAGAACAAAATTAAAGCTTTTGGTTATTACTTGTAAGGCTTAAATATTTTTTCTGTAAGTCTTTTATGTGGTTAGTTCTCCAAATATCGAAAGGAATAAAATTGCAACCCCTCATAATAACCCAACTTTGAAACCGCTTTAAATCTTCGCTTGCGTTTGGCTTGTCGTAAATCATGGGGTAAGGCATAAGGCCCAATTCTCGCATTTTATTAAATCTGTGCCAAACGTCCTGAGTTAGCCCCTTTTCCCAGTAATTACAAAGAAAATAAACCATAATATGCCCAGGTTTAATACCAGCATTTAGCAAAGCGTTTATGCCTTTTAAAAAAATACTTTCATCTCTTTTGTTGTCCCAGGCTGTGTAAATGCGTTTTGTTTTAAATTGATCATCGTAATATTTTACCTTAGACAAAAGTTTTGCGCCCTCTTCGTCTATCAGCCTAATATTAATACCTTGAGAAAATGATAATTTAAAATTACCGTCTATTGCTTCGTTTATTTTGTCTTTCCAATCATGTTGACCAAAAAAGTCATTATCTAGCAATAGAATGTTTTTAGGGTAACCTTCTCCCCTCCAAATTTTATGTATTGTATTAAGAGATTTATTTTTGCCTTCTTTGGTAGGTACTACGCAAAATTTACAACGTAAACGGCAGCCCCTTTGCGTAAAGCCTATGCTGTTTTGAAAATCGGGATAAATATCATAATCGTATTGCTCAAATTCATCAATGTTCAAAAATTGCTCAACTGTCTCGAGTGAATCCGTGCCCGTTCCCCTAACTATTGCACCAGGAAAGTTATTCCTAAAAAGCTCTATTTTGTTTTTGCTACTACTAAAAATAGCAGACCCATAAACTATATTATAATCAGGTTCGAAAAGGCCCTTATTAATTGACTTTTCAAAATAAACGGAGTCGCCCTTAGACTTATGATAAGCAGAAAGCTTCATTAATGCTAAATTGGGCAACTTGCCGTCTATTTGTGTAAGCCGCACTTTTAACATCAAAGCTTTTGATTAATATCTGCGGCTATTGTTTCCTTTTTTACAGCCTGAACGTCGGCAACTTCCTCGGCGGTTTGCATACCCATAAGAATATCAGGGGCGTAAAGACGGCCAAAGAAAGCAGCGGCTCGATAGCGCAGCATAAGCTCGGGCATTGTTTTCCATTTAGAGCCTGCTTTAGTAGCCCAGCCTTCAGCGCTTGCCATTTCGAGCGTGACCGTTGGGCCTTCTATTAGCTCGCCTGTGGCTATTTCAGTAGCTACGGCTTTACAACCTGTTTTGTCTGTTATAAACTTCAAGGCAGAAAAGCGCCCGCAGCTGTTCAAGGCGGCAATAATAAAGGAGCTCGACCAAGAAGGGCGGCCGTGTATAACGTGCAGGTTCTGCATAACCATTAAAGGACTGGCCCCTATTCGGTTTGCCATTTCGAGAGCTACCAGGGTGTTAGGTATATTCCCTTGGTAGTTTGACGGGATTAGATTTGACGAGCTCAGGGCTTTAGCTACTCGCTGAGCGTGCTCGAAGTTAGTAACTGACAGGGGCGCAAGGTCTGCGCTTAATTCCTGCGTTTGGGCTTGGGTTTTTTCTAAGTTTTCCATTATTAAAAGTTTGGTAGTTCTAGGGGGTTAATTATTTCGGCGTAGCCTGGCCAACTGTTGCTATTTAGACACTCTAGGTACGTCTCTAAGTTCTGCTTATAGGTTGCTCGGGCCAGGTTAAGCTCTTCGGGGCCGTAAACATAGCAGGCAACTAGATATGGCGGGGTCTTTTCTACTGCAACAAATATAAACGCCTCGGGAGTGATGCCCGTAGCCTGAGCGTAGCCGTCCAAATAAAAAGCAGCTTGCACATGGTAGCGGTATTTATAAGCCGAGCGGCTGAACGCTCTAGGGCTTGCGTCTTCAGTCGTTTTAAGGTCAACTATAAAGGTAGAGCCCATGCGTTCAGTTACAAAATCGGGGCGAGCTTTGCACGGTGCCCCGTTCGTTTCGTCGTCCCAGGTTATAGTTTGCTCAGCTTTGCCCGTATCGAACAATTTAGAGGCCTTGGAGTGTCTTAAAACGCTAGCGGCTAAGTCTAGGCATTGCTTATAATCCGAGGCGCTTAAAAAGGCTTTATTTGCGTTCTGCTCTAAAAAGGCCTCAAAAGCTTCTTTTCCTGCTTTTGTTCTGCGGTCTAGTTCGGGTAAAACGCTGTAAGTCTGTTTAAATAACTCATACTCTAGTACAGCCATGTGCACCGCGCTTCCTATTTCGAGGGCTTTGCTGCTTTTTTCTGAGTGCTCGCCCGATAGGTAGCGCTGGAAGTAATGCGCTGGGCTTTTGTTGATCAAGTCTAAGCCGCTTTTAGAGATTCGGCTTGTGTCATTGTGGTAATTTTGGTTAGTCGTTAAGTCTAGCATATTGCAAACTTACGCAAAAAAGAGTTAAATTTGCGCTATGCAATTAGGTGAAAACGTAGCAAAGGAGTTAAAAAAGCTTTGCATAGATAAAGGGACAAGCTTAACGCAGGTCTGCAAAGAGGCGGGAGTTGACCGCTCGACGCTGAGGCGTTGGGAGGTCGAGGAGCCGCAGACGATTAAGATACTTAGGACATTGTTAGATAAATTAAAATAATATGCTAAAACTAAATTTTACTGGCAACCTGGGAAGGGATGCCGAGACAAAGACAATGCAAGACGGCAGCTTGCAAATTCGTTTCTCCGTTGGGGTTAACCAAGGCAGAGATAAGGAGACTATGTGGATAGGCTGCGCTTATTACCGAGAGGCTAGCCAGGGAGCAGCGCTTGCGCAGTATCTTAAAAAGGGTAAGGCGGTACTAGTAGAAGGCTTGCCTAGCTTGTCAGAGTATGAGGGTAAGAGCTATTTTAATTGCCGCGTTCAATTTATCGAGCTTTTGGGCGGTAATGAAAAAGCCTCAGCGCCTAAGCCAGTCGAGAAACATAAGCAGCAACACGACGACGGTCTGCCGTTCTAATTATGCCGGGTTTTGATACTATTAACCACCCAATGCACTACAGCGGGAAGGTGGAGGCCATAGATTGTATTGAAAGCGCCATGAGTCCTGAGGAATTTAGGGGCTATCTGCGCGGCAACTGTCTTAAATATTTATATAGAGCTGGCAGAAAAGGCGAGGGAAAAGCAGCTGAGGATCTAGCTAAATGCGATTGGTATTTACAGCGCTTGCGTAAACTAATAGAAAAGGCTTAAATTGCGCCAACTTGGTTTTTTTCGTTGTATAGTCTCAAGCAATTGGCCCCCTTAATTGGGGGCTTTTTGCTTCTGTTCGTTAAAGCTTTTGGCTGTTCACTAAATAATTGTTGCAAGTTTGCCGCGTTTTGGTGTAAGTTCGAGTCAAGTTTAACAACAATATATAACAAAATGACCGAACAAGAAATTTTAGATCAAAACCCCTGGCCCGTGTTGGCTGTAGTGGTTTCCATTGTAGGCGTGTACTACTTTGCTAAGTGGTTAATGCGCAAACTAGACAACTTTGAGCCTAAAGAGGTGCCACCAAGAAAGCAAGAGCCCGCTCCCGAGCCCGTAGAGTTTTTTAACGATTGGGCCGAGCATATTGCTAAAGAGACTCGCAAGCCTAAGTATTACAAAGGCAAGGCGGGTGCTTTGAATGGAAACACTAAAACAAGTAAGAAAGGAGGGGTAAAATGATTACCTACTTGAGCCTTATTTTAAACTTAGTATTGGTAGCCCTATGGCTCTACCGAGAGGACACAATGCGCAACCGTTTGCGGGCTAAGTTGGCTAACCAAGCCGAGCGCTTTAATGAAAGTACGCGCAAATGGCAGTTATTGCTTGACGGTGCAAACGAAGAGTTTGAGAAGATTATTAACGACTTGAAAAAGTCCCGCAATGAGCTGCACGATGCTTACCTTGCTGAGATGCGCGAGAATAGAGAAAGGAAAATAAAGCACGCGGAGGCTCAGAAGAGGCACAGGGAAAAGAAGCGCCTGGAGCGTGAGTCTGCTCAAGTTGCACCAAAAAAGGGAGATAAAAAATGAGTTGGCGCAGTTTAAACACAATGCTTGAGTATTGGCTAGAACAACGGTCAGAAGCCTGGAGCCAGTACTTTGAAGCTATAGAACTGGGCGAGGTGGCCAACACGCAGCAGAGCAAGCGTAAGAGTACAATAATGAAAAACGACGCGAGCAGAAGAGCTAAATACTTTGACGTTTTAATAGCGGCGGCTATTGATCCAACTTTTAACCCGAGGTTTGCTCAGGACTATATACGCGAGGGGGTAGAGTTATAATGGGACGCATGAGCCAAGTTAAAACAGACCTAAAATGGCTAGCGTTTCTAGTCGCCAGCTTTATGCTTTATAGTTTTGTAAATTAAACCTTAAAAAATGAAACCCGAGGAAATAACAGACACCCCAATAAAAAGGCTTTTGTGTACGCTGGAAGTCAAACAGAAGGAGCTTATAGAAGCTTACGACTGTGACCCAGCTTCTGAGCCGTTAAATATGCTTACTAGAATTATAGATTTGATCTATATTATCGAACCTCACGAGCGCATTTTATTAAAAGAGGCTTGGCAGGCTGGATATAATGAGGCTGTTTTAGAAAGCGTAATAAACGAATTTAAGAAAAAGAAATGAATCCTGAAAAATACACCAACCAGTTGTATATAGAAGCCTTTGATATTGTAGGCTCTAAAAAGAAAGCGGCAAATGTTACAAGGTGGGCAATAGCTACCTTACTTAAGCAGAGCGCGGAATATGGCCAGCTTATACACCACGAGAGCGGGCTTCGATTAAGTCCCTTTTATGATAAATGCTTGCAGGAGGCGCAAAAATTACCTTAAATTAGCGGCAGCCCTGGCGGCTTGAATGCGACAGCTGGGGCTTACTTCTGTAGGAGAGAAGTAACAAGCTATAAAAATCTAGGCCTGCCTGGCTGCGTGCGCTCCTACCGCCGCGACTGGGTGGGCTTTTTTATTGCACTAATGACAAACACAAAAACACAACTTAAAACGCGTTTCCTGCCCCATGACTATAACGCTAGGAACGACTTAAAACTAATTAACTTACAAATAAAGCACGGTCTAGAAGGCTTAGGCCTTTATTGGTGTTTGGTTGAGATGGTATGGGAGGCAGATAACGAGCTGGACTATGATCCCGATCTTATTGCTTTTGCCTTGAGAACAGATGCAGGCAAAGTAAAAAGCGTCGCCGAGGGTTTTAACTTGTTTCAGGTTGAAGCGGGTATTTTATCAAGCACGGCCGTTGCTAAGCGTATGGCTTACTTTACAGAGAAAAGCGAAAAGGCTAAGCAAGCCGCTTCCAAAAGATGGGGCAAAGAAACTGAAGCGGATGCGAACGCATTGCAAACGCATAGCGAACGCATTGCTATAAATAAAGAAACAAACAAAGAAACAAAGAAAGAAAGAAACAAAGACCTAGCAGAGCTAGAGTTTACCCCTCCCTCAGTTTCTTTAATTCTAGATGAGTTCCCAAGCTTTAGAGACGCTAAGCGCTTTGTAGACTTTTATACTTCTAAAGGGTGGAAGGTGGGCGCGGCGCCGATGGCCGACTGGCGGGCGGCTGTTAGGTCATGGATAGAAAGGGAGAACGAGAAGGCAGCGCAGTTGCCGCCTGCTCAGCGTCCTAGGGTTTATAAGAAAGCGACACTAGACTAATGCAAGCCTTAACCCCCTCCCAGTATATTCTAGCGGCGGCCATGTTTGACGAGAACGCTAGGGTCAAGCTTTTAACCGTTAGCGCTGATTGGTTCGATATTGACGTTAAGCCAGCCGTTCAGCAAATACAAAAGCTGTACTTAGAAAACAAGCCCTTTAACCATACTAACGCGCTGCTGGAGCTTAAGTCAGTAATGGACTTTAAGTTGTTGGTTTATCTGCACGGCTCGGCTACAGAGTATACGCTAGTTGATCAATACTTAAAACAGCTTGCAAAGCAGCACGAGAAGCAGCGGCTTATTGACGGCCTTGCTAAGATTGACATAAGTAAGGATATCGTTCAACAGTTGACCGAATTAATAGCGGGAGCGACTTTGCACCTAGACAGAGAAGCGGTAACTAGCCGAGCGGCTATAAACAAAGCTTGCGATGAGATTTGCGCGGCCCACGAAAGGCAGGACGATATTAGCGGCCTTAAAACAGGGTGGCAGTATCTAGACAGGTACCTAGGCGGCTGGAATAGAGGAGATTTGGTAATATGCGCAGGCCGTCCTGGAATGGGTAAGAGTGCTATTGCTATGACTTGGGCGCTGGCTGCGGCTGAGCAGTTACACAAGGTCCTTTTTTTGTCCCTTGAAATGAGTATTGACCAGCTCGCCCGCCGCATTTTGACGCATGAAACGAATATTGAAAACTACAAGATTAGAAGCAATAGGCTGCAAGACGGTCAGATAAAGCAAATTGTAAACTACACAATAGGTAATAACCCTGTATTGTGGCTAGACGACGACACCAGTATAAGGGCCGATAAGCTTATAAGTAAGCTCAAGGTGCACAAGCAAAAGAACGGACTAGACTTGTTAATAGTTGACTACATACAGCTAATGAAGGGCACGAAGCAAAACCGCCAGGAGGAAGTAGCAGAGATTAGCCGAACGCTTAAGCTTATTGCTAAGGAGCTAGATATTTGCATTATTGCGCTGTCTCAACTTAGCCGAGCTGTAGAAAGTCGGACGGATCACAGGCCAATGCTGTCAGACTTAAGAGAGAGCGGGGCAATAGAGCAGGACGCTGACGCTATTTTGTTTCCTTATCGGCCCAGCTATTACGACGATGATAAGCCCGAGATAGAAGACGCTGAGCTTATTATAAGCAAGAACAGGCACGGCGAGTGTGTTACTATTGACGTGCGCTTTAGAGGTTCTGTGACTAAATTTATGCAGCTGTAATATTATAAATGCTTATAATTGCAACAAATACAACTAAATAAACCTCATGAGCGGCAACGTTTGGATTAAAATAACCGAGGCTATAGTAAACAATGAGCGGGTATTTCGCGTTTACTACGATGGCGAGGTATTAGAAACGTTTACCGAATTTAAGGAGGCAGAAGAGTTTTATAAGTGGCTGGAGTCCTGCCCTGACGATGTAGATCTAGGAGAGGAGGACGGGTGCTAAACTACGAGGAGACACGGCTACAGAAGTCCTGCTTTGCCTGGGCTTTCTTTAAGCACCCCAACACTAGGGGGCTGCTGTGTTATAACCTTAATAACTCGGCTAACGCAAGGGCTGGCCGAATGAATAGAGAGCTAGGGCTAACGCCTGGCCGTTCTGACTTAGTACTGTATTGGAAGAGTAAGGCTTATATGTTTGAACTAAAGGCCCCGCTAGGTAGGCAGACGCAGACTCAGAAGGAATGGCAGAACTTAATAGAAGAGCATGGCTTTAATTACTTTATTATAAGGACGCTAGACGACTTTATGCGCATATTTGAACAGATAATAACACTATGCTAGATCCACAACTAAAACGAACCAGCACCCCAATAGCAGACGACAAGGGGGTAATACAGAGCCTGTACTTTCACCGTAACGGCGTGCTGTATAAGTACTGCGGCACTTCTGACCCTGGCTACCTTTGTAGTATATGGAACGTGCAGGATCTTATAAAGAACCAGGAGACGGGCGTTCAGCGCTGGATGGTGCGCCACGAGTGGGTACACAATGCTTACGCTTGTATCAAAGTAAAACCTAAACAGAGTAAACGTGCCAAAGTTTCCCGAAAGTAAAGCCAATAGATTAGCACCAAAGCAGAGCAGCTACGCTGTTAAAAGTTTTGTCAATCCTTTGTACAATACAAAGCAATGGAAGGCGCTGCGCTTAGCTATGCTGCAAGACGAACCGCTGTGCAGAGAATGCAGAGCTGCAGATAAAATAACCTTGGCCCGCGTTCTAGATCACATACAACCCGTGCGCCTCGGCGGTGAAATGTGGGAACAGTCTAACCTTCAGCCGCTTTGCGTGTCTTGCCACCAGCGTAAGAGTCAGAGCGAGAAGTTTAAAAGCGAAAAGGATTATAAATAAATGCTGGAGCGCTGGAGATTCATAACAAACGCAACAAAGACGGTGAAAAACGCGTCTAACTACTCAAGAAAAGCGCCGTCGATGACCCAGTTTCGCCCGTTTGACCCCCTACGGGGTGCAGAAAAGCACGCCTCCCCTACCGAAAC
>Ga0075460_10000118_pt1 | contig 26612 bp, 27 predicted proteins | sample DEB08_DNA_3_FD_77580 | JGI IMG/M metagenome (GOLD analysis project Ga0075460, IMG submission 77580) | Aqueous microbial communities from the Delaware River and Bay under freshwater to marine salinity gradient to study organic matter... | ecosystem: Environmental > Aquatic > Marine > Coastal ...
TCATCATTTTCATCATTTTCATCATCATTTTCGCCATCAACATCGTCATTTCTTATTTGATATTTAATATTATTAATACCACTATTTAAATCTTGTTCTATGTCTTTTTTATATAACATTGGTTTTACTTTAATCCATATATTAAAATAATTTTCTATTTTTTCTATAGTTGTTTTATAAATTGGATATACAGTGTCTACATCATCTACTTTATTTTCTCCATTACTGAATTCAAACGCAGTAACTATAATTGATTTTATAAATTCTACACTATAATCATCGGCAACTTTACAAACATCGACTATATTTGTTGCTAGTTTTTTATAATCTTTTTCAGGTAAAGGAAAATCACCATGACTACTACTTGCTTCAATATCAAAGCTACATATCTTATAAGGAACTCTCATTTCTTTTTCTGGTAATGAAATAATATCATTATAATTAATAATATATTCAAATTTACAAGTTGTTTTCTTTTGTATGACCTTTTTACGTTTATTACATGGTAATCCAATCCACCCAGATGGACTAAACTTTTTAATATGAAATAACCGCAATAGAGGTGGTATTTGTGCTTCATATAAATATGTCGTTTCTTCCTCAAATAGTAAACCATTTGGATTTAATCTGTATTCACCTGATGTATTATTTTTTCTATACCAAAATGACTTTGTTTTTTTCAATACAGTTTCATTCTTAAACTTAAAATAAATAAAGTTGTATTGTTTTCCTGAGTCGAAACCATATAACTTTTTACGTTTAATTAATTTTGTAGAATGGATTGAATCGGCAAATTGTTCTCCAAGTAGTGATTTAATATGCGCTACAAATCTAACCTTTTCATTTTCCCCCCAATTATTACCAACCTTCACGTAGAAGAATGGGGTGTAATCAGTGACATATATACACACCGTTTCCCCTTTTTGATTTATTCCAAACATTTTAATACTGAATGTTTTTTCATTGTCTCCATTTGGATCATATTCGGAAGAGTCGCCATTATACGGCAATACATCATTTGTTTCAAATGTTAATAATCGAAATGATGAGTACATCTTACTTTTGATTGTGATATATAGGTATATAATACAATCTTTGTATTGTTTTAACATATTTCTTTTTGGTTTAAATTCAATTTTATGGTTTATGGTTTATGGTTTATGGTTTATATTTTTATTTTCTGTGATGTTTTTTACGGTAAGTAGTTTTACGGTGTTTTTTAATAGTTTTCTTGTTGTGTTTTTTGCCATTCTTATGACTGGATTTATGCTTTTTATTCGTTTTACGTTTATTGGAACGACGTCTATTTCCACCAGATTGAGATGATGATAATATATTTTTTTCAATAAATGTATGCATACCATCTACACTTCTTTCACCATTATATGGTATAAATGACGATTTATCTCCTTTAAATACAATAGCTCCAACCGTTGGATATCCATCTATATTAAATGATGCACCACTAATAATTTTTTTAATATCTTCATTATCGTGATGTTGTTTTTCTACAGCTATTATCGCCATATTACTTGTTTTATCCAATTTTTCTATAAGTTTTTTCCACACGTCAGATAACATTTTACAATGTCCACACCAATCAGCATAAAATTCAATAAACATTGGTTTTTTATTATCAAAAGCACGTTTTACATCTTCTACAGTTTTAATATAGTTAGTATCTATTTTTTTTTCATTTGCATCTTTACCTGTAGGTGTTACATACATAACTTCCAGTTTATTATTTTTATTCATTATACATTATTTAGAGATTAAAAATAATATATATTTTTATATATATTTTTATATATATATGTATAAATTAGTTGTAATAGGATTATTGTTTTTATTAGGGTTTTACTATATATACCGTTCAAATGATATTGAAGCATTTATTTATAACCAAGATGGAAATAACGAAGAAGAATATAAAATAGCAGAAAATTGCCCTGATATACTCATACAAAAAGGTAGTGAATTCTTTTTATATAATTCTAAACGCGCTAATGTTCCTGGTGTGAATCCAATTCGTTTTGATAATTTAGAAGATTATACAGAATTTAAGGAGTGGCAACGCAGTCAAGGAATAATATGTCCTATCTTGTATTTACAGCATTCTTATAATGCCCAAGGCGAACCAGTATATAAGGCTCGTCCAAGTCCCACAAATATGCAAGGTGGATTACCTGATATATATATAACTCAACAAAATATGGGTTCAAATACTTATCCTGATTATAGCAATTTACCTGATTTTAATAGTTTAAATGTAGTTCCACCACCAAATGAAGACATAAATAGCAAATTAATAGATGCAAACCGTAATACTGATTATTTTAATAAAAATTCATATCCAGGAGTTGATCAACAAAATCAATATATAGGATTAGAAACACCACTTGATAAATTATTTCACGATGATATACACAATAAAATAAGCCCTAATCCAATGGATACAAATTGGGGTGGGACTAAATATACGCGTTATCTTGTAGAAGGAGGAGAATATAAAGATAGAGAAGTTAGAAAGAGGTAAAAAAAAGGTAAACAATCTTGTTTTTAATATTATAAAGTATTTAACGAATTATAATATTAAATAAATCCACCTGATATAGATTGTAATCGTAATTCAGATAACTTTGTAAAAAGTGGAAGAATTAAAAATAGCGTTTTACATCATTGGACATTTACACATTTATTTATTTCTATATAATTATTTTTTACCTCCTTTTTTTACTTCTCCTTTTTTTACTTCTCCTTTTTTTACTTCCTTTTTTCTTCTTCTTTTTATTTTTAAAAGCGGAACCAGCTTTACTCATAGAAAGATTACCTATAATTAAATCGTTAATAATCGTTTCAGTTTTATTTAATAAATCAATCGTCGTATTATTATTTATAAGTGGACTTATCTTATTATATATGTCATCTACATCATCCTCATCAAAGACATCTTCTGATAGTATTGTTTGTTTAATCATATATGTTTTATCTTCGGTCTTATAAGAGTTTAATAACTCTAATATATTTTCTATCAAACTTTTAAATTCTCTTTTTTTTTTTAAACCATTAAATATTTTAGTTTTTTTCTTATTATTCTTATTTGATTTTTTAGTCAACGCTTTAATCGCATTAATTCTGTCGTCTTCTTCTGTTTCTCCTCCTCCTTCTTCTTCTTCTTCTTTTTCTTCTTCTTCTTGTGTAGTGCTTACACTTAATGAATCGTCATCGCTCTTCTTCTTTTTTTGTAAATCACCACCACTGGTTTCATCAAAGTATGTTGTAATATTTTCCAATGTTTCTATATATTTTATTTTTGGTTGTATAATAGAATATATCCAATCATCAACATCCATATTAATTGTCATTGTTTTTTGATTATAATTATTTATTATGAATTCTACAATACTTATTTTGTAAGATAAAATCCTACTATAAATAAGATTAATATATGCGTCTACATATTGAGACTTTTTAAACATAAAATTACTAATTTTTTTTAATTCAGCGTTATTTAATGTATCTATATCTAAAATAACACTATCTTTTAAATAATTACCATGTTCCGTTAAATATCTAATGTAACCATTATCGTCGCTTGATAATATTTTTTTTGGGGGGGCAGACAATCTATTGTATTTGGTCTCATCATCAACATTATCATCATCGTCATCATCGTCATCATCATCATCATCATCATCGTCATCATCATCATCGTCATCATCATCATCATCATCATCGTCGCCCATAAAACCTTCTAATATTTTTGTTTGAAATAATAATGATTTTGATGCAATATAAAACCCAACTATTAATACAACACCATAACCTATAATTTTATATAACTTATCGGCATTCATTATATATTATAGTTTTTACTTTTTTTTACTATTTATAATGAATTAATACTCTATATAATGAATTAATACTCTATATATTATCATTATACAATAATAACTATTTTACCTTCTGTTTTATTATTTGTTATTATTATCGGTTGTGATTGATGTTGTATATTGATCAGTATTGTCTTTGTTTGTGTTTACATTATTGGTTTTTTTATTTTTTCTTCTTTGAATAAAACCTTCTAATTTTTTTTTCTGTTGCGTTTGGACTGTTTTTATACAAATATATATCATAAAACCAAAAAATAATACTATACATAGATTCTTAAAAATACCAAAATGAACCTCTTTGGAAATTACACTTTTAATATTCATTATATATAAAATCATAATAAAAAATACAATTATATATATTTTATTTAATTGTATTTATTTGTATTTTTATTATAAATTTACTCTATTATAGGTGTATCTATATTAATTTCCGAGGGTTTTACTAAAAAGTTATAAATATTATTAATACAAGGTTTTGTTAAACGTTTTGTTTGTCCACTTTTGTTATGAATTACAATATCATCTAAACAAGATAAATCAGTTTCGATTGATTTTATTAGGTTTGAAAAGGTTTTAAAATGTTCCATAATATATTTGGCCGATACACTACTTACATTTGGTATTTGAGATAACATAATCTCTCCAATATTATTATTTGTAATATTATCCCTCTTTACTCTCTTTCCTAAAACCTGCGTATATGATGTAGTTGTATCTATTATATCTGACCCTCCTTTATAATATGGCAATACAGTTGGTTCTTCCTTAATTAATTTACTTGCGAATTGAATAATCCATTCGGCAGTTTCTTCTAAATTAACGGTTCGATATAGAGAGAATCCTTTAAAATAACTTATACTAACCATTGCTGATAATAACGTTTTTTTATCAGGCATCCCTTTAAATGGACGATAATATCTAAAATCACCTTCGACAATATAGTATATATGGTGATTATGCATTTCGCATTGATTTAAACGATAACTTTGCTCTTTATAACGTCCATCACGAATACTAGAAGCTAAATCATTGAGACTTTTTCTCTCTATAATAATTTTTTCATTACCAGAATTATCACAAATAATAGCATCACCCAAAGGTAAATTTTCACTAACTAAACGAATATTTTGACCATCATTAATATATGCTGTACATAATTGAAATAGTTTATTCTCTCTATAATCTAATTTAATAAGCATTAAAATGCTAATAATGCTTATTAAAGATTTATGTTTAAATGATGTATTTATACTATATTTTATACTATACTTTATACTATACTTTATACTATACTTTATACTATACTTTATACTATACTTTATACTATATACTATATTTTAGTATTTTCTTGGAAATTTAAACTAATTACCAACGGAAAACACCAGGGCGGTTAACACAACCAACACTGCAACCATAAGCAAATGACGCAGGTTTAACAGTGCAAGCACATCCACACTGTAAGCGTTTACGGTAAACGTTTCCAACAGATGCGTTAAGTCCAACAGTAGGGGGGAGACCAGGGCATCCCCAGTAAGCAGGACGATTAGCTTGAGAAGAAATATTTCTAGCACGACCGTGTTGAGTAGGCATTATATATTATTACACTATATATTTTATTTTTTATAAATATTATAAATATAAGTATAAATATTAGATTAACATTTAAAAAAATTGATATATTCTAAATATTATATGAATAATACAATAAAGAATAATACAATAAAGAATAATACGATAAATAGCAAAATGGAGAATAATACAAATAGTGAAGATTTAAAAAGTATTTTACAAGATGGTGATGTAACTAAATATGGAGAAAATTTAATATTTAATCCATTTAATAATGAAAATACTGAGATTACATTGAACGACGTTCAATCTATTCTCAATAGGTATGGTATAAAAACACCTATTTATAATTTAGAATTGTATAAACGCGCATTTATTCATAGTTCTTATACAAAGCGTTCACAACACGAAAATACAAGTAATAATATAACAATCGTGCCCTGTCCTGATGATTGTATGTCTTTAAAAACAAAGTCAAATGAAAGATTAGAATTTATTGGAGATGGTGTATTAGAATTAATTACAAAGTATTATTTATATAGACGATTTCCTAAAGCAGATGAAGGGTTTATGACTGAAAAAAAAATAGCATTAGTAAAAAATGAGCATATTGGTAAATTAGCACATGAAATGAGAATAAATAAATGGTTAATTATATCTAAATACGCAGAGGAAAAGAAAATAAGAACTAATTTAAAAAAGTTAGGATGTTTATTTGAAGCATTTATTGGAGCATTGTTTCTAGATTTTAATAAAATTTCAGTTAATGATGATGATGGATGGTTTAAAAATATATTTGTAACAGGTCCTGGTTTTCAAATGGCGCAAATATTTGTAGAAAGTGTATTTGAAGCACACGTAGATTGGTCTAAAATCATAAATACTGATGATAATTTTAAAAATATTCTTCAAGTTAAAATACAAAAAGAGTTTAAAACTACACCTGATTATTTAGAAATTAGTCATAATATAGATGAAGGATATGAAATGGGTGTATATTTATGTCTAGGCAAATCATTACACGAAATGAAAATAGAAGATAGTGTTAATTATGATAAATATGGATGTTTAAAAAAAATACATGAAGCGTTACAAGAAAATTCATATGTATTTGTATTCTTTGGAAAAGGTATTCATAAAATTAAAAAGAAGGCAGAACAAATAGCAAGCGAATTATCAATAAAAATGATTAATGAAACAAATAACGACAATCAGTAGATTTGAAAAAAAAACAATACATAGAAATAGATAGAGTTATATATAAAATAAAATATATAATACAATTTTTATTTTTTTTTAAAAAAGTTGTATTATATAAGATATGGCGACTTCTCTTTTAGCTAAATTAAAAGTAAATAAACCACCTGTATTAAAAAAAGATATAGAAATTAAAATAAAAGGAAAGGAAAAAGGAATAGTAAAAAAAATAGAAAAGGAAAAGGAAAAGGAAAAGGAAAAGGAAAAAGAGAGGGATGAAAATATAGTGAGTGATGAACGCTTAGAAGAGGTTAGAAAACCCAAGGTAAGATTTATAGATGAAACAAAAAATAAAGGTTTTGATAGAGAGACATTTTTAAAAACGCTTCAAAGACCAAAATTAATAAATGAATTATCTCCGCCGCCAATGAAAATGATAACTGCTCCTGAACCTGCTCCTGAACCTGCTCCTGAACCTGCTCCTGAACCTGCTCCTGAACCTGCTCCTGAACCTGCTCCTGAACCTGCTAAAAAAAAAACGAAAACTACGCGTAAATTAAAGAAAAAAACAGAAAAACCACAAGAAACGATTAATGATATAAATGTGGATATGGGTGTTGGTATTGGTAAGGAAAAAATAACTATTTTAGATGAAAAAATAGATGATTTAAAATTTGAAGAATTAGATGAGGAAAAAATAAAAGAAAAAGAGAAGAAGACAAAGGTCACTATGCGTAGACGAACAAAGAAACAACCAATAGGTGTTAGAGAAGGTTCACTCGATATGATAACAATTGGAGATATTGATGTTAAAACTAGATTAAAAAAAAAATTAGAAGCACCTGTTATTATACCTGCGTCTTCATATTACATGAATAATCGTGAATTTTTTGTTAATTTTATTAACTCTTTATTTTCAAATTACAAGAAACAACTTGCCGAGGAAGCAAAAAAACCAGCTACTTGTATTCGAAGTGATGAAGATAATGAATTTTCACTAATGACGCATCAGCAAGCCGTAAGAGATTATTTAAATTTATATACGCCCTATAGAGGTCTATTATTATACCATGGTCTAGGATCTGGAAAAACATGTTCGTCTATTGCTATTGCTGAAGGAATGAAAACCACAAAACAAATTATAGTAATGACACCAGCATCTTTACAAGTGAATTATCGTGAAGAATTAAAAAAATGTGGTGATGAAATATATCGTAAAAACCAATATTGGGAATTTATTCAAACTGAAGGAAAGGAACAAGAACTTATAGAAAATTTATCAAAGGTTCTCTCAATAACAGTTGAATATATTAATAAACAAGGAGGCGCATGGATGGTTAATATGTCTAATCCTTCAAATTATGAGTCTTTGAATGAGAATGATAAATTCAATATTAATAAACAAATAGACCAAATGATAGCGTATAAATACAAATTTATTAATTATAATGGGTTGAGAATGAGTAAATTAATGGAAATGACTAGTAATAATACAGTAAATCCATTTGATAATACTGTTGTTATTGTAGATGAAGCTCATAATTTAGTAAGTCGTATTGTAAATAAATTAGGTAAAAAGAAAGAAAGCATATCTATTTTACTCTATTCTTTATTAATGAAAGCAACAAACGTTAGGATAGTATTGTTATCAGGAACACCTGTTATTAATTACCCAAATGAAATTGGTATTTTATTTAATATTCTTCGTGGATATATTAAAACGTGGTATTTAAAATTAGATGTTATGGCTCAACGACAAATAAACACATCTTATTTACAATCTCTCTTTAAACCTACTATTCTAGGTGGTCATATTTTAGATTTTATGGAATATAAACCGACAACTACAACATTGGTAATTACACGCAACCCTTTTGGATTTATTAATAAAACATCCGTCAAAGATAATGAATACGCAGGCGTTAAACTAGAAATAGGTGAACGTGGTGAAATTAGTGATGATGTATATTTGAAATTAATTACTCAAATATTAAAGAAAAACAACATTAATATTCAACCCAATGGTGTATCTGTGGATAACTACAAAGCATTACCAGATACATTGGACGAATTCAAAAATTATTTTATATTAAATAACGGTGAATTAAAGAATATGAATATGTTTAAACGACGTATACTTGGGTTAACTTCTTATTTTAGAAGTGCACAAGAATCGTTAATGCCTCGATATGTAAAAAGCAATCCTATGGATTTTGAAGTTGTTAAAATACCTTTCAGTGATTTTCAGTTTAATATTTATGAGGAAGCTCGTATCCAAGAACGAAAACAAGAAGAAATGAATAAGAAAAAAAATGCCAAGGCCAAAGATAATGTAGATGATTTATATTCAAATACAACTTCTACTTATCGTATTTTTTCAAGAGCTTTTTGTAATTTTGTATTTCCGCGTCCAACAATAACGCGTCCTATGCCTGATAAAAAAAATAAAATAGGAGAAGAAACAAATTTGGAAGATGCTGTAAATTTAAATGAAGATATTATAGATGCTATAACTAATAAAGAGATAAGGGAACGTGATGAATCTTTTGGTGATGCTGATGCGGATGCGGATGCGGATGCTGATGCGGATGCGGATGCGGATGCGGATGCGGATGCTGATGCTGAAGGTATGGGAGAAAAAACAATTAAACCTTATCGCGAACGTATCCAATATGCTTTATCAGAATTAAAAAAAAACAGTGATAAATATTTAACTCCTGATGGATTAGAATTGTATAGTCCAAAATTTTTACATATTCTTGAAAATCTTCAAGACGAAGCATACAGCGGAATACATTTACTATACACACAATTTAGAGCATTAGAAGGGATTGGTATATTTAAACTTGTATTAGAAGCAAACGGTTTTACTCAATTTAAAATTAAAAAAACAGGAGAAGTATGGAACTTGGCTATACCAGAGGAAGATTTGGGAAAACCAACATTTGCGTTATATACTGGAACTGAAACTGCAGAAGAAAAAGAAATTATACGTAATGTTTTAAATAATAATTGGAAATATGTGCCTGATACAATTGTTCGTAGTATAAAGGAAATTGCGACTACAAATACAATGGGAGAGATTATTAAATTATTAATGATTACCTCTTCTGGTGCGGAAGGTATTTCCTTGAAAAACGTTCGTTACGTCCATATAGTTGAACCTTATTGGCATCCTGTAAGAATAGAACAAGTTATTGGTCGTGCACGACGTATATGTAGTCATGAAGATTTACCAGAAGAATTAAGAACAGTAAAGGTATTTTTATACCTAATGGTTTTATCTGAAAAGATGTTAAAAAGCGATGAAACAAGAGAATTGAGATTAAAAGACAGAAGTAGAAAAGACGGTATTACTCCAGTTACAACAGATGAATCATTGTATGAAATTGCTACTGAGAAAGAATCTATAGCAACTAATATTTTAAAGGCAGTAAAAGAATCTTCTATTGATTGCGCATTGCATTCAAAGTCAAACACTAGTGAAAAACTACAATGCTTTGCGTTTGGTTCTAGTAATACTTCGAAATTTTCTTATAAAACGAGTTATCAGGATGAACAATCGGATAGTGTTGCTGATATAAATAAAAAAGAAATTACTTGGAAAGCAAAGAAAATAGATATTGAAGGTATAAGTTATGCTTATAATAAAGAAACAAATGAGTTATTTGATTTGGATAGTTATAATGATGGAAATATTGTAAAAGTTGGTGACTTGGAAATTAGTGGTAAGGGGAAAGACGCAACATTTAAAATAATTTTTATATAATATTAGTCATTTTTTATAACTATCAGGATCCAAAAACTCTATATCATTCGTATTCATTTGTATAATTGTTATATGTTATTCATTATTTATATAACACATACATAATATATCTTTCATAAATTTTTTTAACTGTTCGAATAAATATAAACACATAAATACATCCATAATATTAGAAATAATAATGATTGAACTTATTGAAATATAATTATAATTAAGGTATGTTATACTCAATAGAAATAATTTATAATTTAAAATAGTAAATACCATAGTAATTGTAAAAATATAATAACAAATACACATCATATAATAATGAAAACGGTTGTGACTTAACCTATTTTGAATAGGTATATTCATTTTTATTGCTTTTTTACTGCAACAATATACACCATTGTTTATATCTAAAAATGTCCTAATAAGAGAATACATTACGGTAATACTTGTAAGTTTATATTTTTTACAAGTATTATTCAATTTTTTATAATGTAATTTATGTCTGGTTTTTATTTTTGTAAAAGTGTTAATATTTGATTTTGTTTATCCAAAATCTCTCTTAACATTTGTTGTATACCGTTATTATCATCATTACTTATACTATTATTATTCCCAATCATTGGTCTAATTGTGTCTTCTGCGCTTGGACCTGCTGCGCTTGGACCTGCTGCGCTTGGACCTGCTGCGCTTGGACCTTTTTTCTTTAATAAAGCCATAAAATTATTAGGATCTACTGATTGTTGTATATTATTATTATTATTATTAGAAATTGTATCAGATACTAAATCATCCAAAAAACTAACTTGTTTTTTTGGAGATATGCTATTGCTAATGTTATTTTTATCTAAATCAACGTTAATATCATCTCCAATTTTTAATTTTATAATACTATCGTTATTATTATCTATCCATTTTTTTGCCTCTTCGGTATCTTGTCTATTTAATACATTACTTAATTGTTGTTCTCTCAACGCAATTTGTTCTGCTATCATTTTTTCCATTTCACTACCAATTGGAGTGTCTAATTTATCAGAAAAATCAGGAGTTTCTGGTATGTTTACTTTTGTTAAATTTTCAAATTCATTTTTTTTAGAAGTAAGTTCATCATTTAACCTTTTCTGTCTTTGCTGTGATAGATCGTTTGCGTTATACAACTCTGGAACGCTATTAGAATTATATTTTTGTTTTATATCACTTAAATAAATCACCATATCACTAATTATTTTTTTATTTAAATTTATTAGACGATCGTTCGATTCATCTATTTGTTCGGCCATTATGCCTACTTTTTTATCAAATGTTTCTTTTATTACATTATATTTATTATCTGGTATATTTGAAAAAGAATTATTTTCCAATAACAAATTCCATATTATTCCTTTATTTGATGCTGAATTAAATTGGTTGTATAAGTTGGTTGTGTTATTATTCATGATATAAAAATATACCTTATAAATTTTTATATGATTTATATGATTTTATATATAATTTTATATATATATATATGATTTTTTTTACATATCCGAATTAAAATATTTATCTCTCAAATTATCCATTAGTTGATCTGTAATTTTTGTTGTTTTAAAGAACATATATTCGTGTATATCTTTTAATAAAGTAATAATTAAATAGAGTGAATACATACCACATTCTGTGTTACTCTCTTGATGAATAAATGGCGCGTTTAAATCATATTTTAATTTAATTCCATTGGGATATTCTTTTGTTTTAATTTGTAATGCTTGTGAAATAACCCGATTACAAAAATATTTCACTTCTTTTGGTATAGTTGTTCCATTGCTATCAAAGAAAAATATGAACTTTTTTTTCAAATCAATAAATAATGAAATCCAATGAGCACCACTCTTATCATGTGGATCAGTGTTAAATATAATACCTATTTTTGAAATACCATCATTAATATATTTTAATAAATCAAACTGACATAAATCATCCCAAACACATTTATTCTCATAAATATGTTTATCAAAATCTATTGGTGTTGGTCCAATAAATCTAAAACAGGGGTAAATATGTTCGTATTGTTTCATTACCTTTTCTATGTCATTACTATTCAACCAAGTATTATGGTTTTCTTTCCATTTTAAAGGTGATTTTGGAGCAAAGGTATATGTAGATAATTCATCTGTTAGATTATTTTCCATAAACTTTTGTTTTAACCAACAAGATTCATTATAACACGCACCTTTCATTTTATCCTTTAAACTTTTCCAAATATTCTTTGGTATTTTATCAGTAATCATAGTATCTTTGTGACGAGCGTTCCATAAATCTCTCATTTTAAAGAGAGCATCTTTTGTATAACAACTAAATTCACGTATTTCATTTTCTTGAGTTTCGTTTTTGGCCTTAGGAGCACATTGTAACTTTTTAAATGATTCTTTGGTTTTGTTTTTATTATTATTTCCACCTTTTTTCTTAATTACCTTGCGTGTTTTTTTACGCGTTTTTATAATAACTGGTGGTTTTTTATATGTTTTATTCTTGGATTTGGTATTTCTTTTTACTCTTTTTTTCATTCTATTAATATTTAATGAGATAAATCTTTTTCACTTATACTTGTTTCACTTATACTTGTTTCACTTATACTTGCTTCACTTATACTTGTTTCACTTATACTTGTTTCACTTATACTTGTTTCACTTATACTTGTTTCACTTATACTTGTTTCATTTATACCTTTACTTTTCTTAATATTATTGTTTACCTTTTTTGACTTAACACCCTTTGTCCTTAATGAAGGATTTTTCAAATCTATATCAAGTTTAACAGGTATAATTTTTTTAATATCACTTGTTTCATCACTTGGTGTATTATTTATAATATAATTATCTAAATTTGATATTTCTACTTTTTTTCGCATCATAATTGAATTAGCATCGTCAAGTGAATGTATATTACTAGAATCAATATGTTCCATATTTTCATTTAATACATTATTGCTCATATCACATACATTATTGTCTCCTCCTTTATTTCCTTGAATAATATCTCGTTTGTCTATCATCTCAAAATATTTAATTGAAGCAGATACAAACAAATCATGTATATGTTTTATATCATTACTACAATTAGATGGTTCATTGTCCTTTAAAATATCTTTAAATAGAGATACAATTCTTTTTTTATAAAATTTTACATTTTCTTCGTTTAATTTTTTATTAGATTTATTATTTGAGAATTTATTAATTCTATTCATATAGGATGGATTCGTAAAAAAATTAAGTGTAGCCTGGTTTCCTATATTTGAACATATGCTCGTTATTGTATCATTTATTGTTGATACATTTTCTGATTCTATTATTTGTTCATCTTTATTTTCACTCATTTACAATATGTAAACTTATTTATTACATATTATAATCTTAATTTTATTATATATATTTTATTATATATTTTATTATATATTTTATTATATATTTATAATTAATTTTTAATTTCTTTTACTTGTTGGCGAGTGAAGTTTTCAAACATATTTATACCCATATTTTCTGGACAAGGATTAAATGGTTCAAATGAAGGTTTTTCAAATAAGTAAGGATATTTTTCTTGTATATAAGCATTGTTTAATGGTTTAACTTTGCTTTCGTACATATCGCTATTATTTGGTGGAATATATATACCTTGTCCTGCTCCTCTTTGAAGAGCAAAGAATTGATTTCTTAGTTGTGATTCTTTATTTACGTTATCAGCATATCCACACCAAGGCGCTTGGGCGTTTCCTGGGTTAAAAGTTTGTTCAACATTATAGCAAGGACGATTTTCAATAGGAACATTCGGCATTTCTCGCCTATCTATAAGTTGTAATGATGAGTATTTTGTTGATACAGGGCGAATACTAAATGTAGATTGTAATGTAGATGTAGGTATATTCCTTTCCATTATACGTGAATTTAATTCTTCCGTTCTCATATTTCCTTGTTTAATACGTTCCATTTATGTATATACATAAATAACATTATTATATATTGTTATTTATATCAATTATATAATTTATTTTTTTCTATGTGTTTTATTATGGTTTGTTCTCTTTTTACGAGTATTTGAAACCTTATTTAATTTTAAAAAGTCGTCTAAATTTGAATATAATGATTTTCCTAATTCTATGTCTTCTAACTGTTTATTGCTTGGTTTTTGTTTAATATTGTAATTATACATATTCATAAAAGAGACAATAAAATCGGTAAATTTCTCTCTTGATATATTTTTATTTTTAATTAAATTGTGTTTATTATTCACTAAAATCTTGTTATAATATCTCTCAGCCATTACATTATATGGTATTGAATATACATATGGTTTAATATTAATGTATTTTACATTTTCTTTATTCATTAATGGATGAAATACATCATCAATAAATATAATTTCTGAATCGACTGGTATGTTAGTGCAACTAATTAAATCTTTAACTGATTTATCGTGACTTGTTCGTTTAGGTTCTACTATTTTACCTTGTGCTTTATATGCTGCAATAACACCATCAAATACTTTATACCCTAGTTTTTTATCAAAATAGTCATTAATCATATAAACCCAGCTTTTGGGACCTTGGTTATTTGTATAAATATAACTTTTATCGCATAATTTACGTTTTTTTTTATTGTTTATTAGATTTAAAATTTTGAATATGTTTGGTCTAAAAAATTCTGGAAAAGTATCCAATATTTCATAAAATTTGTTATTAAATAATTTATGCCCATAAAATTTTTCTAGAGCATCCCAAAAAATAGATATTTCAATAAAGTTACCTAATGTCTCGTCTAAATCAAATACAACTACTTTATATGGTTTGTTACTTTTTATAACCTTCATTGTCGTTAGAGTTCTGTTAATATAGAGAGATATATTATTACGTTTATAAATTAAGATTAATATCAATACTACAAGTAAAAAACTCACATATTTATTTATACCTAATGGTTTATATATGATATTTTTAAACATAGTTTAATCTATATTAATATAATACTATAACATATTATAGTATATTATAGCATATTATAACATATTATAACATATTATAACATACTATAACATATTATAACATATTATAATATATTATAATATATTATGGGTTTACGTAATAATAATACTAAAATGAATACCAAAGACTATAAAAAAATTATGGAGTATTATAAATTAAATACATCAAAAATGAATAATAAAACAATTAAAAATAAAGCAGAAGACATATTAGCAAAAAAGTTATGTAAATGTATTAAAAAGGTTAAAGGTAAAAGTGAAAATAAAGATGAACGACGAGCAATTGGTATATGTAAAAACAGTGTTATTACTAAGAAAAATATAAAAATATTTACATTTAATTGTAAGAAGAAAAATAAATTAAATCCAAAAAAAGGCACTAAGAAGTTGAAGATTGAGAGATTATAATAATTTTATTTTATATTACACCTTTACATACTTAAAATTTTAAAATGTCCAAAGGTGTAAAAGTTATTATCAATCTTGTAAAAAACAAAAGGGTATTTATAATATATATATATATATACATATAACATATTATGAAAAAAATTAAAATATTTATTTTGGTATTTGTTATCTTACTTATTACTGAAATATATAGTCCTTTAAGAAGACATATAATAACAAGCAGAAATTTTAAAAAAGCAAAATTACTTTCTAAAGAGAAAAACAAAAAATTAATTGTAATAGGGGATCCTTGTACAGGAAATGTTAATATGTGGTTTCAGAAATTGTTTCCAAATTGTAAACATGGTAACGTGACGATTGATTTATTTGGATGTAATGCTTGTGATAAAATGGATATTAATAATATAAAAGAATGGAAAAAATATAATTCGAATGAATATGTAATTACTGAATCAGGCACTTTATCGTTTGGTAAGGACATGAAAAATATATTAAGCGAAATAAAAAGAATTTCAGGTGGAGATTTTTTTTCATCAGGAGGTACAACAACAATAGGATGGAAGTATGTTGGAAATAAGTTGTATTCTAAAAAATATCCAGTTGGGTTGCATAATATCATATATTCATTTGATTCATCAAAAGATAAATATTACAAGTATTATAATTTTAATTATAAAAAAAATATAAAAATTAATTGGAAAAATCTTTAATATATTTATTCATTTTTGTTGAGTTGTAAATGTATAAATGTGTAATAAAATAAATTATAATTATTGGTTATACGTTATAAATGATAATATACAATATATAAATTATATATTATCATTATTTCAATGGTTTTAAATAATTTTATAAATAAAAAGAAAAGTATTATTTTATCAGCATTATTAACCCTTATTGTATTTCAAATATTATTACTTATTAATATTACGATAAAAGGAATTCATAAATATTTTTTATTAAAAGAGAAAAATTTAATAGAGAGATATGGAAAAGAGAGCTGGGTTGTAATTACTGGTGCTTCTAGTGGACAGGGTTATGATATGGCTATTTCTTTTGCAAAAAGAGGATTTAACTTGCTTTTAATTGGTTCTAAACGCACAGATAATACTATAACTGAAATAAACCGCGATTATCCTAATGTAAAAACCAAGGTAATTTATAAAGATTTTAGAGAAGCATTTAAGGATGACTTTTTTAATGATATACAAGAAACATTTAATGAAATAGGCAAAGATTTAGCTATTTTAGTAAATAATGTTGGATATCGTGTTGGATGGAACCCTTATCATGAAATGGATTCATCGCATATAAGAGATGTTATAGTAACTGGAACAATCGTTCAGAGTCGTCTTACTCATATGATTATACCCTTTTTTATTAAACGTCGTAGAGAGAAAAAGAAAACTAGTTGTCTTATTAATATAACTTCACAATGTTTACATCCTAATTTTTTATTTGGTATAACATTATCTAATGAAATAAGTGTACCTTATTTAAGTATATATGAAGCTTCAAATTCATTTGGGTTTTATCAAGGAAGTTCAATTTACAAAGAGTATAAAAATCAGTTTGATATTTTAAATATAACACCAGGAGCAGTAATAACAAACAATACTGGTTGTCTATCTGATACTATGTTTAATATTTCCAGTAAAAAATATGTAAATAATATTATCAAATTAATTGGAAACATAAATGGAAATACGTGCGCTTATTGGGGTCATGCTATATCTGGTTATCTTATAAATTTATTTCCTATTATGAAAAATAACACATTAAAAAAGGTAGGAGAAACTATTGCTAGTGATTTTATGAATAAAAATGATAAAAAAACATATACAATCGTAGCAGACACAAGCGAAGCAGACACAATCGTAGCAGACACAATCGTAGCAGACACAAGCGAAGCAGACACAAGCGTAGCAGACACAAGCGTAGCAGACACAAGCGTAGCAGAGAAAGAGGAAGAAGAGAGAAAAAGTTAATTAATCTTCCAAATACTTTATTGCCTTAAATATAATTTTTTCTTGGGGTGTTAGTTTTTGAAAAATAATACATTCTGATAATTTTAATTGAAATATCATATTAATATTATTTTTACATCTTATATGAACATCATTATTGACATTTAACATATCACATATAATACCTCCGTTGGTTAATTTTATATTTTCTGGATTGTTTAATTTTATCCAACGTATATAACTACCGAATTTTAATTCTTTTAAATCGACTATATAACGGTATTCTTTTAGTTTTTTATTTAATAATAACGTTTCTTTTCTAGGCAATCTTAATTGTTGTAATATATCGTTTTTATTTTTAGTTATCGTTTTGAAATCCAAATTTATAATATCTTCATTGTTTTCATTATTTAAAGCGTTTAATAATTGTTCTACATCCATTATAGTATCTATTACTTATAGTTATAATTTATTATATAAATAATGTTTATATGATAAATTATTTATTGATTTAAAATACCATTGCATTTACGTAATGTAATTGCTAGCGAAGAACCACTATGATTTGGATTATCCAAATATATAGCATCTTTTATTTCCATAATAATAGGATTGGATGTCATTAAAAATCCTTCATCTAAATTATGTTTCTTGATAGCCTCAATCCACTTATTATTTTGTTTGATGATATTGAGAGCAGAAAATATAATCGTTTCTTCATTATTATTCATAATTGAGGTAAATTGTGTTATTTTATTCAAATCACGTGTTTCAATATCGTTCATTTTAGTATTATACTATCCATTATTAACGTAATATATTTAAATATATTTTAGTTTATATAAAAATATATTATTTATAAAATTGAATTAAACATATTTTATAATATATTATTACATGCAAACAAATATTAAAATGCCTTGCCAATTCGTGTTACAAATTGTGGGTATTACTGAAGGACAAATTCAAAAACGCCCATCACAAACGCATCCTACTATAAGCGAACTATCCGATGTTGTAATTACTAATCATGGTAATAATGATATTTCAGGAAACAGTTCAAATGAAATGGGAAAAGCTGTTCTAGCGTATACGCCATCTGAAAGTTGCGATGGTTTATCAGACACATGTAGTAGTGTGTTAGTAGCACCTTGTCCTCCTGATGAAGATGAAGATGAACTGATTATAGAAAAAATTGGTTCTAATAATCCCTTTACACATTGTGTATTCTTATCTATTTTTAAAGAAAAAGAACTTGATGAAAATGGAAATGTAACTAAGATTCCTTCTAAAAAAAAGAAGAGAATTTATAAAAAGACAGAAAATGATGATGATGATGATGACGAGTTTGATTGTGAGGATAACTATCAGTGTATTGCGATAAATCCAAAATTAGGAAATGAAATCACTGAAAGTCTTATTGAGAAAAGGTTAATTACGTTATTACCACCAGTAAAAACATATAGACGTAATGTTCCAATGTACTTAGAAGATAAAGTTGACTCTGTATTTAGTTTTATGGGTTTTTGTGAAGATAATATTCCGTTTATTATAGATGTTAATAATGTTCCATTTGCAGAATATAAACATGGCGAACGTCGCCATGAAGATGGTCCAGGTTCTCCTCCAACTGGTAGTATTAAAAATAAACATTTTACCAAGACAGCATATTTCCCTGGAAAAGAGTGCGATAATACTGATGAAATGATTAAAAGAATTAATGATATTATTACCATAAAACGAGAATCAATTACGCGTTGTTATATTGCATACATTATTCAACGAACAGATATTTCTCATTTTGAAATTTCAAAGTATAATCCTGAATATCAAGATATAATTAAAAAGGCAATTAACGTTGGCGTTCATATTATTCCTATTGTAATTAGTTGGACAAATGAAGGTGTTGCTCTATTTGTTACTGATAATTTACCTTTCTTATCTCCATTAAAAAATTTTAAGTAAAACTATAATATAATAAAACCATAATATAATAAAACTATAATATAATAAAACCATAAAACCATAAAACTATAATATAATAAAACTATAATATATAATGATTAACAATTTATTATATATTTTTTTTGTATATTTTATGGTATCTGCTATTGCTGATATAATACTAAATTTTTTATCTAGACAAACATATTCTCCATTAAAAGTTAGAGCATTAAAACCATATTTTTTACGCAATACCATTGTTAAAAACAGCATTGTTAGAGATATGATATCTGCGTTTAATGCTGGTATAACTATTGTAATTGCCCTTATTGTGACGATGTTTGTATCATCTATTATATTAAAATTCAATCACCCACATTCTCTCTATGAGTTATTTTTATTTCTTTGTATTGCTTTTCCAATTGGTTATATGTTTGATTATTTAATTTATAAAATAGAAATATTCGGTCCTTCTTTAAGATATTTTTATAAATTAGCAGGTGCTGGGTTTTGGGGAGCAATGTCTTTTATTGCAGCTATTGTTACAAGTTATGTTATAATAAACCGCGAAGAATTGTATGAAAAGTATTTGAAAAAATATATATAAGTATATAATATTATTATATAGTTTTATAGTTTTATGGTTTTATAGTTTTATGGTATAAAATGTTGATTAATGTATTTATGTATATTAAAATAAGTAATTTTATCGTTCGTTTTAATATTAAATAATTGTTGTAATGGTTCATCTGGATTAATATATTTACGTGTATTAATATTAGTAATATCTTGTAGTTTATTGGAACTAATATAATTCATTATATATTTTGTAGCATCATTTAATGATGTAACATTTTCCTTTAATTTCATAAAAGTTGTTAATTCTTGTGTAATATTTCGGTGAATATTAAATCCAACATTTAATTTTACTTTTTTATTGCTATTTTGTTCTTTAAACATTGATGTTTCTTTTATTTTTGGTTGTTTATATTGAACTGATTTATTATTTTCAGACGATATATGTGTCTCAATATTATTCACTTGTGTTTTTATATTACTTACTATAGTTTCCATTGATACTATACTTTCTTTTAAGCTATTTATTGAATTACTTGAATTTATTGAATTACTTGAATTACTATTTTTTGAAATATTTGGAATTTGTGACGTATCATTATTCTCATCTATATCAATTGGTTCTGTATCTATACTAATTATATTGCTTTTCGCATTTCCATTATTTGTATTATCAAATTCCATATTGTATATTACTATATTAATAATAATATAGTAATAATTTAAATCAATTTTTATATTATATTTTATGTAAAATTTTATAATATAACGTTTATTGAAGTTCTACAGTTGGGTCACGCTTTCGCTTATTACCAACCATACTTGTAACGCGATGCCGAGGCACAATCATCCATTCAGTTTCGTGTCGTTTACTAAGATGAGGTCGTGATTGTTGTTGGGGATGTGTAGGTTGATATGACGTCGTATTCGATTGCCGATAACGTTGTTGTTCAGAAGCAGCAGCACTACGAATACGATCAATACGAGTTTCACACATCAACTTACCACCGTTAACACCACTAACTGATGTTGCGTGAACATCATTTTCTCGTCCTTCGCGAATAAGCGGAACAATAGAAAATTCTACATATTCTCCTTGAACCAAATACTTATATTGTGTTTTTTCAACACGAAGTTCGCTATGATGAACAAAAATATCACGTTCTTCCTTGGTTTCGCAATCTTGGACTGTGATAAATCCGTATCCAGCCTTATTGTTAAACCACTTAACACGTCCGTTTGCCTTCGTCATTGTTTGTGTTTGTGATTGTGTTTGTGTTTCGGTAGACATTGTTCTAGTATACTCTTATTATAATAGATATCTTTAAGTAAATATTAATAATTATATACTCATATAATGATACATTTTGAATACATTATTATATATTATCATAAATTACATAAGTTTTTCAATATATTTTGTAAATATATATAGTTTGGTTTATCTGTAAAACTTAGATTTCTACAATACATAATAAATAATACAAATTCCCCTATTGTATTATTACACCATCCAAAATCTTGTTTTTGATTTAAAACTGCAGATACTGTTGTTTGTCCTTGCCATGGTAACTTACCATGATATAAATATAACAATATATATCCAAGTGATTCTAAATCATCACGTCTACTTTGCGTAAACCCCTGATGCGTATTTATACTCATATATCTATGGGTTCCTACAATTGTTTCATTCGTTTTTAAAGCACAATGACGTTGTTTATCATCTAAAAAACATTTTGCTAATCCATAATCAATCAAATATACTTCTGTTTGATTGTGACTATTATTTTTTATTAAAAAATTAGATGGTTTTAAATCACAATGCACTATACCACAATCATGTATATCCTTTATTATTTTCAACATTTGTAATCCAAAATGTATAATCACTTTTAATTGTAATTGCTCTTCATTATTTTTTCTTATATCCTCGAGTGATTTACTCAATAACTCCATCGCAATATAAATAAATTTATCATCTGAACCATAATCATATAATACTGGTATATGATTTACTTCTTTTATTTTATCATACATTGATACTTCATTATCTAGTAATTTAATGTGTTTTTTTGCCATTATTTTTATAGCAATATTCTGTTCTTCCTCTTCTATTCTCTCTTCGTTTGATTTATATAAAGCAACAAATGTTTTACCAAAGGACCCTTCTCCTATTTTTTTTATTAATTTAAATTTATCAGCAATAATTATTGCTTTATTATTCATCTCTAGTAATACTATTTTAATTATCTATATATTAAAACCTATATTTATACGTTTATATTTTTATATATTATTATTAAAATTGATTTAAAATATCATACATTATAAATGTAATAATATATTTTACAAGTTCAATCATGGTTGTTATTTGTGATAAATTTCCAAGTGAAAACTATATTTATATTGAAAATGAAATTACAAGTAAATATATACCTGAAAAAATTAAATTAAGTGATTTTCAAAAATGGGCTATTAAATCCATTATTGAAGGTGATAACGTTTTGGTAACAGCACACACTGGTTCTGGAAAAACATTACCTGCTGAATTTGCTATTCAATATTTTACATCACAACAAAAAAAAGTTATTTATGCTTCACCTATTAAAGCATTATCCAACCAAAAATTATATGATATGAGACGCAAATATCCTCATATTTCATTTGGGTTACTTACTGGTGATTGTAAGGATAACCCAGAGGCAGATGTTCTTATTATGACTACTGAAATTTTACGAAATACACTATTAAATAAAAAAATTAATTCAACCTCCAATCAAAAAGAAGATTTGCCATTATTGTTTGAAATGGATTTTGATACAGAACTAGCAGCAGTTGTATTTGATGAGGTTCATTATATTAATGATGCCGAGCGTGGATCTGTTTGGGAACAGGCAATTTTATTATTGCCTCCACAAGTTCAACTTATTATGCTTTCGGCGACCATTGACCGCCCTGAAGAGTTCGCAAGTTGGATTGAAACCGAGAAACAAAAGCAATCCAAAGAGCGCTCTTTGAACCCCAAACAAGTATATTTGGCTTCTACATTAGAACGCGTTGTTCCATTAACCCACTATATGTGGCTTTCTGTGAATGAAGGAGCTTATAAAAAATCTGCTAGAACTCCGTATGAACAAAAAATAGAAAATATGCGTAGTAATCCTATACAAATTGCTTCTTCTGGTGGTTCATTTTCCGACGACAATTACCACAAAATGAATGATGTCCTTGATTATATGTATAAAAACAAAACTTTTATTAAGCGTCAATTTGTAATTGAAAATCTATTGCGGTTTTTAAAAAGTAAAGAAATGTTACCAGCAATTTGTTTTGTATTCTCTCGTAAACACGTTGAACAAGCAGCGCGTGAAATTTCGTTTAGTTTGTTTGAAGAAGATAGTATGATGCCTTCTCAAGTTGAAAAAGAATGCCGCCATATTTTACAATCTAAACTTCCAAATTATAAAGAATATATGGAGTTACCTGAATATACAACGATTGTCGGCTTACTGCAAAAAGGAATTGCTATTCACCACGCTGGTATTATTCCTGTATTGCGCGAAATGGTTGAACTTCTGTTTGAAAAAGGATATATCCGCCTTTTGATTGCTACCGAAACATTTGCCGTTGGTTTAAATATGCCAACCAAAACTGTAATCTTTGCTGGTATTAGTAAATATAATGGTTCTAAAATGCGCTTACTTTACCCCCACGAATATACACAAATGGCTGGACGTGCTGGGCGTCGTGGAATTGATACAATAGGGCACGTATTTCATTGCGTGAATTTGTTTGAACTACCAAGTATTACAGAATATCGCCACATGTTAACTGGCCCTCCGCAAAAACTTGTCTCTAAATTTAAATTATCATTTAATTTGGCTTTATCTATGATTGAAACTCACACCGATGTTCTCTCTTTTATGAAACAAAGTATGCTTTCAAATGATATTGATAGAGAGATTATCGGTTATGAAAATGAAGAATTAAAAGTTGCTGAACAATTACAGAAACAACAGGAAGCATTATCTTATTGTCGCACGCCACGTGATATTCTTGAAACCTATAATAATCTTCAATCATCTATTACATCTACTACAAATAGTGCTCGTAAAAAAATGAGAATTGAAATGAATAATATAGAAGCAACGCACAAGTTTTTAATAAAGGATTTGGAAAAAATAAAATCTATAGATGAAGTAAAGAATATATACAATAAGATTAAATCCGAAAAAAATAATACAGAAAATTACATTTTAAACACAACTGTTATTTTAAACACTATATTATTGAATAATGGATTTATTGTAAAAAATGAAAATGGCGAATACACTATTACTGAAAAAGGGAAGTTTGCTTCTCAATTACAAGAAACGCATCCGCTCGCTATGACTGATTTATATTACAATATGGGAAGGTTTGATTCATTAGACGCATCTGAATTAGCTGGTTTATTTAGTTGCTTTTATCCAGTATCTGTATCAGATGAGTATAAGTCACATAAACCACAGGCTATCTGTGATATTATTATGCGAATGAACAAGTTTTTAGGACAATATTTTACATTGGAAACTGACTCATTTTTAGATACTGGTTCTAATTATGAATTATGTTATGATTTAATGCCTTATGTGATTAAATGGTGTGATGCGACGGATGAAAATGAATGTAAAAGTGTTATTCAAGAAATGAAAAAACATACTGGCGTATTTGTCGGCGAATTTGTTAAAGCGCTGCTGAAAGTGAATGCTGTTGCGTTCGAATTTGAACGTGTTTGCGAATCAACACAGAATATTGCGCTTTTGGAGAAACTTCGGAAAGTTCCGTCATTAACCTTGAAATACATCGCAACGAGCCAATCGCTTTATTTGTAAATAATAAATATAATATATATAATAAAATTGAAATAAATGTAAATATAAAAATAGTATTTACATTTATATTTATATAACAACCCCACATAATGAATACATCGACGAACAATACCAAAGTTGTTAAAGACAATTGGGATGATTCTAGTGAAAGTGAACAAGAAGAAGGAGAAGAACAAATTGAACAAACAATGACGAATGATATTAATAATAGTGTAGATATTCTAGACGCCAATCAAGATGAAACTGATAAAACATGGGATTTTTATGAAGGATTTGCTTCGTGTGTTAATTGCGGAAAATCATCCGAATCGCGAATTATTATGATTGAAAGCAAGAGTGTATTATGTTATGATACTTGTGTCTATAATGAAAATAATGGTTATGATGATGATGATGATGAACTTGACGATTATGATGATGATGATGGTTATGATGAACTTGACGATTATGATAGAAAATTAGGATTATCCGTGTCTTGTCGTTAAAAAAATAAATTAATAAAAAACATTTAATCTAACTCTTCGAACTGGACTTGAACCAGCAACCTTTCGGTTAACAGCCGAACGCGCTAACCAATTGCGCCATCGAAGATTATCTTTTTTATTAATCAATGATTAATTAGGTGAGATATATTACTATCTGTATAATTATATAGATATTTCTTTAAATACTTTTATATAATATTCAATTTAAATCATATTCAAAACCATGCTCTTTAAAATATCTAAAATCATAGTTGTAAAAATCATAAACTTTGTATTGAATGTCTTGTCTGTAAAAAAATCGAGTAGGAACTTTATAATCTTTGTATTCTTTTAATTCCAAGTCATATACTGGTTTTTCCATTAATGTTGTTGCTTTATGATAATGATCTCCTTTAAAATCTCTCACTGATTTTGGAATTTTTTTATTATATATTTTTTCAATATTTTCATAATCTATGTTTTTTATATCATATAATATTAGTTTCTTTGATTTTGATAATAATTCATAATGATAAAACTCGGATGTTTGTGGTGTAAAATGATGTCTATCAATCTGTTCCCATTTATGTGTCATAAGTTCATTTACAAATTTTTTAAACGTTGTGGTTGTTTCTTTCCAATTATAAATCCATATTCCAGTATTTAAAAATCCTGAAACTAGTCTTTCATATGGATTTCTAATAAAAACAATAACTGTATAATTTTCTACATCGTCTGGTAATTTTTCATACTCACATTGTATATGTAACTTGTGATTTGTATTATTTTCCTTTAAATACCAAAACAAGTTTTTAACATGCGTGCATCCGCATTTTGCTGACCACCCAAATACTACCTTATTTTCTGTATCTGTTATAAATAACATTATTATTTTTGTAATGTTATTCTTATATATTTTTCATAAAAATATAATTAAAATATAATTA
>Ga0075460_10000120_pt1 | contig 26477 bp, 23 predicted proteins | sample DEB08_DNA_3_FD_77580 | JGI IMG/M metagenome (GOLD analysis project Ga0075460, IMG submission 77580) | Aqueous microbial communities from the Delaware River and Bay under freshwater to marine salinity gradient to study organic matter... | ecosystem: Environmental > Aquatic > Marine > Coastal ...
GTGGAATGGATGGTCCCGGTCAATCTCGTGCCGATCGAGGACAACCTGCCCGATGACCTCGGCAACTACTTCGCCCTCGTCATGGCCGTACTGCCCCTTCACCCGACTGACCCGGTTGAGCGACTCAAGGCCGTGACCGCGCGCATGGCGCGCATCAAGCGCTCGGCCGAGCCACTCCTGACCTTCGGCGTGCAGAGAGGTGTCTCCACGGCTCCCCGCTCCGTCAGCGTCGCCCTCACCGACTTCTTCGCCAACAAGGCGGTCGGCGTCCTCACCAACGTGCCGGGACCCCGATCACCGATGTCCTTCGCCGGGAGCGACGTGCGTCAGATCGTGGGCTTCGCACCCTCGTCCGGGGATCAACCAATGACCTGCACGATCTTTTCCTACGCTGGTGCGGTGACGATCGGCTTCGCCACCGACGCCGGACTCGTCCCCGATCCCGATCAACTCGTCACCGAGACCATCACCGAACTCACCCGTCTCGTCGACTCAGACTGATAGACATAGAGCCATGGACGAGGGCGCCTACACCCAAGGGATGCTCCTTGTCGCGCAGACGTTCGAGGTCATCGCCGCCGTCGTCTTGCTCGTGGGCCTGTTCTTCGCCGGGATCACCTCGCTACGGACCTGGGCGCGCACCAGAAGTGGCACAGCCGCCTACAAGTTGATGCGGCAGACCTTCGGTGGCGTCCTCCTGCTGAGCCTGGAGATCCTGGTCGCTGGTGATCTCATCCGCACCGTGGCGGTGGCGCCGACAATCGATAACGTCGTCGTCCTCGGATTGATCGTGCTCATCCGGACCTTCCTATCCTTCTCCCTCGAGATCGAGATCGACGGCGTCCCACCGTGGCGCAAGGCGCTCGTGAGCGGCGCCACGGTCGTTACCGAGGCGCAGCGTCGCGCGCGCGAAGTACCGGACGCTCGTTAGCCTGACCGCATGGCGCCTGCGAACCCCGGCCCGCCCCAGGACTTCAACCGCGAGTACGCCACCGCGACCTTCGCGATCGTTGTCCTGCTTTCGGCGACCAGCGGCATCGTCGACGCGGTCGCGTTCGAACGGTTCGGCGTCTTCGTCGCCAATCAGACCGGCAATCTGGTCATCGTCGCGCTGGGGCTCGCCAAGGAACAAGCACTTGAGACCCGCGTAGCTTCCGTCATTGCCCTGGTGACCTTCACCGTCGGTGTCTTCATCGCGGTCAAATTGCGCAACGTCCTCCGCAGGCGCATGACGCAACCTCGTGCGCGCGTCATCATGCTCGCGATTGAGGCAGTACTCATCGCGATCACCGGACTGCTCGTGCTCATCTGGGGCGAGAAGCAGGTGGCCTTCGCTGCAGTTTTCCTGCTGTCGCTCTCGCAGGCGTTTCAGGCGGCCGTCATCACGCGCATCGTCGGTCTGGCCGTCCAGACGGTCGTCATCAACACGGCCCTGGTGCAGTCCGCGGAGGCATGGGTCGGTGGACGGAAGCGCGCGTCAACGATCGCCTTCGGAACCCCGATCGGGTACCTCATCGGCGCTTTTGTCGGGGCACTGCTGTTGCGCTTTCCTCCACCCACGGCGCTGTGGAGTGCGCTATTGACGGCTGCCGCCGCCACCGTGATCGCTCACCGAATCCGGCTCGACGGCGCCAAGATCGACTAGGTCGAGCCGGGCCGCTCGGCGACGTGCGTTGCGCTGTGCGGGCGCTTGACGGCCAAGGGCGGCACCCATGCCGGCGAGCAGCGCGCCCACCGCGGGCTTGGCCAGCGTCAGTGGCGTCGTAGGCAGACGCAGCAAACGACGTTCCTCCTCGGTGAGCGATGCGATGGCGCCCGCCACCAGAACGGCGTAGGGCGGTCGCGCGGATAGTGGGAGCGGGGCCTGACGCACGAAGTGCACTGTTCGCGCGGTGGCCTTGTCGTAGCGCAACTGCGGCATGAAGTCGGCCATCTGCCGCTCAAGTTCTGCGACGGATCGCGGCGGGTCCTCCACACCGACCAACTCTCCCGCCTTGGCCCACTCGGCGACATACGCATCGTCGCCTCCCGGGATCGGACCGCCCCAAATGCGGTGCGTCGCGAGGAAGGACTCCGTGAAGGCGTCGTGCACCCAGCGCAGCAGTTCCGGGTCGCCGGCGGCGTACTTGCGCTCCTGCCCGTCGATCTCCACCGATCCGCGGACCTTGCGGTGCATGCCGCGGACGCGTGCACACTCACGCTCCGCCTGGCGTGTATCTCCGAAAGTGACCACGGTGAGCCACTGGGTGGTGCCAGCAAGACGACCGAGGGCATCGGCTTCGTAGCGCGAGTGCTGCTGGACGCCGGCGAGCGCCAGGGGATGCAGGGCCTGCAGCAGGAGGGCACGGATGCCGCCCACCACGGTCGGCAGGCCGCCATGAACGGCCCAGGCAGCAGAGCCGGGGCCAAAGTAGCCGAGGTCCTGGCCGTGCTCGAGCTCACGCACCCAATCCGGCTGGCCGTCTGGATCCCCTGAGACAAGCCGCCGAAAGCCGGTCGCCGCAATATCGGCGAGGTAGTCCAGGGGGTTCACCCCGACAGCCTGCCCTGAAGGCAGCCCTCACGCGAGTCGAGACCCTCCCCCCGCCGAGTGTGCGATTGCGGACAGGTTTCGGGCGAAATGTCGGCACGCAACTGCACACTCGCCGGGGGATGGTCCTAGGTCGTGGCGTCGCGGAGGCCGACCAGGGCGGCCTCGGCGAGCACTCGAGCACCGATGCCGATGGCACGCTCATCGATATCGAAGGAGGAGGCGTGCAGATCGAGCCGCGGACCGTCTCCGGAGTGCGTTCCAAGACGGGCGTAGGCCGCCGGGACCACCTCGCCGTACCAGGCAAAGGTGTCGGCGCCCATGGACCGCGGCGTCTCCACCACTCCGCGAGCGCCCACCACCTCGCGGGCACCGCGCTCGAGCAAATCGAGAGCCCAGGAATCGTTGACCACCGGCGGAGTGCCGGGGTGGTAGTCCATCTCCGCATGCGCACCGGTCTCCGCCACGATCGCCGCGAGCGACTCCCGCGCAACACCCTCGGCCCGCGCCCAAGCCCCGCGATCAGCGCACCGAAGCGAGAAGCGCAACGTCCCCTGGGCAGGGATGACATTGGGGGCGTCCCCCGCGTGAATGGCGCCGAAGACGGTCACGACGTCGTCGTCGGAGCCAAGGCGTTGGCTGACCTGGTCGGGGAACCGTCGAACGACGTCCGCCATGACGGACACCAGATCGACCGTGAGGTGCGGTCGCGCCGTGTGACCACCCGGGCCGCGCAGCGTGATCGTGGCGGTATCGGATGCCGCCGTCAGTGCCCCCGCACGCAGACCAACCTCGCCGACATCGATCTTGGGATCACAATGCAAGGCGAGGACCGCCGAGACACCCGCCAACCAGCCCTCATCGATGATCGCGACCGCGCCCCCGGGGACGGACTCCTCCCCCGGCTCGAAGATCAGGCGGATGGTTCCCGGGACGGCTTCCACCTCGGTGAGCGCGCGCAGGGCTAGACCAGCGCCGAGGACGACCGCAGTGTGAGCGTCATGGCCGCACGCATGAGCAACCCCATCGACCCGCGATCGGTATTCGGTGGTGGTGCCGTCACTCATCGCGAGGGCATCAATGTCCGCGCGTAGCGCGATGATCGGCCCGGGCGCGTTGCCGACGACGTCGCAGACCAACCCCGTGCCAAGACCGAGCAGCTGGGGTCTCAGGCCCGCCACCTGGAGTCGATCGGCGATGGCCTCGGTGGTTGCATGCTCGGCATAGGACAACTCCGGATGCGAGTGCAGTCGGCGTCGAAACGCAACAAGTTCGTGCTCGCGCGCGGCCACGAGCGTCTCAAGAGCCGAGGTCACGAGGACGCCGACCCCCTGACATCGGCCAGCATTTCGCGCCGCAATTGCCCCACCACATCTTCGAAGCCCACTCCATCAGCGAACATCGCACGCTGGCGGACATAACTCGGCCCCTGTTCGGTGACGTCGAGCAAAGACTCCAACTCAGCCACGCAGTCCAGCTCTTCTGCTACCGGGCGAAGTTCGGCCACGAGTTCGTGAACGATGTCGACCAGCGGGCGCGTCGTCCCTGCATCATCGACGACCAGATCCGCCTCGATCCCCCACCGAGTCGCCCGCCACTTGTTCTCGCGACGTACCCATTCGCGGGGTACGGGCGGATGTTCACCCTGATCGATCATGAGATCGAAGGAGCGGACAAGGCACTGGGCCAGCGCGGCCATCGCGCAGATCTCCCACAACGTCGGCATCGAATCGCACATCCGCAATTCCACGGTGCCATAGCCGGGGTGCGGTCGGATGTCCCACCACACTTCGCGCACCGTTTCGATGCTGCCCGCGGTGATCAAGGTGTCCAGGAACGTGTTGAAGTCAGACCAGTCTGCGAGGTACGGAGGTAGCCCGGTTGTCGGCATTGCCTCGAAAATCTTCGTTCGGGTCGATGCAAGGCCCGTGTCCTGGCCGTGCCAGTAGGGGCTTGACGCCGAGAGCGCGAGGAAGATCGGCAGATAGCCGGAGAGGGCGTTGACGGTGGCCACGGCCTTGTCGCCGGACCGTACGCCGACGTGCACGTGAACACCGTGCGTCACGAGTCGCCGCGCCGGCCAGGCGATGGTGTCCACCAAGCGTTCATAGCGCTCGCCGGCCGAGCGGGTCAGGTCCTGCCAATTGGTGAAGGGATGCAGACCGACACCGATGAAGCCAGCCCCCCGCGCCTCCGCGGCTGCCTGGACCTCCAGCATGGAATCCGCCAGATCACGACGCGCCTCGGCCACCGTGCGACAAACACCGGTGATGACCTCGACGGTGCACTCGAAGAGTTCCTTTTTGATCTTGGGGTGTTCTGCCCCGTCGTACGGCACCGACACGTCAGCCAGGACGTCGGGGGCAATACAGACCAAGCCGCCCTTGTCGACATCGACAAGGGCCACCTCGACCTCAATGCCCAAACTGGCACCGGGCGACGCTTGGAAGGGCACACCCACGCTCACAGGCTAGGCCGCCTCGCTAGCGTGCGGGGCGTGTACGAGGAGATTGCGGCCGCCATGCCGGTGGTCGCCGAGGGCGGCCCTCATGCGGCGGCCGTTGCCTGCGGGTCGTCGACCACGCTGGGGGCGGCTGTTGCGGTCCTTGAAGCCGGGGGCACGGCTGTCGACGCCGCAATCGCGGGCGCCTTCGCCGCCGCGGTCGGCGAACCCACGCTGTCCAGCCTCGGTGGCGGTGGCTTCCTGCTGGTCCAAGAACCCGGTGACGATCCGGTGGTCTGGGACTTTTTCGTGGATGTCCCGGGCCTCGGGGCAGGCACTCGTGAACCCCACGTCGAGACCCTTTCGGTGACCTTCGCTTCCGGAGTCGAACAGGTCTTCCACGCAGGATGGGGCTCCGTGGCCACCCCGGGGTGTCTGTCCGGATATCTCGGTGCCCTCGCGCGCTGGGGGCGGCTCCCGCTCAGCGACGTGCTCGCACCCGCCATCAAAGCCGCGCGAGGTGGCGTCCTTCTCGACGACATCCAGGTCTCCTTCATCCACGTCATCGGCGCAATCCTGCGTCTCACCCCGGAGAGTGCGGCGCTCTACGACCCCGTCCTCGCCGGAGAGCCCTTCCGCAACGAGGCATACGCCGATCTGCTGACCGCACTTGCGGATGGCGCCACCGGCGGTGCCACCGATCCGCGCTTCATCGAGCCGATCGACATCGCAATGCGAGAGAACGGCGGCCTCGTGACGCGAGAGGACCTCCTCACGTATCGCCCCCGCGAGCGCACGCCCATCTCATTGCGCCGCTGCGACGCACGCATCTGGACAAACCCCGCACCGTCCTTCGGAGGCGGCATCGTGCTCGACGCTCTCGCGCAGACTCCGGCCGACGCCGATCCGGCCACGTTGTGGCCTCGCCTCCTCACCTCACTTCGGAAGGCGACCACCGATCGGCGTCGTCGAGATCTCGAGGCTGGCGACAGTCAGGTCATCCGAGGCACCACGCACATCTCAGTCATTGATGCCGAGGGACGGGTCGCGGCCCTGTCGATGTCCAACGGTTCGGGATCGGGTGTCGTGGTCGAGGGCATTTCCTTCAACAACATGCTGGGGGAAGAAGACCTCAATCCGCACGGGCCCCACGGCAACCATGGGCTGGCACCCGGCACGCGGATGGGTTCGATGATGGCTCCCTCGCTGGCCGTCTCCGATGACGGCTCACTCCTCGTCGCCGGCACAGGGGGAAGTGAGCGCATTCGATCAGCCTTGGCGACCGTCTTCGCCCGAGTGCTCGATCTGCAGATGCCTCCGACCGCGGCCATCGGCGCGCCTCGATTGCATGCCGCAGCAGAACTCAACGACGTCGAGCCGGGCTTGTCGCCCGAGGTCCTCGCCGCACTGCGTGACCTCGACATTGCCGTGCGCGAGTGGCCCTCGGCCGATCTGTTCTTCGGTGGTGTCCACGCGGTGCGCCGTACAGCGAACGGCACCGTCGAAGCGATTGGTGATTCTCGCCGCGGCGGTGCCGTCGCTGTCGTCGACTAGTGAATTCGTCGACCCGTAGTTGTTGAGGGGCTAGTTCTGCATGGATCCCAGGACTAGTTCGATGTCGCTCTCTTGACCGTTGCGCTCCACCGTAACGATCACGGTGTCGCCCGGGGCGAGGGAGCGGACATCGACGATGAGGTCCGTGGCATCCATGACGAGGTTGCCATTGAGCTTGGTGATCACGTCACCCACGCGCAGACCGGCTGCCGTCGCCGGGCCGCCCTCGGTCAGCGCGGTGACCTCCGCACCCGGGCCGGGGAAGTCCATCGCCAGGCTGACACCGATGATCGGCGTTGACGAGGAACCCGTCGCAATGATCTCCGAAGCGATGCGCGAAGCCGTGTCGATTGGGATGGCGAACCCAAGACCGATGCTGCCGGCAGTCCCGCCGAAGGACTGACCCATCGATGCGATCGCAGAGTTGATACCGATGACCGCTCCGTTGCCGTCGACCAGCGGGCCACCGGAATTGCCAGGGTTGATGGCGGCGTCGGTCTGGATCGCGTTGATGAAGGACATCTCGCCTTCACCACCCGCGGTCACGGGTCGATTGAGTGCGCTCACGATGCCCGACGTGACCGTGCCCTGCAATCCAAGCGGGGAGCCAATGGCGATGGTGGTGTCACCGACCTCCAACTCACCGGAATTGCCCAGTGTCACGGCCGGCAGGCCTGTGCGGTTGACCTTGACCACCGCGAGGTCATAGCCGGCGTTCGAACCAATGAGCTTGGCGTCCTCGGTGGTCCCGTCACTAAACGTCACGGTGATGTTGTTGCCGCCGGCCGTCACGTGGTTGTTGGTGAGGATGTAGCCGTCGTCACGAATGATGAAGCCTGAGCCAGTGCCCCCACCACCGTTGCCATCCCGCACATTGATCTGTACGACGGAGGGCTGTACCGCGGCGGCCACCGCCGCGATACTGCCGGCGGCCGGCGGACTGATCGGCTCGAGGGAACTCCCGATGGCCGGTGCGGCCACGGTGGTGGTTGTCGTCGGAGACGTCACACGCGCCGCGGTGTAGCCCACTGCGCCACCCACGGCTCCAGCGACCAGGGCCGTGACGGCCACGGCGCCAGCCCCGAGGGCGATCAAAGCACCCTTGCCGGACTTCTTCTTCTCGTACGTCGGCGCCGGTGCGGGCGTGCCGTAGTACGCGGCGTACGGATCGCTCGCGGCATACCCGGCGTACGGGTCACTCGCGGTGTAGCCCGCGTAGGGGTCACTCGATGCGTAGCCGGCGTAGGGGTCGGTCGGGGCCGAGAGTGAATCCGTCGCGCCGGTCTCCGTCGCCTGCGCCTGCCAACCGTCGGAGTAGGGCGGATAGACGCGGGTGTCCACCTGCGGCTCCGGGGGCGCATAGGGGTCATGCGCGCCGTAGACGCTCGCGTACGGATCGGTGCCAGAAGTCTGGTCGGTCACTGGGCCTCCTCGATCGCCGGGGGATCGCCCCGGAATACCTACTCCTAGCCTGACGCCTGCGGAGGACCGGTTGTTCCCCGAGAGGCCCCAAAGAAGGGTTTCCTTACCGAATCCTGACAGTCGGCTGGGAGAGGCGCAGCCGGACGGGGTCCGGGAGACGTTCCACAAGGACCCGGAGTCGGGCACGGCGGTGATGTCGAAGACGTGGCTCTGCACCGATCTCCTGGCGAGTGTTTGGCGGGGTAGGACATAGTGGACGTATGGCAGACGGTGCGGCCATGCGCGGTCAGGCAGAGGCTGTGCTTGCCGATGCGCGAGAGCGCTTGGCCGCCGCCGAGGCTGCTGGTCAGGCCTACGGCATCGCCCTCCAACGCACGCGAGCCGCCCAGGCCCTACTTGTCCTCGATGATCCGCAAACGGCCCTGGATGACCTCGAACAGGCCATTCGTTTCGTCGACATGCTGGCCGAGGACGGCGAGCACGAGCACCTGTACCTCCTGCGCGCCGTGGCCCCCGGTCTGCCGCCCCCGGACGAGCAGATGGGCGACCTTGATTCCCTGCGCGTCACCATCCTGGTTGCTCGCGCGATGGCCCTGGCCCACTTGAGCCGCTGGGCCGATGCTCGCGTCGCTGTCGACACCGCTCGCCCCCTTGTCCGCGGCTGGCGGCGTCGTGACATGCGCAAGGCACTCGATCAGGTCGAGAGCGAGATTGCACGAGCCGACGGCGCTCCGGCCGAAGCCATCACCGCGATTGATCGAACCCTTACGTCTGCGGATCTTCCCGAGCCCGAGCGGCTATCGGCCCGCTACGAGCGAGCCGCGCATCTGGCCGATGAGGGTCGGTACGACGAAGCAGTCCGCGACGCCCTCACCCTGATCCGCGACGCGGGCGACGATGCGCATGTGGCGTCCCGGGCGCGGCAGGTTCTCGGCGCATCGCTCGCCGCACTTGGTCGGGTTGCCGACGCCACGGCCGCGCTGACGGCGGCATTTGAGGGCTTCGCGGAGAGCGACGACGACACCGCCCTGGCGGCGGCCGCGCCGGGACTGGCATGGATCCTCGGTGAATCGGGCCAGCACACCAAGGCCATCGACGTCCTGCACCGGGGCATCGAGTCGGCCACGCGCATCGGTGACCGATTGGCCGTCATCGACCTCGAGTCAGCTCTCGGCGCCGCGTACGACGCCCACGGGGAACCGGCAGCCGCCGTCGCCGCCTTCGGTCGGTGCATCGCGATGGCCGAGGACCTCAGTGAAGCGGTGCGCGCCGCGGATGCTCGGCATGGCGAAGCGATCGTGCGCGGACATCAGCCCGACCCTCACGAACTCGTGGAGGCGCTCTCCCTGCTCGACGCTGCCGCCAGTGAGTACGCCGAACAGGGCCTGCCCGAACGCGCTGCCGAGTGTCAGCACGAGGCGGGAGCACTTCTCGCTCGGCGCGGCTCCTACCCCGCGGCCCTGACTCGCTACCGCGCGGCGCTCGGCATCTACCAGCAGGTTCCCGAGGTGCTCCTTGGCGAGGATCCCGGCGCTCTCGAGGACTGCGCCCGTAACATCTCTGTGCTGGAAATGATCGAGAGCAATCCGGATCAGGAAGTTCCCACGGGGGCCTTCGCAAGTGGCGGTCACCGCATGCAGCATCCGACGGAGGTGGAGTGAGCACCAAAGATGCGCATGCCGCGGCGACGGCCCTCCTTGCCGGAAGAATGGTGATCCTGCCGACGGAAACCGTTTATGGACTCGCCGCACGAGCCGATCAATCTGAGGCCGTCGCTCGTATCTATGAGGCCAAGGGGCGCCCCCTCGATCACCCGGTGATCGTCCATGTGGCTGAGCCGAATGCCACGCTCGACACGTCCACGGAGGACGCGTGGGTCACCGAGGTGCCGGACTACGCGCGGGCACTCGCCGATGCGTTCTGGCCCGGGCCGATGACCCTTGTCCTCGCGCGCGGACCACGGGCCGGCGACCACGTCACCGGTGGCCAGGACACGGTGGCTCTGCGGGTTCCGGATCATCCTCTTGCACGTGAAGTGCTGCGCATCATGGATGAGCAGGATCCGGAGGGCGCGCCGCACGGTGTCGCGGCCCCGAGTGCCAATCGCTTCGGCCGCGTGAGTCCGACGACCCTGGCCGACGCGGTGGAAGAACTCGCCGACGCCCTCGATCCCGAGTTGGACATCGCGCTCGATGGCGGTACATCCGGGGTTGGCGTGGAATCCACGATTATCGATTGCACTGGTGACGTCCCTCGCATCCTTCGCCCGGGCGGCGTGAGTGAAGCCGACGTGGAGCGCGTCACTGGCCTCGTCACCGCCGAGACCGGTCGGGGGATTCGCGTGCCGGGGGCGTTGCCCTCGCACTATGCGCCCTTGGCGCACCTTGTGCTCGTCGCGGATGGCTCGGCGCTCTGTGCTGTCGTGGAATCCAGCCAGGAAGCAGGCCTGGAGCCAGCCGCCGTCGGCATCATCGCTCCAGCCGACCTCGACACCCCCGAGGGGGCAATGCGCCTTCTCGCGCCCGCCACACACGAGGAGTACGCCCGCGGCCTGTACGCCGCCATGCGGGCAGCCGATCGAGGTGGTCTGCGCATGATCGTCGCGATCCCCCCTGATGCCGACGAAGAGGGCATCGGTGACGCGGTGGCCGATCGACTGCGCCGCGCTGCCGCACCCCGGCCGGCCCAGACGTGAGTCAGTCGTAGCCGAGTTCGTGCAGGCGGTCATCATCGATTCCGAAGTGATGTGCAATCTCATGCACGACCGTGATGATCACCTCATCGACCACGTCCTCGAAGGTTTCGCAGATGCGTAGGATCGGATTGCGGAAGATAGAGATGCGATCGGGTAGCGCACCCGCGTATCGCGAATCACGCTCGGTCAGGGCGATCCCCTCATAAAGCCCGAGTAGGTCAGGATCATCGGCAGGTGCGTCCGCCTCGATCACAAACACGACGTTGTCGACCAAGCGAGCAAGTTCGACGGGAACGCGCTCAAGGGCATGCGCCACCAGCTCCTCGAACTGGGCCGGTGTCATCGAGATCACCGCATGATTCTGGCCCAGCCGTGGCAGTCGCGCGAGTGACATCTGCCGTGACAGTGCTGCGACAAATGCATCTGCCAAAGGTCCTTGACCTGAACAGCAGGCAAGCGCACACTGGAATCACGGCAAAGCCGCACGTGTGAGAGGAGGAGTTGTGCTTCTTCGCATCACCAAAGCGCTCCTGGTAGAGGAGCATCGACCTACACCCCGCGCGTGGAAGGTGGCACACCCGGGCGACAGTTAAGGGTCGGCATTGAGCCCGACCAACACAGGCATCACGAAGGCCCGCTCCCCATGGAGCGGGCCTTCGGCGTGTTGGGATCTCCTGCTTCGACGCATCCGCGGCTAGGGGGCCGTCACCGGCACGGCTCGAAATACCCGTGTCTGATCGGTCATCACGTCAATCGTGACCCGCCATGCCGCTCCGCTGCCCGGGGGGATCGTCCACGACTGAATCGCCTTCGCCGCTCGCGCATTGAAGTCACGCGTGGGCACCTGGGCGAAGTCGTCGTAGAGGTAGACCCGGTAGGCGACGGACTGGTCCGGGATGCGGACGTGGGCGGTCAACGTCATCGGGGACGGCGCTGGCGGCGCCTTGAGTACCGGCTCGTTCTGGAGCCCCTCGCCGTTGACATCCGACGTGAGTCGCACCGGAATCGTCACCCCGTCGGGATCAGCCACGCCGGTGATGGCCGTCGCATAGGTGCGGGGCCACTTGCGCAGGGAATACAGCGGACCACCGGGCGCATTGGCCGCTGACCGCGACCTCGGGAACCCGGCGAGTTCGTAGGAGTAGAGGTAGGGGTAGTTCGGCCCGATGTTGTGCAGACCGTTGTCGCTGATCGTGATGGTGTCCGTGGACCGATAGGTGACTTTGCTGGCATTCAGGCGGTGAGTCGAGCCAAACCCGAAGACCGGCACGATGTGGTCGTACTCGCGATCCCCCGGCCCCTGCTCATCCAGGGTGGTGGTGTTGTTCAGCACCCCGATAATGACCGCGTCGCCTCGCAGGAAACGCTTCTTCACCCAGGTGAGGTACTGCGGGATCGAACGTTGTCGAGCGCTGTCGAAATACCGAGCCTCCAGTTTCATGGCCCGGGCTGCTCGTCGCTCGCTCGACGTACCGAGGAGCAGTTGCGAACTCGACTCCCACTGCGGCACTCCGGGCGAGGCGAGCAATCGCGCGGTCCACTGCGAGGTGTACTGACCGAACAGCATGCCGGCGCTGATGAAGCTTGTCTCCCCGCAATAGCCATCGTTGGCGTTCCACTGCAGGCGCGGTGCCATCGGAGTGCCGCGCTCGAACCAGCTAGGTGTGGGAGCGGCCACCGCCGGCAACGCAGGAATCGAGACGAGCAGTGCGGCTGAACTGATGACGGCGGCGAACACACGCCGCATGGCACCTCCGGACATGATGACCATCCTCCTCATCCCCCGAAGGCCGCGGCCAGTGCTGCTGTGGCTTCGTCTACGCAGCCACGATCACTCCGTGGACGTGTCCTCGCGGCTTGACCACCGCTGAGACCGGCGAGCGCTGGGAATCCCAGGACGTCGGTGAGGTCATAGAACTCGGTCCACCGCAGCGACGCGTCACTCCCCGCAGGGGCCCCCGCCGCACCACCACCCACGATTCCGTATACCTGATGCCGACCCCACCATCGCTCGTCGTAGCGCAGGACCACCTTCTCCAGATGGCCCGTCGTGAGGCTCCGCAGGGCACCGCGAACTTTGGCGTTCATTGGCTCAACAGCCAGTGTCTCCGACCGCAGCAGTGCCAGAGGCACCGCGACGACGACGACATCCGCCTGCACCGACGCGCTATTCGCCAGCACGACTCTCACGGAGTTGCCCCGCGCGGCCACGGATTTGACCGGCGTGCTGAGTTCTACGTCGATGCCGTCGAGGAGCGAGCGCACGATCGCGTCGTATCCGCCCGCCACCATGGCATCTCCGCCGCGGTAGGCACCGCCCTCCTCCGTTGCGCGCACGCCGAGCCGACCCGGATCCACGCCGTATTCCTGGGTGATCTCGACCTGGGCAGCCCAGGTGTCAATACGTCCGTCATTCCAGTTGCGCCGCTCGAGCCAGTCGCCCACCGACAGGTCCCGCGACGGCCAGGCATCGCCGAGCCGCTCCATCAACCCACCGAGTCGCGTCCATCGCCGTTCGGCCTTAGCCGACGCGCGCCCCGTCACCGTGTCCCGAGCCACCGCATCGTCGTAGTCGGTCGGGACAAGTCGGAGCCCCTCGGCACGGGCCAGTGGCACCAGAGGGTTGCCGTAGAGGGCGTGCAGCCAGGCGGCTCCTAACTCCACGGGCGCGCCCCAGCGCGTATCGCTGTGGATTCGTCCCCCGATTCGCCCGCGCGCCTCGATCACCCGTACATCTACGCCGGCCGATTGCAGGGCGCGTGCCGCCGATGCTCCGGCCATGCCCGCACCAATCACCACCGCCGTTCGCGGATCGGCACGATCAATCAATCGACGTGCGGCGTACCGCCCCGACCGGTAGGCACCCTGGGTCGTGGCTGGATATTGCGAGTCGGCGTACTCCCCAGCGAACGCAACACGTCCATCGAGCAAAGCATCGGCGAGGTCACGTCGGACGCGCGGCGAGACTCCCGGGGGAAGTGCGGAGTAGGAGCCTCGAGACCAGCGATCGGTATCCCATCGCGTCACCAAAGTGGCCGTGGGAATCGGGATCGAGCGACGCACCTCGGCACGGGCAGAGCCGACTCCCAGCAGCATCGGGGCGCCAAGTCCCAACGTCCCGATAAGGAGTTGGCGACGGTCCACCTCGCCACTGTGCCACCGGGAGGGGGGTCATTTCACGATCACGGGACCCCTCCCCTATGCTTTCCCAGTCTCGAACGGAGTTCGGTGATGGTGGTCCCCATCGTCTAGCGGCCTAGGACTCCGCCCTTTCAAGGCGGCAGCGCGGGTTCGAATCCCGTTGGGGACACGGCAAGATGGCTTTATGGAGGCAACTCCGCAAGGCCCCGTAGCGCAGTTGGTTAGCGCGCCGCCCTGTCACGGCGGAGGTCGCGGGTTCGAGTCCCGTCGGGGTCGCCAGGCCGCCACAAGCGGCCAGGGTCGCTTCGCGGCCCGCGCGGCCAGGTAGCTCAGTTGGTACGAGCGTCCGACTGAAAATCGGAAGGTCGGCGGTTCGACCCCGCCCCTGGCCACCAGATTCCCTCACGAAATCGGTGACTTGCCCGATTGTCGGCCTACTCCGTTCAACAAGTCTTCAACATCGACCCTTCATCAAGGGTCCTCCCCGAGCCTGCGGATCGCGTCCGCTACCCGCTTCTGGCCCCGGTTGACCTGCTTGCGCTTGTCGTAGACCGTCCGCATGACCTCCTCGTCATGCCCAGCCCACGTCGCCAGGTCCCGGTCCGACAGTTCCCCGGAGTCCCGCAGCAGCGTGATGAACGAGTGCCGCGCCTCCTGCAAGTATTCTGCCTGCAAGTATTTACGATAACCGAAAAGTGTGCCAACCTGCTCTCCACGCTTCGACAAGAGAGGTGCTCCCGATGTCCAAGGCATATGAAGTGTCACGTAGAGGATTCCTTGTCGGCATGGCAGGAGTAGCCGGCACAGCACTAGCCGTTGGTGCTGCTGTCCCGGCGCTTGGTGCGGAGAGCAAAGATGGAGCGAAGTACACGCCGGACCAGGCGCTGAAGTGGCTCAGGCAGGGCAATAGGCGCTGGGTGAACGGAAACATCAAGAATGTGGACCACACCCCCTCAGGCAGTGACACTAACCGAGGTCAGTGGCCCTTCGCGTCGATCCTTTCGTGTGCCGATTCCAGAGTGAACCCCGAGAGGATCTTCGACGTACATCGAGCCAACCTCTTCAACGTGCGCAACGCGGGCAACATTGGCTCGGACGGCATCAGCATCGGATCGCTGGAGTACTCCGTCGCCGTGCTGAAGGTCGCGCTCATAGTCGTGCTGGGCCACAGCAGTTGCGGAGCCGTCTCGGCCTCTCAAAACACACTGCGCACGGGCCAATATCCGGGGGGCGATATCGACGACGTCGTCAACGCCATCCTCCCGGCCCTGAAGGAACTACCCGAAAGCCAAACGTTGGCCGAAGGCACCTGGGCTAATGCGGCCTACTCCGCACGGGCCCTGAAGGAGAGCAGCATCATTCGGGAAGCGATAGACAGCGGCCAACTGCGAGTGAAGTACGCGACGTACAACCTCAAATCGCGCCGCGCCACCTTCGCCTAGTCAACCAACGGCGCTGTGAGTTCAGGATGCGTGCCGTTCCGCCTCGGCTTCGTGCGCTGGTTGAGACTCATCCCAACTGGGAGTTGAAGCCGACTGTGAAGCAGGAAACCGAAGTGGCGGCGCAGGCGGCGTGGGCAGACGTGGTCAATGGGAGGTCCACCCGATACGACTCCGTCCGGCGGGTAGCAAGATGACGCTCTCCAAGCGGCTCCAAGCCGTCGCAGCGCTCATGGCCCAAACCGAAGCCGACCGCGACGACACCCCCGAAGACATCGACGCGGCAGTCGCCAGGCTCACTCTCCGGCAAGGTCTATGTCTCGGGTCCTGACCCGTATGACCTAGACCGTGATGGGAGTGGGTTGGGCTGCGAGGCAGCGTCCTTCTGGGGGCCAGCGTGATCAAGGCGAGCCTTGTCGTTGGAGCAATCGCCACGGAGATGTCCTGCCTGGGCTAGAAGGGTTCGCGGCGTTCAACGAAACGTTCAACAACGCGGGAACGCGGCTGAACCGCAAGAAGCCGCTGGGGCCGCAATCCATGAGGGATGAACCCACTTCATGCGACCCCAGCGGCCTAACTCATCTCCAAGAGCGGGACTGAAAATCGGAAGGTCGGCGGTTCGACCCCGCCCCTGGCCACCCCTCGAAGCCCGAAAATCCCTCGTGAAATCGGCCTTCAGGCGCTCTCGACTTGGTGCTAGTTGAACTGAGTTGGACCTGCTCCGGTTGGTTCCGGGCCTGTCTTACGACAGTGGCGAGATGCCGAAACGTCCGAGCGATATCTGGCAATATGGCGAGGTGGCGCGTACCCAGGTCTTCGCTGGTGTCGGACTCATGTCCGTCGGGCTGTTCCTTCCGCTCGCGTTCGTCCTCGAGGCTGCTACTCGTCCGGAGGGTACGGATGGGGACAATCCGGCGGACAGCCTGATCTACCTGCAAGAGCATGGGACGGCGTACGTCCTGAGTGGTTGCTGCCTCCTCCTTGCCGCGCTCGGCCTCATGCGTGCTGCTACTGCAGTCCCGTGGCGCACCCCCTTCCTGACGGTTGTCGGTTCGGTGGCCGCTGGGCTGTGGGCGTTCACCGGAGCCTTGCGGATCTCCAGCCCGGGACCCATCGAGCACATTCGTGGCTATGACCAGGATTGGGGAGAGGCGGCGTACCTCGTCGTTCAGATGGCCGGGACGCAGGGCGGGCTGCTCTCCGGGGTCATGCTGGCACTTTTCTGGATCATCACCGGGTGTCTGCTTGCCTGGCGCTCCCGCACTCTTCCGCGCTCGCTCTGCGTCCTCGGGATGGTGGCGTTGATCTACCCGCTCGTCTTCGTCCTAGGCCAGATATTCGAGAGCGCCAACGAGGGATTGTGGATCCTCGGCATCGGCTCGCTGGTGTTGGGGCTACCCATCTGGTTCCTGTCGAGCGGGGTTTGGGCGATCCTGACCGGTCGTCGGTCGAAGAAGGCCACCTGGGAGGCAACCGCCGCGTAGTTGCGCGTGGTTTGTCACCGCGCCGAAGTGCCGATAGGTGCGCGACGGGCAAGCAGCCGTGGTCATCCTGGTTGGCTGCGGGTCTAGCGGTCAAGTAAAGGCTCAGTTGGTCAAATGCGAAACGATTCGGGAAAACTCATTTGCAGTCCGCGAGCCTCGACCGACTGCTGACTGCCCAAATTGCTACGTCATTGTTGATGGTCGCGAGGCCGAGTTGGATTTCAGTATCTTAACCAGCAATTCGGGCTCAACTCCGAAGGTCCTGAGTCTTGAGTTGCCAGGATTCGGCAGCAAGTTGATGGAGGCGCCTCCAGGAGACACTCTGCAATCCTGGACCGTCACCACGAGAGAGGCACCCGGCAACGGAGGGTGCGAGGCCCTGGATGCGGCTATTCGGACCCTCTCCGTTGAACTCGTGGAGGTGTCATGACTGAAGGAACTTTCTTCTTGGCGGAGCGTCGTAGGCCTGAGTTCTCGGTTGGGCTTGGTGCCAGGTGTCGTGTTGCATAGAAGTCCACGGACGTCTCGGTGGGACAGGTGGGGGTCGAACCCACGACCCGGTTCCCAACACTGAACGAAGTGGCAAAGCCCCCTGCATGGGAAGTCGCATTTCCCTCACGGGGTCACACCAGTGTCACGGAACGTGGTTCAAGCGCTGCAATCTCCTGACTCACCTGACAGGGGTTCCTGGGACGGAAATCACCGTCCGCCAAGCCCTGACACGGACCAGGTGAGACTGAAAATCGGAAGGTCGGCGGTTCGACCCCGCCCCTGGCCACCGTTGAGTACTGACGCGGCACCCTTTCCCGTCATTGATCGCCGCGTCAATGATGGCTAGGAAGATGCTGGCCGGGGCCGGCGCCCTCCCCGTTGGCGTCGACGATGTCGAAAGCGCCCATCATTCCGTGGTCCTCATGGAACAGAAGATGGCAGTGGTAGACACTTCGACCTGTGTAATCGGCAAAGTGCGTGCGAAATCTCATGTAAGCGTTCCACGGAATCGTCTCCGTGTCCGAATAGCTGCGCATCGGGGCTGCTTTCCGGTTACTCATCTTGTTGGTGAGCGGATCCCAGTCGCCACGTTCGACGACGACGAAATCGTTGACGTGGATGTGGAAGGGATGCTCCTCGTTCTCTGGGGATCCCGCCATTTTGGAGGATGCGTTGCGGATGACCCATTCTTCTGTGGTTCCTAAGCGCACTTTAATGACGTCCTTGAAGGTGAGCTCGTCGAAGATGAGCCCGTCAATGTAGAACTGCGAATCGCCTTCAACGATGTCTTGGCTCAACGTGAGGACTCTACGGTTGGCAATCTTTGCGGTGAGCCAACCTGGTGGATCGGCGAGGTGCGTGGGCACGGACACTGAGCGATCTTGATCACCGGTGATCCGCATTCGCATGAGTGGCCGCGCTGGCCATTGAGCTTTGCCCTGGTCATAGCCCAACTGACGAAGTCGAACGGTGCCGCGGCCGCGCCTTGCGGTCACCAAAACTCCGTATCGCTTCCCGGGAGGCATGATCAGGGTATCGGCCTGCCATGTACGCCAGACCATTGCGCCGTCTTCCTCCACGACGGTGAATTCGTGATCGTCAAGGCCGAGTTCATAGTAGGTCGCTACTCCGATGTTGCCGATCTGCCAGAACTGGGTCTCGCCAGGTCGGATGCTTATGCGCGGGTTGAGCATGCCGTTGACATACAGCTCGGTGGCATCGGTGGACAATGTCGTGTAGTCAGCCCACGAACCATCAGGGCCTAGGCCACCTTCGCGAAGAGCGAGGGAGTGTCTGCGCAGTCCCCTGACCTGCGGCAATAGCGAGGCCCCGCCCTCAACGATGATCAGTCCAGATAGCCCAGACCAAACCTGAGGCCCGCTCTCAGTGTGATAGTGCGGGTGATACCAGAACAGGCCGCCGGGATGGTTCTTAGGGATTTTGACGTCGTACTCGTGGACCTCACCCGGGTCAACTTCTAGGAAGACGTTGTCCTGGTGCCCGCGGGGTGACACGTGCATGCCATGGAAGTGCAGGTTGGTGATGGTGGATCCGTTGTTGATCAAGCGGATTCGCATGCGATCTCCAGGCCGCACCACGAGGGTCGGTGCCGGGAATTCACCGTTGTAGGTGGACAAACCCGCGACGGCTGAGCCGTCAACGATTGCGGTACCGGGGTTTACGACCAGTTGCACGCGCAACTCACCGTTCGCGCTCCGAAGAACCTCACCAATACTCGCTGGCCCTTGATCGGTTCCCTGGAGAGCACGGGCACCTAAGGCACCCAGAGCACCTGTACCCGTCGCCGCGAAGGTCCCGGCTCCACCTGCCAAAACCGCGATCAGTTGTCTGCGCGAAAGATTCATGGCTTGTCTCCGTTGCGGTCCTCACCTACAAGTGCAGTCGCTCGAAACTGACAGGAATTGTCTGAACGCAGTGATTTTCCGACGCGACGAAACCAGCCCAATCTCTTAGAGATCAACGTAGCCGTTAGCGACCTTTGTTGCTTATTGAGCGGCGAAGGACACAACGTTGCGTCCGCAAACAGGACGCTTCTTGATTACTGCCTCGTTGCAGAAGCGAAGGCACTGGCCATTGATCGTGATTCCACAGTTCGATTGACGACTTTGCATCACCGCACTGCACCCCTGAGATTCGCACGGTTTCTTTCTGATGCGCGAGTTGTCCTCTGACATTGGTGCAGCCAGGCGGAAGATCAGCAGTTTGACCCCCGACCCTGGCCACCAAATTCTCCTCACTTGCTGCCAGCTCTCCCCGTCACGGCGGATTGCGGCTAGGTTTGTCACTGCGTGGACGGGGGACAGTCATGGGATCTGTGGCGAGGTTGCTTTGCGCCTCACTTGTCGTTGCCCTGACGGTGGTGCCCTTCGCGGGGAGCACGGCCACTGCGGCAAAGGTCAAGGCAGGCGCCCCCTGTACCAAGGCAAACGCCCAGGTCACCAAGAAGGGCAAGACCTACGTCTGCAAGCGAGTTAAGGGAAAACTCGTTTGGAAGGTGCTCAAACCAGCCTTCGACGACAACTACGAGACCGTCGCCTCAGACCTTGACACGTGCCGTCTCCGAGAGACCAGCAATCAGACTGGCGCCGGGGCCAAGGGCTTCCCGATCCGTGGCACGTTGCCGACGCTCGGTGACGTGAAGATTGCCATCATTCCCGTCGACTTTGCCAATGCGCCCGGGGCAGGCGAGCCGTCCGCTCTCTTCGCCGATGACCTCACCGAGATCAAGGAGTGGAGCGACTTCTTCAGCCGCAGCAGGATGACCTACCGTCCGTATCTGGCGTCCCCCACATGGCTTCGAGCGCCGAAGGGGGCGGAGTGGTACGTCTGCGTCGAGTGCCAAAAGGGCGCCTCGGAATCCAAGCAACCCATGGCCGTGGGACTGCAAGAGCTCGTCGACCTCGCTGACCCAGTCTTTGATTTCTCGGATACAGACTTCGTCTATTTCCTCTTCCCCTACGAAGCGGAGTCGAAGTACGGAACGTCCATGTACTTCCACCAAACGACCATCAAGACCGCCGAGGGGCCTCAGCAAATAGCGGTCTATGGCGAGCGCGGAGGGCATTCACAGCCCGAGTGGAGGCTCACCCGGGTCTGGTCCCACCTCATTCACGAAGCACTTCACTTCCAGGGATGGATCGGGCACGGCCCCTACAACGACACGAGCATCATGACCTACGACGGCGGTCCCTCACAGGCGGTCACCACATGGGAGGCCTTCCTCTCCGGATGGCTTGAGGAGGAGGAAGTGGTCTGCCTCGACGCTGCCTCGCTCACCGGTCCGGTGTACGTCACGATGTCCCCCCTTGACCTCATGGGAGACAGGCCGGTGTCGTTGATGGTGCGCCTCTCCGACGAAGAACTCCTCATCATTGAGAGACGAAGTAGCGGCAGGTACTCCAACTTCGCTACGGCAACCAACTTCGGTGGTCAACTCAAGGACCTCGACAACTTCACGGCGTACCGCGTCGACGTCAATGGCCCATATCAGCCGGTTAACGGGCGGGACTTCGACGAGATTGGTCCGAACTTCTGGGGCTACATCCTGGAGAACGGGCAACTTCGGATTACTCAGTCAATTGCCTATCAGGGCGTCGACGTAAGGGTCATGGGATCTCACCAGATTCGCCTGAGTCTCGCGGGCTAAGTTCCGCTGCCCAACTTCCCCGATCACCACATCTGGACAATGGCGGGGGCATCGGCTTTGCCGGCCGCCACTCCCGCGGCAATGGCGGGGCCGATGGTCGCCGCATCCATGAAGTTCGTCTGCGGGTCAGGATTCGCGATGGCGACATGCACCGCGCTCCCCTGCGACCGCAGGTCGGCAGCCTCACGTTCGGCCGTGCCCGGATTGACCCGCTCAGCGATCCCGAACGACGGATTCACATGCTGCGGTGGATGAGCTTTGAAGTCGAACATGCCGATGATGATCACCGACTTTGCTCCGGCCAACATCTGGGCATGGGTGCTCGACTGGCTGACCCCGCCGTCCATGCAGAGACGATCATCCAGCCAGGTCGGACCGTTGACTCCAGGCAGCGACGAACTCGCGGCCGCTGCCTGAGCGATGGTGATGCCTGAATCCGCCCCGACGATCACTGATTCGCCGGTGTAGCAGTCGGTGCTGGTCGTGTAGTGACCAATGGGCCACGCCTTCAGACCCAGTAGCCGATCGACGGATCCGACGTATTCGTTGTCGGGATCGTTGTGTGCGGCCATCGCGGCGCGACCGATCTCCTGCAGGGTGACCGGCGTGATCTGATCCGTCTGTCCCATGACGTTCTGAGCTCGCAGCTGGGACGGGGCACCGACGGAAATGTCGAGGTCCTTATTTGCGGACGCTGGGTTCGCACCCAACTGCTGCATCGCCTCGGTGAACTCTGCGAGGCGGCCACCCTTGATCACCGCGCCCACCATGGAGCCCGCGCTCGTGCCAATCGTGACGTCGGCTTTGCTGAGGTCGACTCCAGATTCGAGCAGCCCTTGCGCGTAGCCGAGCATCCAGGCGATGAACCACTCACCCCCGCCGCCGAAGGCGACAGCGCGGGCGGCCCCCGCGCCAACAGGTCCGTGAGCCGACATCGTCTCCACGGGCATACGCAACCCCTCTATCGTCATCACGCGAGCCGCGCCACGTCCACGCCGGCAACCTGTCTGATGCAGCCTAGGCGACGGGCGGCCTCCAGGAGTGCGTGTCAGACTACGGCGATGGCGCGAAGGTCCTGCTCTGCCAGATCTCGGTGGTCCGCATGACCGTCCACTACCGGTCATGCAACCTCTGCGAAGCCTCCTGTGGACTGCAGATCACGGTCGAGAACAATCGGATCCTTGACATCCGCGGGGACGTCAAGGACCCGATGAGCCAGGGCTACGTCTGCCCGAAGGGCATCGCCCTCGCCGATCTGCACGAGGATCCCGACCGGCTGCGCCAGCCCCTGCGCAAGCGTTCCGATGGCGAATGGGAACCCATCGAGTGGGACGAGGCCTTCGACCTCGTCGCTGAGCGCCTTCTCGAAGTTCGTCGGCGCCATGGCGATGACTCGATCGGGATGTATCTCGGCAATCCCATCACCCACGGTTGGGCGCCGGTCACCCTTATTCCGCTTTTCCTCAAGGCTTTGCGCACGCGACATCGCTACTCGGCGGCGAGCGTTGACCAGCAACCGCAGCATCTGCTCAGCTACCTGCTTTTCGGCTCGCCGTTGCTGTTGCCGGTGCCCGATATCGATCGAACGGCGCACCTGCTCGTCATCGGGGCGAACCCGATGGTGTCCAACGGCAGCATCATGACCGCACCGGACATGCGTCGCCGCCTCCGTGCGCTGCGCGAGCGGGGCGGGCGCCTGGTGGTGATTGACCCGCGCCGCACCGAGACCGCCGACCTCGCGGACGAGCACCACTTCATCGAGCCGGGCACGGACGTGCTTCTGCTCGCCGCCATGGTGCACACGCTCTTCGCCGAGAACCTCACAAGACTCGGCAAGGCGGGCGCCTACGTCGACGGAGTGGACAGCATCCGCGCCATGGTCGAGCCATTCAGTCCCGACGCAGTGGCGAGCCGAACGGGAATCGACGCGGACACCATCCGCCGAATCGCGCGCGACTTTGCCACCGCGCCCAGCGCGGCCGCCTACGCGCGACTCGGTGTGTGCCAGACCGAGTTCGGCACCACGGCGTACTGGCTGGTGCACGTCCTCAACATCCTCACTGGCCGCCTGGACAGCAAGGGTGGCTGGATGTTCGCCCTCCCGGCGTTCGACCTGCCTGTCATCGGAGCCAAGACGACCGACCTCATCGGCTACGACCGCTGGCGGTCGCGCGTCAAAGGCCTGCCCGAGTTCGCTGCGGAGTTCCCCAGCATCACGCTGGCGGACGAGATCCTCACTCCGGGCGAGGGCCAGGTGCGCGCACTGATCCTCTACGCCGGGAATCCCGTGCTCACCGTGCCGGATGGTCGACGCATGGATCGGGCGCTGGATGATCTGGAATTTTGCGTATCCGTTGATTTCTACCTCAATGAGTCGAACCGGCATGCCGACGTCATCCTCCCCCCGACCGCTGTGCTCGAGCGGGAGGAGTTCGATGTCGTGTTCGGTGCCGTCAGCGTGCACAACCACGTGCGCTTCGGCGAGCAGATCCTTGAAGCGGGACCCGACACGCGCAGTGATGCGCAGATCCTGCTCGAGTTGCTGTGGCGGATCGACGCCGATCGGGTGGGCCAGCGACGAGCCCGGATCGCCCATGCGGTGCGCACGAAGTTCTTCCCGCGGCGGTTCGTCGACGCGGCGCTGCGCGTGGGCCCCTGGGGAGTGCGCAAAGGCCGCCGGGGACTCTCCCTGGCCAAGATCCGCAAGGCGCCACACGGCATGGACCTGGGCCCGCTGCAGTCGGTGCTCCCTCAACGACTCATGACCTCCGATCGGCGCATCCAACTGGATCATCCGGTCGTGCTGGCTGACTGGTCGCGCGTTCGCGCGCTGCTCACTTCAGAGGAGGAGCGAGTGTCCTTCCTCCTTATTGGTCGGCGCCACCTGCGCAGCAACAACTCCTGGATGCACAACTATCCACGGCTGCTCAGTGGGACCAATCGCTGCACCCTGTTTATGCATCCCGAGGATGCGGATCGCGGCGGTCACTCGACCGGGAGCGAGGTCACCATCTCCTCAGGCATTGGCGAGATCGATGCCGAGGTCTACGTCACTGACGCGATCAAGCCGGGTGTCGTGAGCCTGCCGCATGGATGGGGACATTCGGGCAGGGCGAGCGCCGGGCGAACCGCTCAGACCACGGGGGGTTCGAGCGTGAATGACATCACCGACGCGACGAGGTTTGACCCACTAAGTGGCAACGCCGCAGTGACCGGGCTTCCGGTACACATTCGCGCGCGCTAGAACTGGCACACTGGACAGATGACCTGGCGAGTCCTCGCCGTCTCCACGGTGATCATCACGGTGCTGCTGTACATTGTCGGCTCCGCAATATCGGTATCGACCGGGACGTCGTGGTACGCCACCCTGGACAAGCCCGCGTGGCAGCCACCGTCGTGGTTCATCGGGCTCATTTGGCCCTACAACTTCATCGTCATCGCCGTCGTCGGCTCTGTCATCGCGTGGAATGCCGCACCGTTGCGGGTTCTCGTCTTCGTCATCGTGTTGCCCGTGACCGTCGTGCTCGCTATCGCCTGGGCGTATCTGTTCTTCACGCCCCATCAGCTACTCGGATCCGCGATCGCGCTCACCTCAGCCGCGGTGCTGACCGTGCCCCTGACCACACTCGCCTTCAGGGAGAGGTGGTGGCTCGGACTGATCTTCCTGCCCTACCAACTGTGGATTGCGACGGCCGCAAGCCTGTCGTGGGGCTACCTCGCCAAGGCGTCCTAGCGGTTGCGCCGGTGATCAGGGATGTTGATCGGCAGCAGCAATCCGATCGCCCCAGCGCGGAATAGCCCGGGCCACTGCGGCGCCGATGAGCGCGGCCGGGACGAGCGTCCACGTGCCCATGATGAGCCCGATTGCGGCGCCGACCGCCAGGGCGATCGGCCATTTCATCGGGGCCGTAGCGATGACGGAGGCGACTACCCCCACCACGATGGCAGCCTGGATCGACGGTCCGCTGGGGAGGACGAGGGCGATGAGCAAGCCCGCCGCCGCCCCGATGAACATTGCCGGGAAGAACGGTCCACCGCGGAAGCCAGATCCCAGGGACGCGGCATACGCGATCGACTTGAAGACGAGGATCGCCACCACCGTCGCGATGCTCGTCAGGGTGGGCAGTTCGGTGATGAGTTCCTCGCCGGATGTGACGATGAAGAGCACCTCCTCGCCGGTCGCATAGTGCGTCACAATCGCGGAAGCGGCGATGACGAGGGCCGAGCCCACGAGAATTCCGAGGTGCGGTGTGGGTCCTGCCGCACGGGCTAGCAGGGATGCGACGAGGCGAGCTAGTGCAATGGCCACCGTCGCGATGACCGCGACGACGATGGCCCAACCCAACTGGTCGACCTCAATGGCTTGTGGTGCGCCGTCCATCGACATGCCACCCGTGATCAGCGGCACGGCAAAGAGAGCCAGGATGGCTCCCAGCGCTCCGAAGCCCACCACCTTCTTCTGGTCCTTGGCGTCGCTGAACCCGAACCACTTCGCGAAGAGCGTGCCGATCACCGATCCGGTCGCCACGAGCGCGACCTCGGGACCCAAGACGATGCCGCCAAAAAGTGAGGCCAAGATCGCCAGGATCGCGCCGAGGTACTCCCGCGGGGTCAAGGGGCTGACGGCGATGCCGGCCAGTGGAGCGTGACCGGCGTCGCCGATTCGGGTGCGGACGACGTAGACCAGGACCGCACCGATCAACAGCACTCCGACGACGTACCACATGGGGGTGGTCTCCCACGTTGACGGCACCGTCTCCCAAATCAGCGCAATGCCCGCATTGACGATCTCCAGGACAATAGATCCGAGGACCAGTCCCACTACACCAGCCAGCAACATGGCGGGCAGGGGTCGACGGGTGCGAGTGGTCGGGGGGTGCGCCGAGGTCATGGGCCTACCCAATCACCCAAAGATCCACCGCGGTGCCGTGACACCACGGGATACTACGAACGCAATCGCTCCTCGCGGCGACGCTCAGCGGCGAAGAGTGCGGTGGGGGCGTGCTTCTCCGTGTCGAAGAAGGCCTGCGCTTGCACCGCCACCTCTTCGGGCATTCGGATGAGGTCATCACCGGTTGACTGGGCCAGCAACTGCACCTGGGCCGCGCGTTCGAAGAAGTAGAGCCGGAACCACGCCTGCGGCACGTCCTGGCCAATCACCATGACGCCGTGGTTGTCGAGGATGACCGCGATCTGACCCTCACTGATGGCGCTGCCGATGCGGTCGCCCTCCGCCTCACCACTCGCGAGTCCGCCGTAGGGCAGTCGACCCACCCGGTTGTGGAAGTGCGTCGCATTCTGCGAGAGACGGGTATCAAGCCCGCCCCGGGTGATCGACAGCGCCGTGGCATAGGGCTGGTGGGTGTGGAAGACGACCCGGGCCTGCGGGTGAGCGCGGTGGCAGCCACGGTGAATCATGAACGCCGTGACATCCCACTGACCTTCGCCCTCGACGATGTTGCCATCGAAATCGACGGTGATGATGTCGTCCGTGGCGATCTCCGACCAGTGCGGACCGTAGCGGTTGAGGAAGAACCAATCATCGCGTGCAGGGTGCACGGCGGAGAAGTGGTTGTCGACACCCTCGTTGTAGCCATGCATCGCCGCGAT
>Ga0075460_10000121_pt1 | contig 26447 bp, 29 predicted proteins | sample DEB08_DNA_3_FD_77580 | JGI IMG/M metagenome (GOLD analysis project Ga0075460, IMG submission 77580) | Aqueous microbial communities from the Delaware River and Bay under freshwater to marine salinity gradient to study organic matter... | ecosystem: Environmental > Aquatic > Marine > Coastal ...
GCTCTAGGAATTTGTTGATGGTCTGCACCTGATAGTCACGTAGTTCTATAGATTGTCCGGCCATCGGATGCGCCTCCGGCCATTTAATATCTGATAGATAATTTTTATCTATTAATTTAAATTCAAAGTTGTGTGGTGTTCGCTGATCAAGTAGTTCAACATACACACCGGCATTTTCTAGTATTGGTAATACTTCCGGGACCAGCGCCAGATAAGTGGTGCCTCCCAGACCAAAAAAACTAATCTTCCCGTCCCATCTTCCCAACTTTACAGCAGGTAAGTGACGAGCATACGGTATTTCAAATTTAAATTTTGAATGAAGTTTTTTTCTATGCTCAAGAGATAGGTCTTCAAATTTCACATTCACCTCATCCTTGATTACCAATTTACACGAACTCATTTTTATTATTATATATTTTGTGGTTCTTTACTAGAATAATACAATCTTTTTGGAAGATTTTCAACCACACTATTAACAAAATCTGAACCAGACATGTAATAACTTATATCGGTAAAGTTAAAAGAACATTGTATTTTATTAAACATAGGTCTAATATTTGTAGCAATAGACTGACCCATGAAGACTATTTTTGTTTTTTTATTTGGTACTGCATTATATTTTGAAGATAACTGTTTTATTTTTTCAAGTAAATCTGATTGTTCGTCATGATCGTACTCTCTCAAACGGTGTGTTAAAAAATTAGGAGTCAAGCATATTTCATTTTTGGTAATATTTGCTTTCTCAAATGCTAATAACCAGGTGTAAATTTCTGTTAAGTCGCTCGAGAGTACAAGTCCGTATCCTGTACATACAGCAGGAAATAAATTTAATTCGTGCATAGCATTAAGAAATTCTACTTTTGAATAATCTTTCTTTGAAACAAAAAAATCATTTTTCTCCGAATATGCAATTTTCTCAGATAATGTTTTTAAATTATGAGAATGTTGTATTGGAAGTTGATATCTTTTTAAAAAATCAATTTTACATAAAAATTTCATATCGGCGGTCGTTGAATTAAAATTATCTCTTAACGTATCGGATGTGTTTTTAAAAATAATATTATCTTCTTTTATTTCGATAATAGATTTTTTGTAATTTCTTTTTTTATTTCTAATTTTTTCAAACAAGTCTAAAATTCTTTGATCTTTTATTTCAAAATCATGTCTTATTGCCAATAGTGTTAACCAATATAAATTTACATCACTGTAATCAAACATCCATGCTTTTTCTTCGTCATTAAATAATGCCATTAAAAAATCGCCGTATTTTTTCTTGAGGCATCTAAGTTGTTTAACAATTCTTTCGTTGTATGGAAACTTAAAATAAATGACAGTCACGCCACCCCTCTCTTCGAGAGTTAATATTTTGTTATAATCAATTTTTCTGAATTTATTTCTATAAACAGGATCTTGCAAAAGATTATTAAGTTCTAAGGCGAACTCCATGCCTAGGTGTTCCCCAACAAAAGACAAAGAAGATTTTAAAATATGCATGGCTAATTTTGCTTGTTTTTCGGTCCATGCACTTTCCTGTAATGCCAACGATAATGCTTTTGATTTTAGAGATTCTGGACATAGTTTGTCGTTATATGCTACTATTTCTAGTGCTTCTTCGACCGTTTTCAGCATAGTTTTATTTGTCATGATTTAGGATAATTACTAGTATACTAGTATATAATAACATAATATTGTGGACTGTCAATGAGTAAAAAAATACAAGCAAAGCGTCTTTCAAAAAAAGTTAAATTACGAGTTGAAAACGCACTGAGAAAAAGAAAAAAAATTAAGGATTTTTACCCATCAGAGGCTATTGCGGAAACTTGGTTTAGAATTTTCAACAGATCTATTTTTGATAGTAAATTACCAAGTGTTCCTATCTATATAACAACCTGCCCTGGTTATTGGGGACAGTGTGTGGCAACCTGGGATAACAGGTATAGTAAAAAAGGTACCTGCAGACAAGATATAATACCATACCACAATCACACTTTAGATTTTTACATCCAATTGAGGAAAAAATTTCCTACCTGGAAATATTTTGTTGAAACATTAATACACGAGATGGTTCATCTGTGGCAGATGACTGTAATGAAAGATCCTTATTCTAATCACAATGCTAATTTTTATAGTTGGCGACCTAAACTTGAACAGTTGAAGTTAAAACTGTAGATTCAAAAGTTTTGTAGTCCATAACATTTGTATTGCCAAGATCTGTTCCTGTCTGCAAGTTACTTAAAAATTCGTCCGATTGATCTGTAACTATTGTAAACTTACAATACGGTCTTTGTTTTATTATCCTTCTAAATTGTCCCAACCATTCTACAAAGATAGCATCTCCGTTTCTTTCGCCGTAACACTCAGTACCCTGATAGATGTTGTTTAGTTTGTCCTTGCCGTACTCTCTAAAGTCAAAACCCAACATATAGATGTTTTTATGCCCGTGAACTGTTGCTATCCAGATCGCCTGGTTTCCGCTAATCAGATGGGGATTATTAGGAATCAGTGTTAAGCCTTTGTGTCTGTTGACTTCGAGACTAGGAGCGTAACACCAACATTTTTCGTATACCTTTTCTTTCGAAATCTCCGCAGACATTTTAGCATCTACGCTGACCAGGTAATCCGGAACAAAGTCTCTATACAATGCATTGCATCCATATGTTTGTCCCGATGCTTTTAATTTACTAAGGTCGAAATTTTTTCTCGAAGGACCGTTACCAATACAATAAGCATTGCCTATCGGTACTGCTTTGACTTTATCTTCGTAAAATTGTTTTTCCTGTATCTTTTCTCCCTTACGTATAACTGTTCGTACTATAACAGTTTCTCCTTTGTATTGTGACCACTCGATTGGTTCCACCTCACCCCGTCCTATTTTTATTACCTTCATTTAATATATTTCTCCAATAATCTTTCTCGTATTCTCGCCCACGGAAGTCCCTCTCTGATCTCTTCTGTAGTCCATTCAGTGTAGGCAAGTTGATTAGCCCAGTTCTGCCTCGCTGGCATGGCCGGATGCAGGATATCAGACACATTGGTGTTGCCCACATCGTGGCATAGGCTTGATTCCGACACGAACACAGGTATACCGTTGAATACTGCCTCCATGGCAGGATTGCTGGAATGGTTGACCACTGCCCAAGTGGATCCTAAAATCTTTTTAAAATTAGTGTCATCGTAAGTTGAATAGTCTCTCCTAGGTAAATCGACTCTTACGTGCGGATATTTTTTCTCATTAAATTCAAATGTGTTTCTGGGGTGCGGACGAATGATAATGGGTTTATTGCAATACTGTCTAATAACTTTTATTTTTTGTTCGCACCATTGTTTCATGTTTGGTAACCCTTGCCATTGTTGGCTGGTATTATGTTGTCCGCATATCACAATGACATTCCCCGTCTGCTTCCACGATTTTAATTCAATACCAAATTTTTTCCATCTTTTACTATCATAAGTTTGATTGGCAAAATCGGCATCTCTGTTTATTCCGTTGATTCCCATCTTCCATGTGACGTTTCTTTTGATCCCGCCAACTTCTAACACAACAACAGGCTTTCCTTGCGATCTATACCTGTCCCATATTAATTTGTTATCGGCCATTCTTCCTCGCCACAGAACACTCCAGATAACTGCTACATCGGCCTCCTCGTTGCTGTCCACCACAAAATTTTCTTTTTTATCTTTTAAGTGCTCTATGAAAGATTTAAAAACCGGAGCGGCATTAAGAGCCGAATACTGAGGATACAATGCTATCTTCATTAATGATAATTCCTAAATTTATTTTACCTTCGCCCGTGACACCGTCGTTAGTTTCAACGCAATAGTGTTTTATTTTTTCCAATAATTTATTTGCACCAAATTTTTCTGTGTCGGGAGATTTTCCAGTATCACCTTTTCTATAATAATCGTCAAATATTATTACCTTGCAATCTTTTAATTTTTCATAATCTCGTTGTATTGTATCAATACTATGTCCGCCATCAATGAACGCAAGGTCGGCTACTGTGTAAGGGAGAGTGTCTTTTGTATTTCCTCGAACAAGATTAATTTCTGCTTTCGGGCACGAGTTTGAAATTAATTTTCTGACATTATCATAGGTGGGTTGTGGTTTTCTAAGTCCTTTAGTATGAAACTCATACTCACTTGTTTGCATATCGATATCTTCAAACATATCATATCCCCAATAAGTTATTCCCGAACCATCACTACCGGTATCGATAGATGCATTACCTATCATGCTGGCCGCATTCTTTCCTTTGTATACTCCGGTTTCTATAATTGTTTTAGGTTTAAATCTTTTTATAATTTCATAGATAACATGATGTCTTTGATTTTTTGTAGGCTGTGTTTTGTATTTTTTATCTAGCAGTTCGTTAAATGCTGTAATGTTTATTTTCATTAATTTCCTTTAATACCTTTCTCTACTTTTTTAATTATATCCGCGGCCTGTTTAGGGTCGAACTGTATACCACCAAACGGATCGTAGGCTTCCACATTTTTCCAGTAATCCAGATCCGGAGCAGACCTTAAATCAGATCGAGAACTCTTACCTTTTATTTTTCTTTTACCCTTCATGTGATCAATATATTGTCCTAATACACTATTAATGAACACATGGTGTCCTTTTGCACCGGCTCCTTTACCTATATCAACACCGTCACTGGGTGCCACTCTTTTGACCACTTGCCAAAATAGATAACTGTCGTGCCATTCAAGTTCTTTGAATATAGAGCCAGAGGTATACATCTGCGTCCATGTGGACATAAATTTTTCAATTTTTGGATGTTTAGTATTGTATGTAACATATCCACATTCCGGATACTTGTCGCCTCTTCCTAAAAAATTTACCAACTTATCGTTAGGTAGCAATTCCAAAACAAATTCTTTGCTGATCGGTCTGAATGTATATGTGTCAGCATCTAACCATAATACGAAATTGGTATTACAATTTTTTATTGCATGATCAACAGCAAAAGTTTTATGAGCAAAACGCACAGCGTCCCATAGATATGATCCTTTTCCTCGGTCCTTATCACCTGCATCGTCCGGTCTTCTTACACCGTTAGGTATTTTGTTTAGTTCTCCGTTGGCCACCGGATCATCCTTATGTTTGTTTTTAAAAGATACAAGTTCCGGACATACTTTTTCTAAATCGTGGTATACTATTTTTTCGTGTTCCAGAGTAGGTTTTTCCTGTTCGTAGTAGACATGAAGTTTAATGTCGTTAGGCCAATGTTGAATAAAACTTTCTATCATTCGTTTGGCATATGCATTCCACCTGTTTGGCGGAAAAGTTGTAAGTACTGATAATGATTTCATAATTAAAGTATAGCATATTTAATGACAAAATTAAAAGTACAAATTTTTCGTAGAACGGTAAAAGATCGAAGACGAGGAGATTCTTATAAACTCTTATATGACTTTGCCGAAGGAGTAAAGGCCGCCGGAGACGAAGTCGAAATTGTAAATGAGACTCTTACAGGTGATACTGTTGCCGGTGAAATGGAAATAACGGCACCCATAGGTGTAATGTTTGGGTATGGTGGTGATAAACAATTACATCACACAAAAGGACGTAGACATACATTAGTCAAAAATGCCAAGAAAAACGGATCTGTTGTCATAACATTTGATGGAGGAATCTGTTCATCGTTTGGTAATGTTTCCGGACATCCTCAACACAGATACAGAGTGAGTTTATGGACACCGATGAGAAACGGTGAATTTTTTGCAGATAATGTTCCTAGTGATAGATGGAACGACATGCAAAAAATATTTGATATTAAAAATTATGATTGGCAAAAAACATCAAACCCAGATGCGCCGATAGTATTTGTTTTACAGCCACAAGATAATTGGTCAATGAATGAATTAAATCCGATTGATTGGTTTTTAGACGTGTACAAAAAAATAAGACCATTAACAAAAAGAAAATTTATTGCGAGACCCCATCCTAATAATACTGAGGCAATACATAACGCAAAAGATAGATTTCCTGCTGATGTAGAAATAGATATGCCTCAAATGCATTTCGTCGGAGACCAAAAAAAGAATTATAGATTTCACTTTCAAAAAGTTTTAGATAATTGTCATGCTGTTATCACACATAACTCAACGGCAAGCACAGATAGTTGTGTTAGAGGTATACCGACCTTCGTTACATCAGATTTGTCAATTTGTTACCCGGTAGCAAATACAGATCTTACAAAAATTGAGAATCCCGAGTTTCCCGATAGGACAAATTGGTTAAACAGCATTGGTTATATGATGTGGACTGTTGACGAAATCAGGTCTGGAAAAGTTTATTTGAGATTTAAAAATAAAATTTTAGAATCCAATTTGATATCGTTGTAATCGTTTAATCTGTGTAATTTTTTTTCTTTTGATTCCATAGGTATAGGAATTTTTTCTCCTATTAATACTTTGTGTTGTAATCCCATGTGTAGACTGAGTCCGGGATAGACTTTTTTATTACTATCTTCGTGTGTTATCTCGATTATTTTTGTTCCTTTTTTACACCATAATAAATTAACTAGTCCTGCTCCGTGGGTCGAAACAATAACCGATGCTGATGCAAATATATTCATTTGTTGTTTGATTGTGAGATCCTCCATAGTGACAATTTCAAATCCTTTTAACGCTATCATTAACTCGTCAATATTTGTTAATCTTCTACTAGGCGAGTATTTTCGGTCGATGTAAATTTTTCGATTATTGTTTTCGTATTTTGTTGAAAATTTATGATGTATCCAAGACGGTACCGTGGGAACAAGTACTCCGTCTTTAGAATTACTCATACTAGGACAAATCAGGTGTTTAAATTTCCAACATGTTTTCTCCGGCATGATCATATATTTTACATTCGGGAATAATTCTTTGGCCACTTTTTCAAAATAGGTACTAGGTTGAGACAAAATAAAAATATAATCGGTGAAAGGTCGATTAAATTTTTTTTCTAATAATCTAAACTTACTTACAAGATCCATCCATACATGCCATGGATTGTTAGCACTGATAGTTTCGAATGGTAACCATACGTATGTGTTTGTCTCGTTAAATTGTTTTGTGATCTGAGGAATGTTTAAATTTATATTATTTTGTTCAAAATTAATCCAGCATCCGTGTTTAGGTTTTCTTTTTGTTTTCCAATTTAACGGGCCAACATGAGAGGTGATTATTTCTTTGTCTTTAGTAATAACAAATGCCGGATTGGAATGAACAAAACAGTCTTTGAATTCTGCGACAAAAGTTGGTAAAGTTTTATGCGAACCATAACCAGGAATGTCATATTCCCATACAGGATCTATGGTTCCAAACCGTTCGTCAAACCATTTAATATCTTGAATGTTTTTTACTTGCATTGTATAATAATATAATTATTAGTTTATGTTGTCTATATACGCTCCTATTGAAAACCAAAATAGCAAATGTTGGTCTGTGTTCAATGGAATACAAAAAACATGGCATGAGCCCACACAGATCGTAAACAATGCTGAAATCACAGTCAATAGTCCAGCAATATTTTGGGGACTTGTAAATCTCAACACAGACATTATACACCAGTTGGAAAAAAACAAACAAGATTATTTTTTTACGGACACACCTTATTTTGGAAGATTTGACAACGCCAACCTAACACCGAATAACCATTATTGGAGGTTCAGTAAGAATAACATCCATGCAAAATATATCGAAGGTTGTCCCCCTGATAGATTCAATTCCTTTGATGCAAAATTTGTTGATAATGGCAAAAAAGGATCACACATACTGATATGTCCGAGTAGTGCAGGAATCCATAGATATCTAAAAAATAATACATGGTTGAATGATACTATAAATGAGATCAAAAAATACACGGACAGACCTATCAAGATTAGAGTCAAACCTAGGGGTAGAGGAACCTCCGGTCCAAGTGAGGCAAAAGTTCCTTTATCGGAAGATCTAAAAGATGCCTATTGTTGTGTGACGAGTTGTAGTATAAGTGCAATAGAATCTTTAATGACGAGGGTGCCTGTTTTTTGTCATGAAAAAAGTTTTGCTTCTTCTATATGTAACACCGATCTTTCAAAAGTTGAAGATCCTGAATACAAAGATCCGGCAAAACTGCTTTATGCTTTGTGCTATCAACAGTTCACACCCGAGGAATATGAAAACGGAAAGGCAGTGAGTATATTGAAGGATTTAAACTTGTTATGATAGTTGCCGGAATAGACACCACAAAACCCAGGACACAGCCTTATGTAGATGCTATTGTTTCTGGGTCCCCGGGCAATAAAACTATATACGATTTCAAAAAAATGGACGAAAACAAACTTCCCAACGAAGTTTTGATCATGTATGGAATATTAGCAGGATCTGGAAATGTTTTCAAATGGTGTCAGGAACAAAAACACGATTTCATTTACATGGATCACAGTTATTTTGTGAACTGTCATAAACCACCACATTGGTTCAGGCTGGTTTGGAATGCTCACACGCATTACAACATTGGGCACGACACCAGCCCGGATAGATATAACAAATTTTTTTACAAAGAATTAATGCCATGGAAAAAAAACGGAGATACCATTTTAGTACTTCCGCCCACAAATGCCATTATGGATTTTTTTGATGCTCATGACTGGTTAGAAAAAACATTGGCTACATTAAAACAAAATACCGATAGAAAAATTGTAGTTAGGGAAAAACCTTACAATCCCGAAATTAAAAAAGACCAATACGGAGCAACAATTAAAATTGACAAACCAACCAATCACAAAGGACCAGTAAATTGGAAAAATATTTTTGCCACAGTCACTTTTAATAGTACAACTGTTGTGGAAAGTGTGAGGAACGGTGTACCAATCTTCACAGACCCGATAGCGTGTGCAGGAGCACCAATTTCAGAACATGACTTCACAAAAATAGAAACACCTAAATATACGGAAAGAGAACCGTGGCTTTATTCGTTAGCGAATAGATCATTTAATTTACAAGAAATGAAAAACGGCACCGCATGGAAAGGCTTATATGAACAAAGAACAAATATTAAGTGAATTACGTAGAATAGAAGACACATATTGTTCTAGGCATTCGTGGAAACAATATAGGAATTATTACTTGCCTCAGGATGTGGTTGCAAATTCGTCAACTGTTTTAAGTTTTGGAGTAAACAATGATACAAAATTTGAAAATTTGTTATGCGATGATAATAAAAATTTACAAATAAAACTTTTTGATCCATCCCCTGTTGCTATAGATCATTGGCAAAATCATGACTGGACAAATAAAAAACAAATGAATTTTTTTCCTATAGCATATGCAAAAGAAGATTCTATAATGAAGTTCTATGTAAGAAAGGACAAATGGGGAGCAAGTTATTCGTTACATAACAATCATTTAGAAGAACACGAGAGAGATGAAATATCTGTACAGTGTCTGAGTTTAACATCTTGTTTAAAAAAAGTAGGTTGGGAATCTGCGGATATTATTAAAACAGATATCGAGGGAGTATGGGAGGATTTTTCAAAAGAACTACTAGATAATGAAATTAAATTTAATTATTGGATAACCGAAATAGAGTTAAATTTAGGTAATACACAGGAAGAAGGTTTACAAAAAATGGAAAATATGTGTAAAACTTTTGTCGATCGAGGTTATAAAATATATATCAATCGTGTTCGTAAAAAAGCAATGAGCGAACTTATCTTTCAATCTCCTCAAGCATAAACAACGGCTTATCTTTTCTACGTTCTATTTCGGCAATAATGTTTATACTGAGTCTGTCGTACAATGTTTTTGTTCTGGGAGTGACACCGTGTGTGGATTTGTTTGTATTAATAAACATAACAAAACTATTTTCTTTATAAGGAATAGTCCTGATCAGTTTTCTAGGCTGATTGTCTAATATTTCTCTCCCGGACTTAAAATATACTTGAGTGATTTCATCCGTTTCATATATTTGAAATTCTCCACCTTTACCATTATCGCCTCTCTGCCTGAGATAAAATAACCCTGCATACATTTCTAATGGATTGTCAAGGTGCGTTGTTCTTGTTGTTGTTTCGTGTGGTCTGTGTATAACAAATTGAGTATCTGTTACTATCTTGTCGTCATCTGCTCCTGCCGTTCCTCTAATTCTCACCTTTTGGTTTTTAAATTTATCATTGAACGAGTTTGGAAATAGATTAAGCACTTTGTTATAGAACTCTTGGCTGGTATGATACTCAAAAAAATCCTTCCATATACTTGGAATATTTGCTATGTTTTTATTCAATACATCATCGGAAAATAATCTATGTGTATGGTTTTCGATCAGTTTAGTTTTATTTTTTATTTCTTCAACCGGAAAATTTTCGTATAATTTTTCGTATGTCTCTATTGGTAATGCATTTTCAATATACAAATATGGATATGGTTTTTGATGAATATCGTTGCTTTTTAAATTTTGTAAAATATCTAAGTTCATTAACTACTAAACAAATTTATAATTTCTTTCTTCCAAACATCGGCGTACTCACAATCTCTATAACCATCAAACCAAGGTCCACCCTCGGTGTAGTGTAGTATCTTTGGTGCACCGTCTTTGGGTTCCTTGTACCAGCCTACCAGCCAGTTGTAAACGTGTGGTAACGACCCTATCTCTGAATCGTCTAACCATTGGAAACGATGTAAAAATGCTCCGGTTTCTTGATTTAATAATTCTGGTGTTAACAATTTATTTTTAGGATGAGCACAGTTCCAAAGTACCATCGAACTCCAGTTCTTTCTTGGATATACCGTCTGCACCTGCCCGTCCATTTTGATTCCTTCTTTTGGAGTATAATCGTGTTGCACACATACCACCGCCTTGGAATCATCGCAGTACTGTTCCAGTTCTGTTGTGGGCACTTGCCACACAAAGTCACAGTCACAGAACACGGCCCATCCCTTATAATCTTGTAGATAAGGAATGAAGAAACGTGTAAATGTAAATTCTGTCGAGGCCAGTTTATCAATATCTCTTCGATAAAGACCGGTTTCTCTCATGTCTTTTTGTTTTAATGGAGTTACGGTTGCTCCCGGATCTCTTCTTTTAATCGAGTGTTCGCAAACCTGATAAGATATATCTTCTCGAGAATCCCATCCTACATAAACAGGTAGACTCATTACAATTCTCCTTTTTGTCTCATACTATTACGTATGTCTGTAGCAGAAATTTTTTGTATGTTTTCTGGTAGTACTATATTTTCAATTTTATATCCAACACCTCGACCATAACATATGTTGGTGATATTAGGTACAAGTGTAACTTTATATCTTCCTCGATAGTCCTTCTCTAGTGCCAAATCTATGTTCTTCTTCACTGTGTCAAAGTCAAATGGATTGTCGCCTACACCTTGTACATCTCTTACTTGAATGTTGACCTGCCCAGTCTTTTTTATGATCTCCTCGAACAGCGCCTGATGTCCTTCATGCCATGGTTGCCATCTACCCAACATCTGTGCTGTGGGTTTGCGATTGTCCCACACATATTCCTGTATGTCGTTCGCAATTCTTATTGCCCACAACTCCGCATTCTGTGTAGGTACCCGGAAATCAAATTCCTCCGGTGGTACGAACATTTTGTTTGTGTCCTCAAACCGGCCTTCTGTGATTGTATCTATCCAGATTGTATAATCTGCTCCAAAGTCTTCTCGGGTCTTGGGAGTAGGACACACAAAATCCGCAATCACGTGTTTACCATTGTCTAAAGCCTCTTGCGACAATCTTCGCATTCGTTCTGCCTGTCGAGAACGACCCTCCGGTGAAAAATCCCAGTCATTGGCCTCTTGTCTAACTCTGTCTGCATTTAGCCATACGGCATTGATCATAGGTGCTAGTATACCCGCCAGGTATGATTTTCCTGCCCCGGGTAGTCCCATTATTAAAATTTTTTTCATTGTACTTTCTTGTTAAGGATTTGGTGTATTTCTTTCCAATTATTTACTCTGGTGATCTCAGGATGATTAAAGTCTTGATTGTATGGGTGGTCTATTAATATAGGCTTTAAACCGTATTTGAGCCCGGCTACAGCGTTGTTTGGCTTGTCCTCGACCCAATACAGCCCGGTATTGTGAAACTCCGCTAATGCTGAGTCTTTGTCGGCACCCGTGCCCAGAATGTGGTAATTTTGGAAAACGTTTTCACCGAACAACTCTCCAAGCCTTTTTTTTCTTAATTGCTGTGCTGGTATGTCAGATGTCTGTGAGGTAATAGGTATGAACGTCCATCCTTCTGCATGAAGTAATTTTACCCAAGTCTGTGACTCCAGCATGGGTCTTTGTGTGCCCATCCAAGCACTCCTGTTGAACTCCCTGATGTGCTTCCTGATCTCATCTTTGGTCACACCAAAACGTTCTGCCATCTCGTATGTGTTCTGTTTGTCTGGCAATAATTTGTGTGGAAAATATCTACTGCCGTTCTCGTCAAAGTACGATCGTTGTAACATCCACTTTGTGAAATGGTGTTCCCATTCCAACAGCACCCCGTCGACGTCTGTGAGTATGATTCTATCTGACCGAGGCATCTTCCATTCCCGCTACTCGTAATTTAACGATATTGGTAAGTTGCCATTGTTTCTGATCTAAGCCTTTGATTATGCCCAACCATTTGTTCCTTAGTAAGGCAAACTCGAGTACAATTTTATCTAGATCTACAACATCTGCTTCACCGTCGACATATTTCTCAACATCTCTAGATGTGAGAGCACGTTGATAGTTTTCAAGATATTTTTTAAAATACTTAGATCTCAATTGTCTTTTTTCAATATTGAGGTATTCTAATATCGCTTCTATTTCCTGTAATTGATTGAAACGATGCTCGACTTGTCCTGGCATTGCGGCACTGTTCTTTTCAAGATTGCCATATATGCCCACTTCCTTACGAGCCTGTTCTAACTCATTATAATAATGTTGGATACAACTTGGAATCTTACTAAGATCCTTGCTTATGTCCGAGTACCAACTCATTCTTCTTCAAAGTAACTTTCTTCTTCCTCGTACGAGTCTTCTAAAACAATACTAATTGCTTGTTCTAGTCTATCGTCGTGCTCGCCGGCGGCCTTTAATACTCTCGTCTCAATTCCTTGATCTAATAAAGTTTTTACGTAGTCAACTGCACAGTCTAGTTTTACTCGTTCGGGAATATAGTTTGCAACAGATGTCCAAATTTCTTCAATTTGATCATGCGTCATTCGATTCTCCATCCTGCTTGTTCTCCTGTTCTGTTTCTGGTTCTTTGATGTTATGGAAGTCTGCCATAACTATGTCTAATTTATCACCAGTCCAGTTTTTTCGGAACTCTATCATTTCCTTACCTTTGAAATCCACATATTTTAAACGATTTCCTGTCTGTTTCAATAGACCCTTTTTCTCAAATAGATCTACCAATCCAGAGTATGGATCCATGCCTGTGTCATATGGAATTTTCACCTGTACACTTTCAAAGGGTTTGGCATATCGAGTTTTCATTACTTTACAAGCGGCTCGTATACCTCTTACTTCGGATACCTTATTGCCTGCCTCATCCTCTTTGAGTTTTAACTTCTTCATTGCTATCACTATACTCGAAGCATAGATGAATCCCTGTCCGCCCGAGATCTTGTCATCAGGATCAAACATATCCTGCGAAGCATATGTGTGATTGGTTGCTATTAATCCCACGTTATAGGATCCAAACATATTCACACAGTTACGCACCAGTGCTGTCAGTGCCTTGGGTTTTCTTCCCAGATCACCTTTCATCTCTCCCGCTTCGAACTGATTGACATCTGTGGGAGTCAACAACATACCCAGAGAGTCGATCACGAAAAGTATCTTAGGAGCACCTTCTCGGTTCTCCGCGTGTTCTTCCTTGTAGCCTTTCATGAATTCTGAAATGGTCTTCGCCACATCGTCCACCATGGAGATGGATAGTTTTAATAATTTGTCTTCTGATGTGTCCACTCCTAATGCCTGTAGCCAACTCTCATCTAGAGCATTCTCTGTGTCCACCAGTATCACATAGATGCCCTGTGCCTGTGCGTTCTTGATGATGTTGCCTGAAGCGATGTAGGATTTACCCGCTCCTGATTCGCCTGCCAGCACAGATACTTTGCCTAACGGAATACCCTTATTGAAATCTCCCGATATGAGATAGTTCAATGCGAAGTTACCTGTTGAGATCCAGTCTGTGGGATCATTAAATCCTAGACCTAATCCTTGTATTGATTTTGTAATATTTTTTCTAAATTTTGTTATATCAAATGGTTTTGTCATATTCTTATATTAGCACCAAGTAGCCATGCTGTCAATAGAATGACTACTTGGTAATTTAAGGGGTTTATTTTGCTTGTCTTGATCTAATAAGTTTCAAGATGTCTTCTGCTCTCTTGGCACTATCACCTGCTGGTGCTGATGTTGGTGCTGGTTGAGCCACTTTAGTTGTTTCTACTTTTGTTTCTTCCTTTGGAGATTCTGCTGGTGCAGATTCTGTATTAGAGGATTGATCAGTAGTAGAACTCTTTTGAGGTGCACTTACTCCTGCTGGTCTATAATACTGTCCGTATTTTTCTAGATCGTAAGCCTCACCATTTACAGATTGTTCAAATAATTCTTTGATTATCTTAACTTCTGCATCACTAGGTTCTTTTGGTCTAAAGTCAGATAGATTATGCAACCCGAACTTATCGATTGCAGATCTCTCTGCTTCATCCAATGCTCTTTCTCTTCTCGACCATTTGGAAGTGGAGTAGTCAGCATAACCACCTTTGGAAGTTTTGGTTATCCTGAAGTCCACACCTCTCACAGAATCAGTTGGTAACTCTTCCATTTCTGGATCCATCAACGCTGATCTGATGATGTTGAAGATCTGAGGTCCAATGATGAATCTTCTGATTGGATTCTCAGGTGTTGTTTCTTCCGCTAATGGGTTCTGCAGAACAAAACCTTGGAAAATGTAAGATTTCTTTTTCCAATATTTTCTTCCCATGTCTTCCATTGATTTGTCTTTGAACCACGGTCTCACTTCAGTCAGTACCGGGCAAGTCTTTCCATACATCTCCATGCATGGTACCTGTACCTGTACTGGTCTTGAATCTGCTTGTCCTTTAATTCCAGCAAAAGGCAATTTGATCATTGCTCTCTCTGTCCAGAAAAAAGTGTTGTTTGGATCTTTGTCCGGTAAGAAACGTACTACCGCTTCCTGTCCTTCCTGTATGTTCCAATGTGGGTAGATGGCGTTGTCGCCGCCTGTGTTAGAAGTGGAGCGATTCACTTCTTGAGATTTTAACTTCGCTCTTATTTCAGCCAATGTAGCCATAATGTAAGCCTCCTTTGTGTGCCTATGTTTGTTTTTGTTTTGCCTAAATGTATATTAGACATAATGAATAATATACACACTTATTTATCTTGTGTCTAGTGAAATATTATATTATTTTGGTAATTAGATACCGGCTAATTTCCGTATGGAGTCTAGTTCTGTGGATTCTTTTTTGGCATCTTTGGCCGCGGATTTCATTGGCTCTGTCTTATTGCCATCTTTGTCCAGATCCAGGAAGTCTGGTTTTGCTTCTGCTAATTCTTCTTCGTTAAAAAATTCTTCTAGTTTTAATCCTGCTAGTTCAACAGCATCTTTTAATGTGTATTCTTTATCGCCTACTTTGAATTTATCGCCTGCTTTCATGCCGGCCGCTTTGGCTTTCTGTACTGCCAGTGCGAACTCGTTGCCTTCACCAAACTTGCTTTGCATACGCTGTGCCTCATAATTGTAATCATCCTGAGCGGCCGCAAGTGCTTCTTCGTGATCAGCACCACCCGGCTTGACCATGTCTGTGGCAAACTCGTCGTCCACTTTGGCATTGCCTTCGTATTCCGATTCACCTCTCAATGAGTTTGGATCCACTTTGCCATTTACCACTTTGTAGTGCAATGTGCCATATGCCATTTCACCATCGTCTCCTGTGAATTCATAATCCATTGACATTTCTTGATCTGTTTCTGGATTTTCGTTTACATCATCCTGTCCTTCTGCGTTGAAGGAGTCGATATCTCCGGAAGTTCCCCTTAACGGATTATCTGTACTTGCAGTATCTGTGCTTACAGTCTCTCTGCCTGCCAGTCTGTCAAAATTCTTTTTTAGATAATCTGTTGCAGTATCATATTCTGAACTAACATATGCTGACTCGCCGTCTTTGTCCAGCACATCGTATACCATTTTACCGTCATCACCTCTGTACATAGAAACATATGGTTTCTGTTCTGTGATGTTGTCTGCCCAACCCTCGAACGCCTGTTCTTCTTTGGCTTGGCCTTTTCTATCTTTCTTGGGTTCGTATGCCTGTGGATCCATTCTAACTTGTGAGGCATATTCTGGATCCTGTTTCATTTTTTTGTAATCGTCGATGTATCTCTTTGCCAATTGGAATGCAACTTTTTTATCTCTGATGTAATTCTTGTGTGGTTCAAAGAAAGGTGCACCTTCTTGGCCTATTTCATTTGCCACGTGTGATGCAAAGTTTGCCACTCTATCTTGTTCGGGTGTCTTGGTCAACATCCTTGAGGCTATGTCACTCAATATTGATGACAACATTGTGTTCTTGTTTGTAAATTTTGTTCTTTGTAGCATTTGATCAGCGGCAGGATCCTGTCTCAATACCAGTTTGTTTTCTGGATCGGAAAGAAATTGTTGAACCATCGGTGCCGCGTCGACTGGTGCGGGTATCTCTGCATCTTTGTCTGATAAAGGTTTGTCCATTTCCGGATCTGCTATTTCGTCTTCTGGTTTGTCCGCTTCTTGCATAATACTATGTAGTAAAGGCAGAGCAGATTCAACTCTGTCGTCCATGTGTTTGAGCGTGAACTTTTCTCTCAACGATGCTCTTGCTTCGTCGTCTAATTCTGGTGTTTCAGTAGGTTGGAAAGTCTCTTTCACTGCTTCGTAATTTTTTTGTTTAGAAAGTCCTTTGATATATTTTCTCATTGTTTCTAATTTTAGTTTTGCTTTTTCAATAATGTCACCCGCTGAATCGTTTAATTGATCTTTGTTGGCCGCATATCTCGAGAAAGAATTCAGTTGAGCAATCTGTTCGCTCACTCCCACGATATGTTTTCCAAAGTCGTCGTGTGGTGCACCGCCATTGGCCACGTGTCTTGCCATTGCTCTAGCACCCGCCAAATGGATCACAGGGTATTTGAATCTCTCACCCTCTTGATTTTCAATGTACAATGAATTGATGTTCCTTGTTCTGTCGCCTGGTATGTTCTCGTCCACCGCTTTAGAGTGACGTATAATTAGTTTGGTTTTATCTAAATTCTCAAATGAACTTTTAGAAGTACCCGTAAGTCCTTCTGCCAATCCTGCTAATTTTGTAATTCTGCTTAATTCTTCTGACATACCGTCTGTATTTACCGTTTTGTTCGTATCTGCAAGATTTTCATAGTCCTGCTGTGTGAGGTTGGATTTGGTGATATCTCGTACATCAAACCCCAATTGATGTGTTACGGCAAAGTCCTTTAGTTCTTTAAGGAAAGAATACCAGCCCTTTTTGTCCTCTTCGTTAATTTTATCAACTAGACCCTTGTTATAGTATACTTTGACATTTTCGCCGTCGGCTAGTGATATGGATATTCTGCCAAATGTATCTGCATCCTCAGTAAATTCAAAGTCAAAAAAAGTTGCTTCCTGAGGATTCGCAGTAGTTTCTCCGAGGCTATTTCCGATTTGTAGGTTAGAAAACTTGCTTCTAATCTTGTTAAAAAGGTCCTGAGACGTTTGTGCTGATATCATATGATGTATTTATTTAAACACCCAGGTTAGCAAAAATAGGCATTGGTGCTGTGTATTCTGCGGTCCTATTGGTCCAGTGTTCAAAGATTTTAGGATCAAAATCCGCTAACACTTTCATCATACGAGTGGCCAACAGCATAGCACTTACAAGGTCATCGTGCTCCCCCGGTTTTCCTTTATAACTAACACCAGTTGCAACAAATGTTTTAAGTTCTGATATGAGAGCCTTAGAATTCAGTTCTAGTTTATTATTTTCAACTAATTCTTTAAATTTAGCACAGGCATCGATCTTGTGTTTGGCAGTGGTGTTGAACCCTCTTCGGAATTTACGTCTGTGTCCTTTTCTGATGGGTTCGGACAGGAACATACCTTTTATATTTTCTTCACCCACGTCCATCACTCGCATTAATGCCGCTTCTCCCAGTGTGTTGTTTTCCATGGAATAGAATATCTGAGGAGTGGCCGACGAGTCCTGTTCTATTATTGTGTCGTGGATGTGTTCATTGATACTTTGTAATATTCTAATTTGTTGGTTTGCTGGAGTCATGTTATGATGCCATTCGGCTACCTGTTTGAATGTAGGTAACTCAATAACCTGTATAGCCGCATAGTCTCCGCCTGTACCGATCGCAGGATCTAGTGCGACCATGTATGTGTGTTTAGGTTTGGGTTTGGAATACCAACGTACTTGGCCTTGAACCCATATAGGATCCTTACCTTCCAACTCGATTAGTCTCACAGAATTTACAAGAGTCTCGTCATAGATCAAGAATTCACATTCGTGCTCTCGACGGAATCTCTCTTCACCGATCCTGGATCTCTCAGCCGCGGCCCATACCTCGTCTCGGTCAGGATGTTCTGACCAGTGTGCCTTCATGGCATAGAAACCATTGGTGCCTACAATGTTGTCATTGCCGAATTCATCATATCGTTTGAGTGCTTCTTTCCAAATCAATGCGAACTGATCTTCATCCGAGTTGGGTGTAGAAGTGATTAGGCATTTTCCTCCTGTGGACAGTGTTGGAGACAGAGAAGTCCAAAATTCCACAGCCTTCTCAGGCGGTTGAACGAATGCAAATTCGTCGCAGTAGATCATCGTCAAGGACATACCTCGTCCTGTATTCTCAGTTGTAGTAGTTGCCATGATCTTGGATCCGTTGTCAAACTCTATAGAGTTCCTGTTGTACTGATTAACACCTGCCTTAATCCAACTAGGTAACATCTCGTATGCGTAACGCACCCTTGACATAATGTCCGATGCTCCTGCGTATTTGTGTGCCGCGATCAATATTTGTGAATCCGGTCTGAACATCGCATACCAAATGATGTAGCCAGAAGCACAAGTAGTTTTACCTGTCTGACGTGGCAACATTGCTATCGAAAATCTATGATCATTATAACTTTCGATTAACCTTTCTTGATAAGCATATGGTTCGAAAGCCATTGAACCTTTTGTGGGGTGCTGAATTTTGATAAATTTCTTCATGAAGTATAATGGTCCTGTTTTGGGATCCATACACTTCTCTAGTTCCAATACCTGTTCTTTGGTATATTTGTGTTTCTTATTGGCTTTTTTAATTTGCTCAGAATCTAAACTTACATATGCCATAGCAATGTATTTAATAAAGAAAAAGAGGTGTAAAAAGTATTACTTTTGTGATTTTTTAATGCTCTTAGCAATGTCATGAGCCTTTTTGATAGTGCTCTTTTCTAGAGGTGGTTTGTCACCTGTAGATTTCATTGCCTGTGCCATTCCGATAGCATATGGACTTTTTGCTTTCGCTTCTTCCAACGCTTTGGCATAATTTTCTTTGAACGAATTGTATTGTTCTCTCAAAGAGTTCGCCAACTCTTCTGTGGTCTTTTGCATTGGATTGTCTCCACCTGCTATTTTTGGAAAAGTCTGTTTCTGTCTGTTTAACCCGCCCGAATGTACATTCACTAAATCATCCACTGATTGAGTTTTTGTGTCAGGCTCGTTCGCATATGTTTCTTCTTGCTTGCCACAGTTCTCACAGTCACAGTCATCGCCGCAGTTGCCGCCACATGAGCAGTTATCATCACAGCCACAACCTTCTTGTTCCGATGGTTGGTTGATCATTGCCTGATCAACTGGTTGTACACCTGCCAATTTCAATATTTGCATCATCATTGATGCTTCCTGGGGTGAATCTGTCGCGATAGTAATTGCTTCGTTCACTGATTCTTTTTTCATTTCCTTGCTTTCAAATTCTTTTTCTTTTTGCACCTTGTCATAGATGTGAACGTAAGACTGTCCGTGTTTTTTGATCCATTCTTCTCTGCTCATTTCAGTGGCATCCTGTTCCATGTCCATGACCCAATTTTTAACACCACCTTCTTTGACCGGATTAGTTCTCTCAACGTTCTCCACAGCGTCTTTGACCAATTCTGGTTTGCTCTCTGCTATTTCTTTTAATCTTTGTAGTACGTCAATCATTTCCATAGTGCTTATTTCCTTTTTGGGTCTGGGTGTGGGTTGGTTGCTTTTGAAAGAGGACTAGGAGTACCTTTTTCTTCAATGTGACTCTGAACTCCTGTCTCACCACCCTTTGGATGGTCCTTGTTCTCTTGTCTGTCTTTCAATAATTCTTTTAGTAGGCTTTGGTTTGCTTTGTCGCCATACACTTCATCTGCTTTTGTTTTTGGAGCATCTTTGTATTCAACATCTTGTAGAACAGAAGCAAAATCATTTTTTACTTTTTCGTCTGCTTGGTATTGTTCTGTAGGCTCACCTGGTTTACGAACAACGATTTGATTTCTTCCAAGGTTTAGATAGTTGGCAAGATATTCTGTCAATTCGAAAACACTTGCTGGATAGTTTGTTGTGGCATCAAATATTGTTACATTTGTGTTTTTAAATTGCGGAAAGTCTAACGGAGTTTCTTGTATTGGATAACTTTTTCCTGCTGATAATTTAGCAACATCAAATTTGCCCAGTGCAGTTTCTAGTTTGTTCGCAAAATCTTTGTCTAGTTCACCTGCTACTTTAATCTTGTAGTCGTATTGTTTCGCAGATTCTGTCAGATATTGTGTAAATGTGCTCATAATAGATATATTTAGTTCGTTTTGCCATTTATTTAAAATTATATTGTGTGTTGTATTAACTTGTAAAACTCCGGGAAAACAGTGGCAAAGTTTTGATTCCTATCTTTATCTAAAATTTTAGTCATTTTAATAAATCTTTTCCATGCTACAGGATCAGATTTAGTGTTTTTAATGTAAATTTCAATATCTTTAAACTTTTCAGATAGAGTAATATTGTGTTTAACCTCGTTTGGTATATTGTATAGAAGCATATAATCTGGTCCCACTGTTAAATTATAAAAAACATTCCATCCTAATTTTTTAAAAGCACTATCATATTCGTCGAGATATAGAAAATTATAAGGACTAATTGTACACACAATTTCAAAATTTCCTTTTGCTAAATCATATAATTTTTTACCATTTTCTATTACTTCACTATACTTGGCCGGATATCTTAGATACTCAAACTGTTCGTTGATACCGTCGATGCTTATTCGTACTTCTAATTTTTTAAAATTATTTGCCAATTGCTTTATTTTGTCATCGTAGATTGTTCCGTTGGTGTTAAAATACAAGACTATATCTTTTGAACTACCAACATCTATTAATTTTGGTAAAAGTTTATCTTTAACACTTTTATGATAGAAAGGTTCCCCTCCAAAAATTTCTAAACGTTTTAAATTTTTAGAATAAGAAACAATGTCGTTTATTTGTTCGTCGGATAAATCAGAATTTTTTTGATTTTCTATAAAAGATAACTTATTTTCTTTTTGTAATCTATTCAACATAGAGACCCATTGGCTAGAATCAGAAGGATTACAACTTCGGCATCCTAGGTTACAAAGATTTCCGGGTTTTATAGTTAATACTTGTGGACCGTTGTTGTACTCATTTTTTTCTATAAATTTTTTATAAACTTTTTCAAAAACTTTTTTAGGATCTCTTATATTTGTAGTGTGTGCGTCTGGGCTTCCTGTTGAAAAATTGTATAAACGTTGCCTCAAACTTTTTTTGCCTGCTTTCTCGTCGTTCCAACATCTGTTACATGTTTGAGGTTTCTCTCCATTAATAAATTGTTGTCGCAGAGAGACTGCTTCTTTAGAATTCCATTTTTCTATTAATGTTTTTTCTTTGAATGTCCAACATTGTGAATTATAGGGACAAGGACCGCCGCCCTGCCTTGTATCGGTTACTATTTGTATGAACGGTGCGATACAGAAATTTTTTTCATTCATTACTCTTTGTTCATTAGTTTCTTCATGAGGTCATTCCTGTTTGATATTATCGTACCCTCTGACTCTATTGCTCCCGACGTATCGTCTGTTCCGTCTTTATCGAGTTTCATTTTTTTCAATTGTAATTCCACCATTTTTAATTTTTTATCGATCTTAGAAGATTTGGCATCAATGGCATTACGTAACATGGTACTGGCAACTTCAAATATTCTTCCCGAATACCTGGAGTCAACATTCATCCCCAAGTCCATTAAATTTTTATAACTTTCCTCGGCTTCGACCGCTAACTTATCTAATTCTAAATCTGAAAGTTCTCCGAGTCCTTTTACTTGCGGAAGTGCTTTCTCTATTTTATCAAATTCTGCGTAAGTGGCTTTAAGTGCCGCGGCGGTTTTTGGATCAACATTATTTGCAACTTCTCTGGACTTGTCTTTATTATTTTTTGCCTGTTCTTTCTTGTCAACATCTTCAAAGGCTTTTTTTACATTTGGTAAGTTTAAAATATCTTCTAATTTTTTAGTCATTTAATTTATTTACGTGTGCCTTGATGGAACAACTGCTCTTCTGAAATCACTCTAAAGATAATTCTGTTCTGTTTGCAGTAATCATTAGCGGCGGACCATTTCGCTTGATTTATTACCACCTGCTTTTGTTTTGCCGTGCTTCTTCCGGCCCCTTCCATGGTGGTCTGGCTCATTGGTTTTACTTCAATTAATTCTGCATGTTTTCTTCCGTTTTTATCAACATACACTATAAAAAAATCCGGGACATATATCGTATATTTTCCAGAAAAAGGATGCCTATACGGAATTTTTATGGCTTCACTGGCCCATTTGTGAACATTTGGATGTTCATCGCACAGTCGCATAAAACTATGTTCCCAACTAGATCTGTATGTCGGAGTTTTAAGACCTATATACTTTTCTTTATTTTTTGGTGCAAACTTTCCACGAGCAAATTTCATTAATCTAAAATATTTCTGTTTATAATATCTTTCACCGATCTAGATACTCTAGTACCTAGTTTACTAGTTTTTACACGGTTACCATTTAATATAACAGTAATAAGTTCCGACAGTTGCACAGGAGATGCCTTGGTTAGACTATCTAAAAGTTCTTGTGAATTTATTTCATCGATCTTTGCCTGTTTTAAAATAATGTAAGCAATCTTTTCGGCACTTCCTCTACCAAATCCTCTTTTTACAAAAAATGCAATAGCACTGTCGTATTCATTAACATTAAAGGAAAAGGCCTCTTGATATTGATCAACCGAAAGTTTTTCTATCGATTGTAATAATCTATCTTTTTCTTTTTCGGGTAGATTGGAATAAACTTCGGCCATTATATTTTTACTTTCTCTGTTATTATGTTAACGTCCAAATTTCCTCTAGATATTTTAATGTACCCTTCGGTGACTAATTTGTTAACATTATTAACAGCACTATTACGCCACACAGTTTTATTCGATGTCGCTAGTGCTGTGTATTCTATGTCACTTTGATTTACTGTTAAACCTCTTCTAGATGCCACTTGTCTATAATACAATCCGGCGGCGACCTTATCTTGCAGAGTTATATCTGATTGTACAACATTGAAACTTTCGGATGGTGACAGATACCCAACAGTGTCTATGTTGGCATTTGGAATTCTTGCTATATTTTTTGCATCTTTGTTATCGGTAAGTCCTATGGATACTGCCACGGCACCACCGGCCAGTGTTGCTATTGTTGTTGGACTCGATAAAGAAAAATCGCCAACAGCACCAACATTGTTCGACGCTTGTTTTCCTATTTCTTTTATGCCTTCTTTTGCTATTCCTTTGAGTTCTTCTTTGACTGCATCCTTGGCTTTAATTTTTTTAGCATTGTTATAGGTGTTGATGCCTTTAAGTATTGTTCCAAGACTTACTTGTCCTCTTCTTACGTCACCTAGTACCGACCCTATGCCGTCGACGATACCACCCGGTCCAAAAATAGATGTTGTTCCGCCGCCAAGTACTGTTAATGGACTAGGTTCCTTATCATAATGTAATTGTGCAAATCCGGGTATATCATCTGAGTTAATTGTACCGGTGCTGTTCTTGATTATTCCAGAATCGTATAATACTGTCTCATATAAAACTTGCATTGTATTTTCCATTTGTCCTTGACCATCTGTCTGGTCTAAGTTATCGTGGCTGAAAGAACTTATCACAGGATTAATCAATGTAAAACTTGTAAATCTTTGTTTGTGTAAACAAAATATTTGTATGTTTTTTAAGTAAGGTTTATCTCTCTTAACAGGATTATCCATACCAAACTGGTGAGGCCTATTATCGCCTGACTCATACATGCTGTTTCTTGTTTTGGCTATCCCACCATTTACAGATACAGAATCCGCAATGTGATATTGATAATACTGATTCCAAAAAGCATTAATTGTGTCGGCATGGTCATCGTGAAATGTTATATTAATCGGATCATATCCTATTCTAGTCGCGATATATGTTTTTTTGTTGTACTGTTGTTTTTCCTCATAATTCATATTGTATTTTGGCAGGTCAACTCTTTTGACCAACATATTAATTTCTAAAAGTTCGTTCGCCGCGAATGGTTTGGTAGGAATGGAATTGTCAATATCGAAAAAAACATGAAAGAGAAATTTCTGTTTTGGTAAAAGTTTATAGTTGTCATCGAGATACAATCGTGTGGCATGACGATAATCTTTCATACCTGGTAATCCGTTGCTAAAGCCTTCTAGAAAATTATTGATACTTGGCATATACGATATTTATGGTCATAAAAAAAGCGCCGTTAATGGCGCTTCTTTTATATTATAAATGCTAACGATTATGCTACACCACCGCCTGTTGCGATAGTACCTATAGTTCTTGTCACAGCAGTTCCGATACCAGTACCGGTTGGTGTCTGTATAGCATTGTCGTATCTTATTGTTAATGTTATTGTTGCCGCTTCTGATGTAGCATAGTTTAAACTATTATAGTTTACTGATTCTACATATGCTCCGTATAATTCGAATGTCTCTAATACACCCGGAGTAGATGCCCCATTACCACCATCTAACATTTCAATTCTAGTTGTAAATTTGTAGTCAACACCTGCCGCGGCCGATGCCTGTTCAAAGAAATCAAACTGTTTCTGAATCTGTTCACCAACTAGTTTAGAAACAGAGTTGTTAACGTCATCTCTAAGAGTGATTGTTAATGGATTCCAAGTGTGTTTGCCTGCATAATAAACTCTTGAGTTATAAACATCTAGTGTATTATTCTCAAAACTTAATTCAGGTCTTGAACATTCTGAAACCTGTTTAGTCAATTCTGATCTTGGTGTAGATACACCAAAGTTCTCAAGAATTACTCTAAACCTGTATTGAAGTTTCGGCATCAACAATCCTTGTGATGCTGAACTCTGATCTGTTGCTAGTGGTACTGTAAATTTAGAAAGTGTTGATATTGCCATATTGCTCCTTTATTTACCAGGGATTAACTTCCCAAGTTTGCTATTTCCCCTGTGTTTTTTATTCTTAAAGGTATGTAAATGAATTCAACCGATTTAACCGGCTCGATTGCAATATCCACATACAGTTCATTTCTGTCGATTCTAGTTGCTGTGTTATTCGTTTCATCACATACAACCAAGAAGTCATACAATGCTCTCTGACCCACTAGTTCTAACAAGAATGATTCAATTGCTCCCCTGATCTCGTTCCTAGTTAATTGATCATTTGGTTCAAAGATAAACGGTTTAGCAATATTGTTCAACTGTGATCTTAGGTACACAGTTAATCTTGAAACGTTTATCCTATCAAGAGCACTTGATGTTCCTGTTTTAGTTTTATTTCCAAAGTTTACAATACCTGCACCTGCAAAGTAAGTAATTGGGTTCACACTAACTTCGAACATTGTATCTCTGATAGATTCAGTAACAGATATTGTTTGAAACTCGCCAGTAGTTGAGTCTACATAACCTACTGCTGTCGCGTTATCTACAACACCTCTTCTTGTTCCTGCTGGAGCAAACCACGGAAAAGCAACGTTATCGTTGTTCGCCAATACTCTCAACATCATATGTGATGATGGTACAATAATGCTCTTACCTGCGTTGTCTGTAGTTTTACCTGATGGATAGAAAACTCCAAGATAATCTGATCTTGTTACCATTCCTTCATCGCCGTTATCTAACGCGGCCGCAGTGTTGTTGGCCCAATTTGATATAGCAGTTGATGTTCCTGCTAATCTCATTGGTGTATCACCAACTACAAATGCTGTGTTGTTTCTGTCTGTATTTAGATTAACCATGTTCGCCATCGCTTCTGGATAACCAGGACAAGCAATTACGTTGAAACCTCTTTGGTCTTCTCTGATGGCTTGGTTAGTATCTATTTCTGATTTTAATTGATTAACAAT
>Ga0075460_10000127_pt1 | contig 26061 bp, 29 predicted proteins | sample DEB08_DNA_3_FD_77580 | JGI IMG/M metagenome (GOLD analysis project Ga0075460, IMG submission 77580) | Aqueous microbial communities from the Delaware River and Bay under freshwater to marine salinity gradient to study organic matter... | ecosystem: Environmental > Aquatic > Marine > Coastal ...
ACGGTTGTTTCATACTTTGATAGTTTTATAGAGATTATTTGCTGAGAAATAATCATTGGTTAATAGATCTGCTTGTTTTTTAATGTTTGATTTGAATGTGTTGTAGTTTTCCATATAGTGTATTATTTTGTCTATCAATTGCTTTCTATGTGTTTCGTATGCTGTGTAAGACTCAGTCCACACTGATGGATACTTAAATGTATCCAATGCCATTTCTGAATAACTCAATCGATCTGGAATCATTGGGATAGCATCTACCAGTGCTCCTTCATACCAACTGATGCCCAGTGTTTCTTGTAGATTAGCAGAAAACACCATTTTGGCTTCACCTAACAGATTGTGATATTCATTCTTGGTCAACTGACGTTCTTGACAGACCACAAACTCATATTGGGATAGATGCTGTTTTAGATCTCGAAATATTTCAACTTGTTTTTCTGGAGCAATTCTATGTGGGAACAGTATAAGATTACGTTTGGGCATATTTTTATAAATGGCTAGAGTTTTGGCCATATACTCCATAGGCCATCCTGTTCTAACGGCTCGTGAACGATCTAACTCTGGAAATGCTTTGAAAAACATATCTATATGGAACTGACTGGCAAAGAAGTTGTGATCGAAACACTCATACATACTCCTCTCAGCATTTCTAACCCAAGGTTTATCACCAATCAATCTACCTAAAAAATCTGCAGGATCATAGGAACCGGCGTGCCATAAACCACCTATGCGAATTTTAACTCCCAATAGCTCAGCCATATACTTTAATTGTATCACTGTGGGATTCCAAGCATCTGTGTATAGGAAATAATCTCCTTGCTCTACTTCTCCATTACAGAATGCTTCAGCAATAATTTCCAACTGTTTGGATTTGTACACATTGGTTCCACCGAAATTGAGGAATGCTCCAGGTGTGGTGGCTTGAGGAGTTTCTCCTCCAGATACAATCTTAATTTTATGCCCGTGTCTTTTTAAAATAGCAGGCAACTCGGTCTTCCACTGTTTTGTGTATCGAGTTTCTACAGCTTCAAGATCTATTAACCAAAGAGTCATAGTGCAATTATAACACCGAATTGTTTAAAGTCAATTAAACAATTAGACTGCTTTTTGGGGGAGTTTTAATAGGACTCACAGCAGATGTATATTCTGTGGCTACTTTGTCTAGACTAGGTCCTATCACAACTATCTGTGATTTATTAATAGTAACGCCATCTTTGTGATCCATAGTAGGAACAAATGCTCCAAGTGCCAGTCCTTGTGGGCTCATCATTATCACCACAGGCCTGTCTAATACTACTGAACTGTCATCTGACGATTTAACTTTACCAACAACTTCTTCACCTGTAACAATTTTGATTGTTACAATTTTGTCTTTTTCTGGTATATTCATTCTCTAATAGTATAGTGGTTTCGAATATTTGTCAACTGCTTTGTTTACATTTAAATACAGAGTGAAGAAAATATTAAATCCCACAGACGAAAATACTCTCAATCTACTCAGCGACTATACCATGACCAATGGTAGAAACTACGATGTATTAATAAAAATTGAAAATGATACTATCACAGCAAAGACTCTAGAACAATTGATTAAGGATACTAATGTAAAACTTCATGATAAAATATGTTATACTGTAGATAATTTTCCATGGATTGATCCTGCTCAATTAGAAGAAACAATGTTTATTGATTGGACTGCTCCTTCATTCTATGACCGATTTAGAGCAGAGAACAATAAAATTATAGTAGAACAATTAGAGCAACATACTATACCTTTAAAAGATTATATAGATTTGGCAAAAAACAAAGTTGAGCAAAATATGAAACACATATTAGATAATTCAAACAATTTGATTATGCTGTATAGTAGAGGGATAGATTCTTTATTAGTTTTAAGTTATCTTATAAAATATGATCGTCTTAAAGATACTAGATTAATTCATTGTGGACACGGGCCTAGTAATAAATCTTTTATAGATTATAATTTAGAAAAAAAATTAGGTATAGATGTTGAAACACTTTTTTTTAGACATGATGACATTGTAAAGTATGCTAATCAACCGAATCCTTTTAAATTTAGAGAATGTATTAGTCGTTGGGTCTTAGAACAATTTAATAATGATACTATAATAACTGGGTACGAAGGAAATTCTGTATTGATGCATAAATGGGAATGGGTAAAGCGTTTAGGAACACCGATCACAGAGCAAAATATATATGTACAAGATTGTTTAAATATCGATTGGTGGAAACCCACTGATCTAAATCACCATACAATTTCAATGATAGAACCTTACAGTAGAAATTGGAATAATCCTAAAGAGTTTGGTCGTATGTTTTCTCCAATGTCAGATTTAGAACTAATGAAAATACTGCCTTTTGTAGATATTCGTGGAATGGATCCTAATTTTATAGGAGATGCTGTTATGGTTCGAGATATGATATATTCGAATGTAGGAGATAAGTTAAATTCTTTGATTAATAAAGAAACAATAACTTGGAATCGTCCAATATTTGAGCAAGATATAGATGTAGACAAATTAAACAATGATGCAATCAATATTAAAATTTTAAGAGATAGTACACGTGTAGGTATAAAGAGAATATCTAATATCAAAGGAGTAGCAAATTTAATTCGTGAAGTAGATAAAGCCAAGCAAAGTAAAAAAATTAATGTTCGTTTATTAATGATTATAAAATATATTAATTATTTGCTGTAAGGTTTATACTTTTTAAATTTAAACACATCATCGACTAGATCATTACAAGCATCGTGCCAATATTGTCCAGAGTCTCTGAGTTGTTCGTTCATGGTTCTGAGTGTTTCTAATTTTTTAGACAGTGCTTTGAACTGAGTATTGTTTAATTGTTTTGTTGTGCTGGATAATTCACTTAGTTTAGTTAATACATCGTCAATAATAGGACACGTAATATCAGGAACCTTGGGTGCTTTCTTTCTTATCTTAATCCAAACCTGTTTGTGTTTGGGTAGTCTACTTTTGCGTTTCGCCATGTAGCACCTCACTTTGTTTAATATTATTTAGATGTTCCATCCAAAAGATGATCTACTGCTATATTGATGATATGCTACTATATTGAGTGCCCCACTTCTGTTGCAAGGCAGGGGCCGCCCCTGAGTTAGTGGACTAGGCCGCTAATCTCAATGTAGACTTGCTGGCTGTTAAGTCAGCAAAGCCTAATGCTTTTTTGTTAGCATTTATAATTTGAACGTATCCTCGTGTCTACTGGGAAAACTCCTTGTGCCTTTAAACAACCGTCGATCCTGGTTCACCCCCGGAAGGGATTACATAAGCCACCTAGCCTAGTCTTGGTGGAGGTGGTGGGTACTGCCCCCACGTCCGCATTGCGTATTATACACAAATCAACGCCTTCATTAATATTTAAACATAATAGTGGGTTTTTGTCAAATGAAGATAAATTAAGCATTATGGCAGGATCTAAAAATAACCCAGGTATCAGACAGTTTCAGAGGAAGAAATACTATCAGGGCAAGGAATTGAAACCTTGTCTGTATGATGGTAGAGCTACGAAAAACGGCAAGTATATGTCGGGACACGTGGATGGAGATATTGTGCGAGATGCTCATGGTAAACCCATGTCTTATCACGATATTCCTGTGACATATTCAGTTGACACAGCAGAATAATCTGTTACAATACTAGTATATGGCAAAAACTAGAAAATTTATTTTTACTGACAAATCGGCACCAGCTGAAGATCAAGTTAAAGAAGTAGAAGCAACAGGCTACAAGCGAGCAGTTAAGAGTTATCAAGGCGGTTCTAAAGCAACAGTGGTTGAAGTCGAGTGGGAAACCAAACGTGGTGAAACATTCACTAAATTACAGCCTTTACCTCTAGGTCGTAAAAAGAAATTAGGCAGATAAAACTGCTATAAATAATTTTACAACGCCACCATCCAGTGACGTCGGAGAGTACAAGGACGCTTGGGATAGAATCCCTTTACTGACAACAGAACGCCCTTCCGTATGATACAACCGTATCTAGTATAATCAAAACAATGGTAGTAGAGAGTAAATCACCTATCCTATTGCGAACTCTCTACTTGCCATTGTATACTATGTTATGAATAGAGCAGGCGATAGATACGGTTATTATCAAGTAGGAGATGTTAGGACCTACAGTCGTTATGAACGAATGGATATGCTTCACGAGCATCCACGTGATTGGGGTTGGGTTTACAACGATGATTTCTTTTCACAATACGATTGGACTCAAGAGCCCACAGAGTCACTGGATGAATTATACAAGCAACGTGCTGAACAGTTGAGACGTGACTATGATTATCTTGTGCTCTACTATAGTGGAGGGTATGACAGTGCTAATATGCTTCACGCTTTTTTAGACAATGACATATATCCAGATGAGATTGCTATATTCTACAGCAGATACGACACAGTGAGCAATCAATACTTAGAGTTGAAAGATTACACTTGGAAAAAAGTAGAAGATATAAAAAAACGTTATCCTCAAATTAAAATTAGAAAAATTGATTACAGTGATTATTTCTTCAAATGGGACAGTCTTTTAAAAGAAGTCAATCCATCACAAGATTTAATTTATAATTTTGGTGGTGCTCTTAGTCTTAATCACATTATGATTGATTTATCATATAGATACATTGATGATTGGAAACAAATATTAGATAGTGGTAAAAAATTGGCCTGGATGCATGGTGTTGAAAAACCACAATTAAGATATCTTAATAACAAATGGATTTTTAATTTTCATGATACAGCAATACAGGTTAATCTAACACCTATAAGACAAAAAATTGATAATGGAAGTATTGGTACCTATGAATTATTCTACTGGACTCCAACCGATGTCTGTGCAAAAATTATTATTAAACAGTGTCACTTGCTTAAACAATTATATAATTCGCAGGCTCAAGAAGATTTCTCTAAAATAGAAGGTGCTAAAAAATATGTAGAAGGATATGGTTACACTATAGATACAATGTCTTTGCCTTTTGTAGAAACCATATATCCAAGAAACTTTTTAAAGAACGAAGAATTCTTCACAATAAAAAATCCATTTCATATATGGGGGAACAGAGACCAATGGTATTTTAATTCCGATCATCCGGGCAGTCGTAAACATTGGACAATGTATCGTTCTACATTTGATGAAAAATATGCACATTGGAAGAAATGGTACAACGATGGCAATAGTATCGATAGTGGATTTATTAATTCAATGAGCAGAGACTATATCATATGATAGATATTATTCAATCTGTGGGTTTTGGTTTGTTATCTGGAGTACTGACGGGACTGATGCCAGGCATCGGCATTATGTTAGGCTTTCTATTATTTCTACCATTAATTCCTTTAGATCCTCTCTGTATTTTATTGTATGCTATTGTATTAAAAGTAGGATCACAATTCTTTGGCAGTATGGCTGTACTGTATCTCAAAATACCGGGAGAGAGCAGTTCTATGCCTGTCCTTCTAGAATTAAAAAATCTCAAAATAGAAGATACTTATCGAGCAGTTATGTTGACAAATTTTGGCAGTTTGGTTGCTTCTATCTTTTCTACACTTGTATTGTTTTGGTTCCTGCAGGCTGAGTTTGCTAAAGGCATATATTTTCCTATAGAATTAAAGACCGTAGTTTTTTTAATATTAATTTTAATTGCTACATTTGCAAATAAAAATATAGGGACTAATTTTTGTATTTTACTATTTGGTGCTTTTATTAATTTTTATGCAGAGATTGCCGCTGAAATTAAAACATATATTGATATTATACCTATCTATTATTTTAATACTCAATTGATTATTATAATTATTTTTGTGTCTCAGTTGTTATGGACTCATGAGCCACCGCCAGCAATATCAAGTTTAGATGTTTTAAAAAAAGAAGAAATTGGTATTAAAAAATATCTAAGTAAAATATCTAGTTATAGTATTGTAGGGTGTCTGTGTGGTTTGATACCTCAATTGGGTGCTACGATCAGCAGTTATCTATCTTATACTATAGAAAAGTTACGAGGTAAATCAGCAATAGATAGAATTACAGCCAGTGAAACAGCCAACAATGGCGCGGCTGTAACTGGATGGTTGCCTTTATTATTATTTGGGGTTCCATTTAATGGATCAGAAATTATGATGCTTCAACACTTTCAAACATATAATTTAGAGTTACAGTTTTTAAAGTCAGAGGGTATACCAGAAATAATAATGGGGACTCTACTACTAGTAGGATTGTTATATTTTATAATGGCATCATACGTTAATCAAAAATATTATCTATTAATAGGTAATTTTATTTGTAAGAAATGGTTTTCTTGGCTATTACTTCTAATCAGTTTAGGCAGTTTTTATTTTGCTAACAGTTACGATTTAAAATATTTAATAATGCACTTAATGGTATTTTTACCAGTAGGATATTATCTATATAAAATTAAAGCAGATTTATTATCTTTAACCATTGGATTGATTCTAATGGATGAGATTGTGTATAACACTATAAGAGTTATACAAATTTATAGTTAATAAAATTTTTATAGAGTTTTTTAACTCTATAAATATCAGCAATATGGAACTCAATTTAGATACTATACGTGAACATCAAAGTCGTTTAGAGAATCATCCTCTACTGACTACCGATGTTATAACACACAAACAACAGTTGGCTACCTTTATGGAACATCACGTTTATTGTGTCTGGGACTTTATGAGTCTAGTTAAAAAATTACAAATGATCGTGGCTCCTAGTACAGTGCCATGGTTCCCTACAGAATACACAAAGAATGGTTGTGCAAGATTGATTAACTCTATTATCGTTGACGAAGAAAGCGATGTGTTCGAAGGGCGTTATGTGAGTCACTTTGATTTATACATAGAAGCAATGCGTGAAATTGGTGCTGACCCAACTCAGGTATTAGAGTTTGTTAAAAATGTACCAGTCAAAGGATTGTTTGAATCTATGGATGCGGTGCCAGCGCCAAGTCGAGCATTTATGGAAAGCACCTTTGGATTTATTCACAGCGAAAAACCATGGGTAGTAGCATCTGCTTTTGCTTTTGGTCGAGAAACAGTGATTCCGGGAATGTATATGAATATGGTAAAACAGTTGGGTATAACCGAACAAGAAGCACCTAAATTTTATGTTTGGCTTAACAGACACATAGAAGTAGATAGCGGAGATCATGGCCCAGCTTCTGTTGTGCTAGTAAATACATTTTGTAACAATGATCCAATGAGAATACAAGAAGCTCAATTGGCCGCACACGAGGCCATCGATGATAAAATGGCTTTTTGGGATTCTGTGAGATTGTTGATACACAAACATTAATTGGATTAGTTATGTTTACATATGTAATATTAAAAAACTTGCCTGATGTGCCTGAAAAATTCATAACATCGGCTATGCAAATGCTTGAGCTTAGATCTGTTAAGGCAGATATTGTGAAAGACAATCTATCAGATGCCTACAAGAGCAGAAAACTGCTTATTAACAATGAATCAAAATCAGTAACCTATCAGACTCGTGTGGAAATTGATGCAGAGTTTAATGATTGGGTACACAAAAATATTCATCCAGAAGGATTTGATTGTGGTCTAAGTATTACTGACAGCAAACATGGTTCACATCAAGGACCACACACAGATTTAACTCGCGACTTTACTATGATATATCTGTTAGATCCAGGTGGACCTAACACAGAAACTGTGTTCTATGAAGAAGAGGGAAAACCCATTGTGCGTAAAGAACGTCAAGCAGTGTGCAACGACTTCAGCAAACTGCGTGTGTTAGATAGAGTTAAATTTCCCACAAGGAAATGGGCGATGTTGAATGCTATGTGTTTACACGGTGTTGAAAATATAGAAGGAATACGTTTAAGTTTTCAAGTCAGTGCTAATACTAACATTTGGTTTGATTAATATGGATAGTCAATTTACATATAAACTGTTACACCATCTGCCACATCCTACACAGGAGTTAATAGATCTAATCGATTTTGATTTAAAACCCGAAGTGAATAACATTTCCACAATGGGCAAAAGAGAACTGATTGATTGGCGAGGCTACACTGGACCAGCCTATAGAAATATGCGTCGAGTGGAAGAACCTTTCCAAAGTGCATTTGACAAATGGATCAAAGAAAATATCACTACAGAATATCAAAACTCCAGTCTTATGTATTGCCATGGAACAGGATTTGCTGACGGAGCCAACAGCACAGGAGCACACGCTGACTTCACCAGAGACTACGTGTTAATGTACAATCTTCGCACAGGCGGAGATGATGCAGAACTTTGTTTTTGGCAGGAGGAAGGCAAGGAATTGATTAGAGAGCGAGCCGCTCAATGTGGTGAGTATCAAAAATTAAAACTCGTTGATAGTATTCTAGGACCTGCCAATGTTTGGTACCTAACTAACACACGAGTATTACACAGCACTGAAAACGTTAAAGGATTAAGACTTAATCTACAGATTAGTTTTGATACAGAAGTACCAGAATCAATATTATGAAAATAGCCATCACAGGATCGTCGAGTGGAATTGGATCCTGCATCAGCGATGAATTTAAAAAACAAGGTCATACTGTTGTTGGATTTAATCGCAGTGAAGGATGGGATATCAGTAATGAACTCACCCAAGGCAAGATTGTTGAACAGTCTGTCGATTGTGATTTGTTTATTAACAATGCACACAGTGGATTTTCACAGGTAGATCTGTTGTTTAAATTACAAAAAAGTTGGCAAGGCCAGAAAAAGATTATTGCCAACATTGGTAGCAGTATTACCATGCGATGGGATACCAAGAACAGAGATTCGAGATATAGAAATGAAAAACTAGCATTGGATGATGCTTGTGAATTCCTTTGGAACAAAGATGTTTGGCCGCACATAATGATATTCAAACCTTGTGCGACTGACACTGAACGTATGGCACACTGGAAAGGCAACAAAGCCAGTCCAAAAGACATTGCAGACTTTTTAATCTACTGCATCAATCAAAAACAATTTAGAATACAACAAATAGGTATTGCTATCAATCCAGAGGAGTAATTATGGACTCATTCATGGATAGATATGGGTATTATCAAATAGGTGATTACAAAACCTATAGTATTCATCAATTAATGGATGAATATCATAAAAACCCACAACCGTATCGTTGGATTTATAATGACGATTTCTTTTCACAGTATGATTGGACACAAGAACCTAAAGAATCACTAAACGAATTATATGGTGCACGAGCTAAAGAATTAAGAGAACAGTATGATTATATTGTTCTCTATTACAGTGGTGGCTATGATAGCGTCAATATGCTGTATGCTTTTTTAGATAATGGCATTTATCCAGATGAACTTATAGTGCATTACAGCAGATATGATAAGGTTAGTCATCAATACCATGAATTAAAAGACATTACTTGGTCTAAAATTGAAAATATTAAAAAGAGATACCCAAAACTAAAGATTAGAACATTTGATTATTCAGATCTTATATTTGATTGGCCTAAAATTATAGCAGATCAAAATTTAAATATTGATCCTATCTATCTATTTGGTACTCGTCTTAGTGTAAATCGAATGATTATAGATGTATTATATGAATATATTGATGATTGGAAAAAAATATTAAAAGAAGGAAAAAAATTATGTACTGTACACGGAGTTGATTGGGTACGATTGGGTTACGATTATAACATAAAGAACTTTGTACATAACTATATTGATCTCGATGTACAAGGACTGATTACTCCTATAAGACAAATGACCAATAAAAGCAATAGAGATATATTAGAATTTGCTTACTGGGCACCAACTGATATCTGCGCCAAAATTATGATAAAACAAGCTCATCTAGCAAAAAAAATGTATACTAATTTAGTGGATGGAAAATTTCAAAGATTAATTACTATGAAAGAGGTTGCTTTTCTAGATTATAAGCACGTTGGTTATCTAACTTTTCAAGGAGACAGCTATGAGCCTTTTAAGAAAGTAATATATCCGCGATTATTTGAAGATGATGAAAAATATTATATTACTAAAAAAACAGAATGTTGGTGGGGTAATAGAGACCAATGGTATTATAATTCAGAATTTCCAAATAGTAAAGAACACTGGGATATGTATCTTTCTTTATCTAAAGAGAATAAAAGTCATTGGTTGCCATTTTTTGTCGACGGAGATACATCCAAAGGACTTAAAAAAATTAGAAGTAAGGATTATATAATTTAAATTATTAAATGAAAACATTTGAAACAATTGATTTTAAAATATGGGGGAATGTGGTTCCTAACAAACAAAATTCTTCTATAAAGGCTTATTTTAATAAAGAATTAGTGTTTGATCAAAAAATATATAAAGATACATTTAAAATAGAATTTTCTAAAATATGTTCTTTTCAAAAACATCAATTAATTATTTTTCCACTTGATTTTTCTTATTTTGTTATAAAGGGTCTATCACTGAACCGAGCAATAATTGATGACTTGTATTCAAATCTTATCGATTACGAAGTATCTCCCAAAACTCAAGCACATAAATTCGAGTTTGAATCACCCTATGCTTATTATTTGTTGGATAGAATATCTGATTAATAGTTAAATTATACTATTTCTTTGATTACATCCATAGTTAATTCATTTAGATAGATAATTCTTCCATCGTCTAATATAAAAAAATTTTTATTATTTGTATTATTTTGATGAATACTTTTAAATTGTATTTTATTGGGGTCTATATTTTTTTTTATAAATCTATTAGTTTCTTTTTTAAAAACATTTAGATTACGAGTAGAATTATAATTTTTCATGTGCCATAATTCCCAATCATTAGTATTAAAAAAATTAATCCATTTAGACAAATCTATCTTTCTTGGTTTTATTTGTTCGATTGACTGAATGATCATGAAAGGAATTTTATAATTTGTATAATTTTTAGAAAACACAAAACTCAGCCACCACAACATATCGTTAACTGATTGTATTGTAAATGGTGATTGTTTTCTATGATCATCTAGAAGTCTATTAAATTTTTTTGTTTCACTAACAATATTAATTTTTCCTAGTAATTTTTTACCAACGTCTGAAGTTAATAGATAACTCCATGGCGCAGAAGATGTGTTTAGTTGTATGTTTTTACTGTTTTTATAAGTTATAAGAGCCACATTAATTTTTAAATTATCACTTAAAATAATTGGGTGTTGAGGATTTAAATTCTCTATATTAAAAAACTCTTTGCTAGTTTTTTTAATTACAAATTCTTTTATAAAAGGAATATCGTTCCAATCCAGTGAGTCTAAACAAATAATTTCTAATTTTTTATTATTTGGTTTAGTTTCTATTAACGATAAAGAAACGGCTATGCTTTCAGCATCTCCATTAAGTAAAACATTGATAGTGTCATATGTTTCCCATAGTTGTTTGGCTCTATCTAAAATGATATCACTATAAGATTTAACAAATCCATCATTGTATATAGGTATTGGATCATATGCTGTTTTATAATATTCTAAATACCCTGTTCTATCTATTGGACTAATAATCTGTAATAATTCTTCAATCATATGTAAAGGTTTTTTATCATACATATGTCCAAAATATGTTTTATTTTTAATTAGGTAGTATGGATCAAATGTTGATACTAGATCATTATAGTCTGAGGCTATTTTAATAGACGTCTTATTAAAAATTGAATCATTAACATCTCTTTTATTGTTATAAGATACTCGTTTTATGTGCCAAGTAAGAGTATCTAGGCTATCATAAATTAAAATTTTAGACATATTTAAATTTCGAGATAATATCTTTTTGATCTAAAATGATCAAGATTGAGCATACTAAAATCTAAACCAATCGACTGTTCAAGCAATTTATGTTTATAAAATCCAAATTTTGTAAATTTTTTATATAAACTTTTTATAGCACTTGTAAATCTTTTTTGGTCATCCATTGTTTGTCCTCTAAACCACCACCTGTCTCGAGGACTGAATACATATCCAAATGGCTTTCCTAATGTAAATGTATCTATTTTCCAATCTGGGTAAATTAGTCGATGTAATCCTTCACTGGTCAAATAATATATTAAGTTATTAATTTTCATCGATGGACGGCTTAAGAGTTGTGGGACATAAGTTCCATCGTGTGCAACAGAGTACGAATATGGGTCTCTATTTAAATATTGTGTATCAAGATCTTCTTTAGGAACATTTCTTAAATAATTAATTACAATATGTGCTTGTCTTGCAATTACATCCATAGCATCAATTGACCAATAAAAAAACTCATCATGCCAATCTGAACGATTCTCAATTTGTATTCTAGGACCAACTCCGGCTCCGTCAACTAAATCCATAAACTCTAGATAATGTTTATCTAAATTAACATCATAATGAATAGGAGGTTTGTCTGTCCCCCAAACAAAACATAATTTTTTTCCACTCTCTATTATTTTACGCCAGTCTTCTATTTTTTCTCGTACATATGTACGAGCTAATTGATGTGGGCCAAAAGAATTATTAGATTTATAAATGAAGTCTAATCTATTATCATCTTCACCAAATACAGATTTAATAATAGGCGCTAAATCTACTGTTCTATGTTTAGTGTGTGGCATGGCTTTTAAAAACTCTTTAGTTCCGGGTATAGCTACCATTTCTATTTCTTTATTCAAATAACTATTCCAAGTTTTTTCTCCTTCGAACGAATGGAATTGAGCAATTTCGTCAACGTGTATGTTATTTTCTTTAAAAGTGTTTGTCATATTAAAGCTGTCTGCTCCTCCACTATACCAAAGTACAAGATAATCGTATTTGTTACGTATTTGTTCTGCTCTTTTTTTGTATAATTTTTTTATATCCTCATTGGTATTAATGTGCCATGGATATGTGCTGAACACTGTCTCGTTAAAGTTCCATTTGGCCTCTAAATTTAGATTGTGAGCCAGTTCTAATGCTTCTATTTTACTATAGGTTTTGTGATTGCCAACAAGATAATAACCAAATTGATCTTTATTCATAATTTTAGATACTTATTTTTTATTAAATGTTGTTGAATATTTTTATTATAGGCGTCTTAGACGCCTATAATATATTTTATATATTTGAGATTAGTTGTACGTTTCGTAAATTTTAGCAGTCGCTATAAATTTATTAACATCTGTTTTGTTTGGAGCAACTTTGCTGTTAATTAGCTCTTTATTGGCCATTTGTTTTGCAAAACCTTTTTGTAATGATTTTTGTAAATCATTGATTTGTTTTGCAGATAAGTTTTTAACAAATACCATCATACCTAAACTATAATCGTTTAGTGGACTATTTGCTATAAATTTGCTCATAGGTTGTTGTCCATACTTGGATGATCCTGTGCTATATAAACATTTAATTGATCCTGCTTTTATAGCAGAAACAGCATTCGGTGTTGCTGAATAAACAATATCAACTTCTTTATTCAATAATCCTTGAACTGCGGCTCCAGAACTAGCATAGGTTACATTATCGAATTTAATTTTATATCTATTTTTATTAAATTCTTCTAATTGAGTTTTTTGAGGATTGAACTTATTATTACCTAATTTATAAGTTTTTCCCGATTCTAACTTTCTGCCATTCAGAACACACAGATCATATGAAGAAAAAGTAACTGCAACAGGTGTTGCCCTTTCAAAATTAATTATACAATTTTGTTTACTTTCTTTTGAGTTTTTGAACATGGTGCTAGACCAGATAATTGCAACTGGGTCTTTAGCATTTTCAAAATAGCTCACAGCTTCTCCACAACCGTTTTTTTGTGTTGCTTTTATTTGAAAGCCTGCTGATTTAGATAATTCTACAACAGCACTGGCTACTGACCCTTGTGGTCCTTTTAGTGTTGATGTTGGAACAATTTCTACAGACGTGTCTGCTAGAGATATGTTAGAGAACATCAACAATAGAAAACTAACTAATAGTTTTTTCATTGTTTCTCCTTAAATTATAATTTAATACCTATCCCTAATGCTACTATATTTAAGAAAATTAATCAATCTATTGTTTATTTTTGGAAAGTAGTTGTATCAACGATTCAGTAGATCCTAGATAGTATGAATCACTGGTTCCTATTACTCTGTAGAGAGTGGTTATAATACCAAAATTAGTGATTATGGGATTGGTAATATGTCTAACTGTTCCGTAATTTAAAACAGGCGCTCCCACTTTGGGTCTAGGATTAAGTTTAAAAATTTTAAATCTATTTTCCTCTGTAGTTAATTTTGGATCTCTATGAGCAATGAAAGATAATGTAATTTCTGGAGACCAGTTATAAAACATAATAGGCATATTTGGCGCCAACAATTGCTTGGTTATGTCAGTCTCATTAAATACATAACCCACTTTATCTTGTAGTGTTGGATCTGTTGCTTCTTGTGACATAATAGGATCTGGAATATATAATTCGTGGAATCCACTACCACCAATTAACACTCCATTGTTTTCTTCAGCAACCTTAAAACAATAACCCATAAGGCTAGCCACCTGTGACCTTGCATGATATTTTTTACAATATTTTAAATGATCTGAAAGATATTCTAGTAAAGGTATTTGAACTATTAAAGGTTCGATACTATTATCCTTACACCATTTGTATGCCCACCAACAGTCTGTTTGGTTATATTTTTCGATTTCTATGATTAATGGTACAAATTCTATATTCATATTGGTTAATGTTGTTGCAATATATTCACTATCAATACCGCCACTCATTGCTACAAATATTTTTTTACCTTTATATGTTTGACAAATGTCTTCTACAACATTTTTAGCGGCCACATCCATGGGAACAATGTTTGCTGGTTCTTTAGGATTTAAAAAAATTTCAAAATCATTCTTTGGATAAGGATTATTAGGGAATCGATTCCAACGATATGATATCCAATTGTCCTTACTACAGATATAACCGTTGGGCCAGTTACTATCTTGTGTATTAGTATCCATTTTTATCAAGCCAATTTTGATAGTGTATTTTGGCTTCTTCTAGTAGAGTTGGTTTGAATGTTGGATCGATCAGTAGTGCTTGTTCGTTGTCTTGCTCCCAAGCCTTCTCCCAAATTTCTAAATTTAATTTCCAGTTGTCTTCAGAATATCGTGTGTCTCTGTATTGATATACTGAAACCGCAGTTTCGTTCTCGCCTACTGGAAGACATACACAATTAATCCAAGCACCTGGAAAGTACTCTACTGTGGTATAAGGATACAGAGCAAACCACGCCGCTCCATATTTTCTTTCTCGATCTTCTATAAACATTGATCGAGTATAGTCACTTTCATACTCTGGATTATTAAGAGCTAGTTGTACATTGCTTCTTGTTCTATTGAACCATTCTACGTTGGTTGTTTGCAGTTGATCATAAACCTTAGGGTGTACTACTGGTAGATGATCTATATCTAAAAAGATATTAAAGATACTTTTGTAGTTGGCTTTAACAGTATCGACTCTAAAATTACCCAATATTAAATGCTCTGTGTTTAAAAAATCGTATTCTGGTATATCTGGATCTTCTGAAAAGATAAAATTATTCCATATAAACACTGGTCGAGATTCTAAAGGGTGTTCGTTCTTACACCAATATTCTGTTGTGCCTGAACCTATAGGATTACCTTGATTATCAAAACTCCATCCGTGGTATGGACACAAACGAGTATTCTTTCCTTCTGTATCTCTAAAGAATGATCCTTGATGAGGACATACATTACTCATCAGAGAATAGGTTCCGTTATTACGATGCAGTGCCCATCGTTTTAGATGAGGCAATACTTTCCATTCTCCGTCTTTTAAATCGTTAATGTGTCCTAAAAACATAATTAAAAAATATTTATTAGTTGCTATTTTTACCTAAATTTTCTTTGTCTCTCATCCATGCGAACCAGTGAGCATTGGCAGTTTCTTCTGTTGGATGATTAAATTCAGGCATCTTATCTTTTATTTTTACTAAATTGCTTCTACCTATCTGCATCCACTCGCTGATCTCTTCGTCCTCTACTGCTGTTTCCATCCAGAAGTCGTATGTGATCTGTGCAAAATTTGGATTGCGTTTTAAAATGTCTTTATCAAAATAGAATTCTACAGTGTTTGTGTGCTTTCCTGAACTGTGAGGATACACTTGGCTTATAACATTACATCCAGGGTATGATTCTAACATCACATTGGGATAGATAGCCAACCAAAGTAATTTAAATGAGTCGTCCAATAGATCCAACTCTTTGCAGGCATCTAGCCATGTTTGAGTTTTAGGGGTAGCCGCCGATTGAATTTCATTAAGATAAGCATACTGACAACACCACCCGTCTCCAAAGGCATATTGAAAATCATTAACATCAACTACACTTCTTAAACTGGGATGACAAGATCTTACGTGATATAGATCTAAATAGATCTCATAAAATATTTTCCAATCGTAGTTAGAAACCAATGTTTCTCGTTTCCATATAACGTGGTTGTTTCCTTGAAATCGTTTCAAATCTTCCTTGAGTGTGTCATTGATGCTAGGCAACCAACTGTTATCTCCAGACATAATAAATCCTTGCCATGAGTATGCTGAAGATTTGATTAAATTTTTATCTTCTCCAGGTTCAAAGCCACGACCAACAATGAATGTTCCGTTTTGATCAAACGACCAACGATGTATAGGACACACTATTCTTTTTTCTATATCACAGGAAGATTTATATAAACGTGAATACTTGTGCGGACATACATTGAGAAAACACTGATCTAGTTCTTTACCTATAATGATTACATCATTATTAGGAGCATAAGGAACGTGGCAATGGTTTTCTTTTAAATCCACAGACATTCCTAAACATTTAACACTATCTTTAAAAAAATGTTTGTCTTGTTCTGGAGTTCTAAAATTCCAAGTTAAATCTAATTGAGGCATTTTATATAATTATCTATAAAATGTTTACCAAATTAAGAATTGGTATTAACGTCCATGTGAGAGTTTAATTCTTGTCTTACAATCTCTCTATCGTGATCGTTTAGATTTTTAAGTAGAAGACTGCTTTGAGAATATGAGCTTTTGCCAGTAATATTAATACCTAATAGAACGCAACTTTCTTTGATAATGTCTTCAGATGTTTTACCACTGTCTCCTAGTCGTGTTTTTATTCTGTCGTCTCTTAGAGCTTTTTGAGCCACACTGTCTAAATCTAAATATTGAGTCACATCTGGTAATCCTCGCAATGCTAATACATCATCTATTTTTTCGTCTTCAGAATTTAAAGTGTCAAATAATGGATTTATTTGATAAAAACGTTCGCTATAATTTTCAAAATAATCTTTCCATTTAGTATTAGTAGATGATTTAACAATCAAATCATTAATGGTGCTGTTTGAAGCCAAACTTTGATATGAAATTATATTAGATAATGATCGAGTATATGTTCTAATAGAACCTAAATTATTTGTTTCACTAATAATTTGATTCACAATATTATTTCTATTTGTGATTAATGTATTTCTTCTTGAACTATAATGTCCAGTATTTAGAATAATATCAAATGTGGAGGAAGCACTAGATAAATTTCCTAATAATGTATTAAATGTGCTTTCTATAAAAAATGTACTGTCATCGAGTGTATTAATAAAATCAATTAACTCTTGTAAAGCAGTTTCATAATCTGTTTGACTAGATAAATTATTGTTATCTATAAATGTTAGTGCTTCTTTAATTGCTTGAATATCATCTAATAAAGTTCCTCTTAGCGATCCCACAAAGTCGTCGACACTTTTACCTGTAGATCCGGCATTTTTATTGTGTATAGAAAAATATAAACTTTGTATACTATCAATCAAATTAAGATGTTCTAAAAAATCTCCAGTGTTTCCGTCGTTTGGGTCTGGTTCTCCCAACGAACCGTTAATAATATTAATCGTGTGTCTTTCTAGATCTAAAAAATACCTACCAATATTTAAATATGACACAGTGTTTAATGCATCATATATTTGTGATTTTTGAACATCTGTTAAAATTTCATCACTTTCTGTTTCAAGAAGTAGAGTTTTACATTTTGGTACCCAAGCTATAGATGCACTATTCAATGCATTTTGTATATGAACATTGCTGAACATCGGATCACTTGTGGCCATTGAAGCTAATCCTTTTTTAACTGTCATTAGAAACTACCTTCAGTTGCTGTTAAATCTACGGGAGCGGCTCCGCCAAATGCTCCAGCCATGCCAGCGGCATTACTACCACCATTAGCAAAAACATTAGGTGATCCTTGCACAACAACTGTACAGGTTGCATCACCTACACGTCCTAAAGGTATACCTTCTGCAAAAACATTAGGTGATCCGGTATATAATGGTGCTACGTGTACACAGCATATTTTACCACATGGTTTTAGATGAGGAGTATTAATATGTCCTTGACAACTTAACGGTATTCCATTTGCTCGCACTGATCTTACATGGCCTAAACGAACCATAGGTCCACAATGTGGTGCTTCTGCGTCTCCTAATCTTGCTACTGATGGCATAGCAGTATTTATGGTATAAAATTATATGGGTAGATTATAATCCGTAACGTTCGAAGAATTTTTTACAGCTCTCGTCTGCTGTTTCTTGCATATTCTTTTTTATGCGAGACATAAGCTCTTCTAAATGCTGTTCAAATTTTTCTGGATTTTCTATAAAATCGTCAACAAAATCGTCGTTTGATGTAGTCATTATAGTTTAAATTTTTTAAATGCGTCTTTTTGTACATCTTGTTTAATACCACCAATGATGTAACTTTCTATTTCTGTTTCTTGAGGAGCAATCTGCATACCTCTTGATGATAACCAATGCTGTGTCCAAGGTAAAGGATTCTGTGTAGCAGGTGTATCAAATACTGGATCAAATCCTAGAGCTTTCAATCTCTTATTAGCAATGTGTTCCACATACTGTCCTAACAGTTTTTCATTCAATCCAATAATACTTCCGTCTTTGAATAAATGTTGTGCCCAAGCCTTTTCTTCTTCAACACATTTCTTAAACATTTCAATCACAGTTTTGTCTTGTCCTTTGATAATTCTTAACATATCTTTGTCATCCCCTTTTTGCCAGGCTTTGATCACGTGTGTGGTAAGATTCAAATGCGTTGCTTCGTCTCGAGCGATCAATGAAAGTATCTTAGCAGATCCTTCCATCAGTTTCAGTTCTCCAAACGCAAAAGTACAAGCGAAAGATACATAGAAACGTAATCCTTCCAACAGATTCACATTAATCATTGCTAGGTATAACTGTTTCTTAACTTCATCCATATCACCTTTACCTTTAACAATATAATCTTGAGCCAACTCACCAAACTTGTCATAGTTCTCTGTGACCGACACTGCTCGTTTCAGGATCTCGTCGTCGTTCAATATTGTGTCAAACACTTCCGATGGATCTGAGTACACGTTCTTCATGATATGTGTGTAGGCTCTTGAATGAATTGTTTCAAAGAAATCCCAAGTAACAATACAGCCTTCCAACTCTGGATTAGAACAGTAGGGTAGGAAACTTAGGCAAGGTCCTCGACCTTGTACCGAATCTAACAGTGTTTGATATTTTAAATTTGATGTGAATATGTGCTTCTGTTCTGGACGGAAGTTTTGGAAATCTGATCTGTCTTTTTGTAGTGATACTTCTTCTGGTCTCCAGAAGTAGCCTAACATAGTCTGATTTAATTTGTCGAATTGTGGATACTTGAACACATCATATCTTTGGATTGCTTGGTCTTCTCCAAAGAACATAGGTTCTTTGCTCCAATCCACTTGATTTCTATTAAAAACTGTTTTTGCCATATATTAGTATTTTAGTTTATTATCTTAATTTGTCAACTGTTATATCTTACAAGCTTCACAGTCGTCATCATCCATGGACGATGTTGTTCCACCACTTATTAATTCTAACTCTACATCTTCACCATCATCGCGAGCAGTAATTGGATTAATACCAGACGGTTGATGATCTTCTTCTTCGCCTTTAAAATCGTAGGTGTTTTGGTAATAGGAAGTTTTCCAACCATATTTATAAGCAGTTAAAAGATCGTTGGCCATTACAGACAAAGGTACTTCGTTGTTTTCGTAATTTAACGGATTGTAACTCCAGTTACCAGATATAGCCTGATCAAAATATTTCTGCATCATTGCTACAATTTTAATGTATCCTTCATTGCTCTTCATATCCCATAACAACGTATAAGAGTTTTTTAATTTAGGAAAGCCCGGTACAATCTGTTTAAGAGGACCTTTTTTACTTTTCTTAATTGACAACACAGCTCTCGGTGGTTCAATACCGTTGGTTTCATTGCATACCACAGATGATGATTCTGATGGCATCTGTGCTGATAGGGTAGAATGTCTCAGTCCGTGTTCTTTGATTGCTTTTCTTAACCCTTTCCAATCCATACGTTCTTTGTGTGGAATAATTTCATCTACATCTTTTTTATAAGTGTCTATCGGCAGTAATCCATCTGCGTATTTGGTTCTATCAAATGCTGAACATTTACCTTTTTCTTGTGCTAGTGTATTACTTGCTCTTAATAGATAGTATTGGAATGCTTCAGACAGTTTATCCACAGCCTCCCACGCACCTTTGTGATGATATTTTAAATCCATTTTGGCAAGATAGTGTGCCAATCCAATGTATCCAATACCTAAACTTCTTCTTGCTTTGGTGCTGATTTCTGCGGCTTTGACTGGATAGTCTTGATATTCAATAATTTCATCCAGTGCTCTTACTGTTAGATCACAGAGATTTTCTAACTCATCTAAACTGTTTATAGCACCCACATTAATAGCAGAAAGAATACACAGTGCTATTTCTCCTGCTTCGTCTGTGATGCTTTGAATAGGTGTTGTAGGCAGTGTAATCTCTTGACAGAGATTTGACATACTAACTTTGTCTTTAAATGACGAATGAGAATTACAGTGATCCATATTCATTATGTAGATACGACCTGTTTCTGCTCGCTCTTTTAGTAGATCAAAGAATAATTCTTGTGCGGCAATAGTTTTTTTAGGAATGTTTTTATCTTTTTCATATTTTACATACAGTTCATCAAAAGCATCTGTACCAAATGCATCATATAACCCTGGGGCATCGTGTGGTGAAAACAAACTAATGTCTTCCTCATTGATAAATCTCTCATAGAACAATTTGGATATCTGAATGGAGTAGTCCATTCTTCTCACTCTGTTGTCTTCTGTGCCTTTGTTATTTTTTAATACTAGAATGTCTTCAATCTCTTGGTGCCATATTGGGAAGTGTACAGTGGCGTTACCACCTCTCACTCCGTTCTGTGTGCAACATCTCACAGTCGCTTCAAACTTTTTAAGGAATGGAATCACTCCTGTGTGTTGTACTTCTCCGCCTCGTATCTTTGCGTTGATTCCTCGGATCCTACCAGCGTTGATACCAATGCCAGCACGACGTGCCACATAAAGACCAATAGCCATATCGCTAGAAAAGATAGAAGACAGAGTGTCGTCACTGTCCACCAAAACGCAACTTGCAAATTGACGGACAGGTGTTCTAACCCCCGCCATAACTGGTGTTGGAATATTGATTTTGTGTTGCGAAATCGCATCATAATATTTTTTAACATAACTCATCCTTTTGTTTTTTGGGTAATCAGCAAACAGAGTGGCCGCAATCATCATATACATATCCTGTGGAGTTTCATACAGTTGTCCTGATGATCTATCTTGAACTAGGTATTTGTCTACTACTTGTCTTAGACCAGCATATGTAAAATTTAAATCTCTATCTCTGCGAATCCATGTGTTTAATTTTTTAATTTCAGTTTTATTATATTTTTCTACAATGGCTTTGTCATACACACCTGTTCTTATATTTCTCAAAATTAATTTTAACAGAGGCATATATTCATACTGACCATGAGCTTCTTTCCTTACATCATACAACAACAGTCGAGCCGCGGCGTATTGATAGTTGGGATTTTCTAATGTTATAAGATCGTTGGCTGATCTTACCAAAACATTTTGAATATCTTTAGAAGTCATCCCATCATAGAATTGTAAATTAGCATTCATTTCAATCAATGATGCTGAAACACCACTGATGCCTTCACAGGCTTCTTCAACTACGAAATGAATTTTGTTAATATCAATGGGTTCTAATCTGCCGTCACGTTTTGTAATATTGATTACTGTGGATTTTGCCGGCGTCATATAATTCTTGTCTGATTTTTTATTTGTTTGAACACTCATATTTATCTAAATTATTTTTAATCATAGTATAACTGAAGAAAATGATAATGTCTATAGATATTATATGCTAATAAAATATTACAACTGGAGGTAATTCAAAATATAATTTTCTAAATAACTGTACTGCATACCGTTATGATGGTATCCAAACGGGTCTGTTTTCTTTTTACGTTCATCACTTAGCGTATTCCACATAAATTTATTACCACAAAACTCAAATAGGTTAATTATACGCATATTATTTTCTATAAATTTTAATTTTTCAAAACCATTATAACCCACTAAATGTTTTTTATCAAAATTATTGCACATATCGAACATTAGATAGTTGATATTTCGTTGTTCTAGAAAAGATGCTAATAGAATTATTTCAGTAAATCCCTTGTCCCAGGAGGTTCGTACGTCTGGTATAATAGAATAATAATTTGTTAATAACCCTTCTACACGATCTGCACCTACTAACTCAGATAATTGTTCTTTGACAAAATTAAAACCTTGTAGAGGAAACCAAGTACCATCTAAAGGGTCATCTTTTTTTGCAATGGCTAATTCCCAACGATGTAAAAATGTTATGGGAATTATTACCCATTCTGGATTACCGTTTTGTGCTATCCATTCTATTGTGGATCGTGCCGTTCTTTGGAAACTGGTAGCATTCTTGCCAATATTAATTTTTTTATCACACCCTAATTTCTGTTGGAAGGTTTCAGTACCCGTCCAGCAATTAGCAAAACTGCAACCATTAATTAATAAAGTATTAGACATCGGTATATTATACCATTGTGATAATTCTATAATCCATAGATACATCATTTCCTGTATTAGTTGTGATGTATTTGATTTGAAGAGTATCTTGTCCAGCTGTTGAATCTAAATTATCTACAGTGGCAGAAAGAGTAACTCCAATAGTACCGTTATTTTCCTCATAATCATCATGGTATGACACTAAAGAACCAATTACATTAGCTGTAAATATTCCTACTCGATATGTACTACCTCTAGACATTTTATACTCAATTCTTATAAATTTATTTTCTATAGCAGACAATTGAATTCCTGTTGTTGTGACAGAACTTTGATTATCTGTTAATGTAATTTCTTTAACAGTATTTGTAAGTACTCCTAATCCTTGTAAATTAGATAAAGGAATTATTCCTGTAGATCTTTGTCCTTCGATAGCAAAATAATCTAATTCACTAGCACATTCATGAGCATTAAATTCAACAATTGGATAGATTCTAATACTATCAACGCCTTCGTTATTTGTTCCTACGTCTTTAGCAAAGTAATTATTAAAACTGATTATATTCTTAATGTCACCGTTGTTTTCTGCTTTAATAGCATTTTTCATTATAGAAGAAAATTGAGAACTTAATATTTTTACACTGTTTGGTCCATTTGTTAAACCGTTTGATGCACCATCTGTGCTTTCTCCAATTAATACTCCATAGTGTCCTATAGAAAAATCACAATTCATAAATTTAACATTTTCACAATCATATGATAGATCAACCAGTCTGGCAAATTTTGTAAAATAACAACTGTCAAAAACAATGTTGGTTGTTGACTGAGCATTGGTGCTGATTATTGTTACACCTTTAGAAGCAGAAACATCTGCGCCACCTGCGGCATATGTGCCTTGAAACTTACAATCTACAAATTTTACATTTGATGCTCTTTCAATTTCAACTCCGGTATACCCTTCTCCGTTTTCAAATGTGATGCTTTCGATATGTATGTTTGTGGGTAACTTAGCACTACTATTACCAATATTGGCTCCTCTTTGTTTTCTATCGTCTTGGAAACGAATCACTCGACCGTCGGCAGAGCCGCCACCTAATTGATAAATGATAGTTTTATCGTATCCTTCTCCTATCAATTGTGCATACGGAGGAACATATATTGGTCCATTAATATTGTATTGTCCAGCTGGAAATAATAATCTTCTTCTCGATCGTGCATCTGATTTATCTACATCACAGTACAATTCATCCAATGCTCTCTGTATTGCAAGAGTGTCGTCTTCAACTCCATCTCCCACTGCACCGAATGCTTTGACAGACACATAGTCATCCAATCTCTCTTGTAGAGTTCTTATTACATCAACATTAACTCCTGTAACAATTGGAGTAACATCTCCTAGATATCCTCGATACACATAAGAAACTGCATCTGAAAATGATGTACTGTTGGCCGTTAAAACTTCTGTGTTGCCCACTGCTGGAGCACCATCAGCCACTGAACCGTTTCCAATGTACAATCGTTGCTCGTCAATAACCCAACCCAACTCACCAGCCGCAAGTTGAGGTAGATCTGTTGCTAGACCTCTTCTGTGTTGAATTCTGCTAATTTGCACAATCGGCACTGTAATTTACTCCTTAAAATTTACAGTATTTATACTAAAGAACGCTCTTGTAATATTGCTCTACTCTGTCAAACCATTTGCCTACCCACTTATCGTAATCATCTATTTCAAAGGTCTGATATTCGTTATTCTGTGTGCATATAAAGATACGACCTGTTCTTATGTCCGTGCCGAACAGTTTATTGTGTGCCTCCGCATAGGCCACCAACTGTAGGAAATAGTCTTCCACCCATTCCGCTTTCTTTAATTTACGAGCCTGTTTGAAATCCATTATGGCAGGTGCACCGTGACACACACCCACAAGGTCTGTGGTACCTGCATACAGTTCTGGATAGTAGAGATTGATTTCTGACCCCCAAACCTCTGATACATCTTTTAAACCGTGCTCAATGATCACATTGGCCATTGCGTGTGCTTTTTGTTGTATGAGGTTACTGCCGGGTGTACGATCTTGCCCTAACACGTGCTTTTCAAGACTGCGGTGCATCACTGTGCCGATGTTGGCTGATTCTGTAGCAATCCTCTGTGCTTCTTGTTCGCCTATTCTTTTCTTCCAAGCATTAAGGTGTGTCATGTCTTTGGTAGCAGAAAGTATAGTGGTCACTGATGGCACTTGACGACCATCGGGTGTAGCATAATGTCGTCGACCTTCTGTGGTTACTCGTTTGATTTGATCATACGGATATCGTTCAACAAATGTGATATTTTTATCTTGTAATATGTCTTTAGATATTTTCACTAATAAAATTATACAGTATTAGATACGTTTTTTCAAGGCTGATTGTGCCATCTTTTTTACAGTGTCTGTGGATCCTACGTTGTCTTTGTTCATTGCGGGATCTTTCTCTGCTTCTTTTTCAGTCTTAAGAACAATTCTCTCTTGATTGAAATCGTCTACCACACTCTTGAGTGCTTCGCCTTTGTCGTATAAAGATTTAAAAAGATTGTAGTTAAATGTAGGATAGCCTGTGTTTTGAATTATCTGCTCAAGAGCATCAAAACTAATCTCTGCTGTTTGGTTAGTGTCGTCAGCATCACCTATAATATTTTTCAGCGTGTTGACAATGACTGATTCTAATTCAGTATCTTTACTGTTGAGGAATTCGCTGAAACGCATTGGGATTACTTCCCTTTTGGTTTAGACGCTAACTTTGAAAAAACTCTGTTGGTTGTTTCAAATACTTCTCTGGATTCTCTTTTTTCTCTGCCTTCAGGTTCTGTTCCGCCTGCGTTGGCATCTGTAGCACCAAACTCATCATCTTCAGTGTCAGTGTCTAGTGTTTCTAAATCATCTGCTGTGTCTAATGCTGGTTCTTCTTGTCCAATTGTGGCAACTGGTTCTTCTTCACCAGTTAGTATTCTCACACCACTTTCTAATTCTTCTCTAGTTTGATTCAATGTTGCTTCTGCTGATTCTATAGCAGGTTGAATTTTTGCAACGAAAGCATCTGCTTT
>Ga0075460_10000132_pt1 | contig 25814 bp, 21 predicted proteins | sample DEB08_DNA_3_FD_77580 | JGI IMG/M metagenome (GOLD analysis project Ga0075460, IMG submission 77580) | Aqueous microbial communities from the Delaware River and Bay under freshwater to marine salinity gradient to study organic matter... | ecosystem: Environmental > Aquatic > Marine > Coastal ...
CGCCGTCTTTGTCGGTGATCGTAATTGCGAGGTGCGTTCCTGTCAGGTTCTTCTTGACGCCGTCCTCGGTCGTGATGATGGGCATCGCGATTGTATCGTCGGCGGTCTGAATGACCGTCACGCTCGGGAATCCCCAGGTCACCGCATAGGTCGCGGCCTGGGCGCTCGTCGAGCCGACTAGGGCGAGGGAACCAGCTGCCAAGGCACCCGCAGCAACGCCGGCAAGCACGCGCTTGCCAGAACGCATTGCGTTAGACAATGCCTTTCCTTTCGTTAACGCGTGCCCGTTGTTTGGTCCGCCCGGGGCCGAAGGATCCATTTCGGAAATCCCCGGCCGGAACGAACGCCAGACACGCTGATCCGGATCGGAACGATCCATAGGGAGACCGCTCCGGGATCTATCTAAGCAGTTAGGTCGCGAAAGGTCGGCGATTGGGCCGTGTCTTTAAGGCATTTCCCAAGGACCTCAGACACGAGGCAGAGACCTCAAACGGGACACTGCGGTTCGATTCGGACCGCTCGGGGGATTCGGGGGAATCCATGCACCGCCAATTCGAGCTGCCACGCCAAACACGTGACGCGCACAATTTTGTCCGATTCGCGAAGTATGCCTATATTGTTCGTTCACACCCGGGGGAGGTGACACCGATTGGCCGCCCTCCCGACGGGGGGAGAGGCGCGGTCCTGACGACAGGACCGGAGTCATGACCATTCACGCGGGTACATCCCCGCCCATTGACCACTTCACGCCCACGGCCGACACGGCCGTGGCCGACTACCTCGAGCAGTTCTGGCTCCCGCGCCGGCTGCCAACCTGGTCCGAAGGCACCCGCCGCTACCGCATGTGGGCGGTCGACGTCCTGCTGCGCAGCACTCTGGCCCCTCGCCCCATCGGCCAGCTCGGCCTGCTGGAGATCGAGCGCTACTTCGCCACCCGCGCCATCACCCCCTGGGAGACCTCAGGCCAAATCCCCAAGGCCGGCTCCCTCAAGGGCCTCCTCGACACCCTGCGGGCCAGCCTGAACGATGCCAAGCGCTACGGCTTCATCGCCGAGAACCCCTGCTCCAAGGTTGAACTCCCCCGCGCCGAGAGCGTCCAGCCGGTCGTGTGGAGCGCCGAGGAGGTCCAGACCTTCCTCGAGCACACCCGGCGCTCCCGCTACGTGACCCTCTGGCGCCTCCTCTTTGCCACCGGCATGAGGCGGGGTGAGGCCCTCGGCCTGCAGTGGGACGACCTTGACCTGCCCGCGGGGCGCCTCACGATCCGCCGCAACCTCCAGGCCGACTCCCGAGAGTCCGATATCCGGTACGGCCCGCCAAAATCCCGCCGATCCCACCGCACCATCAGCATCGACGCCGGCACGATGGAGGCCCTCACCAAGTGGCGCCGCACCCGGGAGGTCGAGCATTCCGCCTTCCTCGCCGACCTCGAACGCCGGCTCAACGGTTATCGGACGCCGGGGGCCAGGCCGCCGGAGGTCCTGCCGCGGGGACTGCCAGAGAACTCCCCCGTGTTCGCCAACGGCGATGGGACGCCGATGCTGCCCGCCACCGTCTCGGACACCTTCCGCCGGCAGGTAGGGAAGTCCGGTTTGCGCCCCATGCGGCTGCACGATGCCCGGCACACCCACCTCACCCACCTGCTGCGATCGGGTGAACCGATCCAGAACGTGTCTGCGCGCGCTGGTCACGGCTCGTCCTTCACCACCCTGACGACGTACGCGCACGTCATCGCCGGTGATGACGAGCGGACGGCGAGGAGGGCAGCCGGACTGTTCGGAGACTAGCCGGACCTACCGGATGGTCTGCGATCCCCAGTCCTGCACCCGGTAGACCCGCAATGCGACTGTCTCGCTCACCCGGTCCTTGGCCATGTCGGCCACCGAGGCCGCGAAAAGGTGCGACCCCTCGCTGAGTTCATCGGCCATCAGATACAACTCGGGGCCGGTCGCCACCTGCTTGCCGTCCAAGGTCCACACGATCCGCTCAGACAGGTCACCGTCCTCGGTGTCATAGGCCAATGCCCGACAGGTGAATTCCTGGGCGCCGGTGAGCACCACCCCCGAGGCGCACGCCGACTCGAGGTCGAGCACAGGCTCGTGATTGGGCAACCGAACCGGCTTGCTGATCGCGGACGCAACTAGCAGGCCATTACCGACCACCACCTGGAACTGCCCCTCCGGTGCACCCCACACGGCGGCCGCCGGGATCTCCACCGAAGACCCCGTGACATCCAACGCCAACGGCTTCCAGCCCGCCTTCGAGTCAGAGCGGTAGAACACCGAGGCCGTGCCCTCGCCCCGCTGGGTCCACGTCACCTGCACCCTGTCCTTGGCCGGACCGACCCCGGTGGCCACATCCACCGACGTCACCTTGGGCCGTGCCTTGTCCAGTTGCTGAACGCCGATCCGGGCGCCAGCCGAGCCGAGCACCTCAATACTGCGCGCCTGCGCCGCCACCTTGTTAGGCACCACCGTCGAGAACACGACATCGCGCACCGTTGGATCGGCCGCCCCCGGCTCCTCCGGGTCAAAAATGGGTTCCACGATGTCGACGCTGCGCTGCGCGATGACCTTGCCGCGTGAATTGCGGAAGACCAGTCGATAGTCACCCGTGCGCGGGTAGGCGCTGGTCGCCACCGGGAGCCCCCCGAGAACCGACGTGAACGTGAGGGAGGCGTTCAACGCCCGCTCGTCCGCGCTCACCGGGCGGTCACTGAAGGACATCTCCTCAATCTGCATGATGCCGCGCACCAGGACACCCTTGCCGGGGCGCGCCGTCGGCCGCGCCGCGGACACCGAGAACCCGGTCCCCAGGAACTCTTCAGTGAGAACCTCATAGGTCTGCGTCGACGGCCATCGGTACTGGCTTGAGAGGTCCGATGCAGAGCAGTAACTCATCATCGGCGAGACCCGGTAGGGGTCCGTCACCGTCAGTTGATCGTTGTCCCCCAGGAACCGCGGAGTCAGGCCCCACACCTCGGAGTTGTCCACCCCTAGGGGGCCGAGGATGGGCTGCACCTGGCCGCTTGAGTTGGTCTGCCAGAACGGGTATTCCGGGGCCGCAGTTTCCGCCACCTCACCGCACCAGCCGTTGGAATACGACGTCCCACCTGCAGGGACCGTGCCGTTCTGCGCCGCATTGACGATGTGGTGAGCACCGACCAGGTGCGCCAACTCGTGGGGTCCGCGGTTGCGGGCATAGCCCATATCCTCGGTTCCCCCGGTGCCGCTGAGCCAGCCCGAAGACACCTCGCCGCCGATCGAGTTCGCCAAACCCCCGCCGGACCCGTCGAGGACGCCGTACCAGCGGTCGTCACTGGTCCACCACGTCCACGGACCGTCCAGAACCTGATCGAAGATCCAATAGAAGTACAGGAGGTTGTTGACGTCGTCCAGATCCGGCGTCGAGTCGAACTCGGGCAAGTACCAAAAGTCCATGTCCACCGTGCGTACCGGGAAGGCGTCAACCGCCCGGTAGTACTGCTCGACCAGTTCCGCGGACGTCGGCTCGCGCGTCGACCCAGTGATCGATCGCCAGGGCACCGAAGCCCACGTGAATTCCGCGGTCTGCGCTGGCTCGAACGTGACGTCGACGGCGCAGTCCTGCGCGTCGGGCGGCGCCGATCCGCAGGCCAACTCCGAGGCCGCCTCGAAACGCAGCTCCACGTCACCGCTCAACCAACTCGTCGGCAGACGGAAGTTGAGGCTGGACCAGACGTTCGCTCGGTCGAGCTGATTGGCCACGTCCGCGTCGATGGCCACCGTGCCGCTGGCGTTCACCGGCGACAGTGGGCTAGACGACAGCGGGACTCCATCACGGGAGCCGTGCAGCACGCCACCGGCGGCGACGATGACCGGAGAGAGCGAATCGATGAACACCCGCACGACCGTGGGCTTGTACTGGACGAGCGGGACGTCGTTCTGCCAGTTCTGGATCACCTGGTTCACCTCGATCCCCTGCAACCGGACCGACGTCATCAGGCAAGCGTCGGGGATCATCGAGACCAACTGGCCGAATGAACGCGTCGGCAACGCCGTGCCCGATCCACGCGCCAGCACGCTCAGCGGCACGGGTCGCGCACGATCGGATCGGTCCGCAATTGGGGCACCCTCATCACCGGTGATGTGCAGCATCGAGGACCGACCGATCTTCTGTTCATCAAGCAGCCGGCCGGCCGCGGCGATCTCACCGGCGCTCCACAGGGTGGTCGCCGTGCCGCAGACGTTTGACTGGGCGCCCTGCCGACCATGGTCACGCAATTCGGAGGTCACCGCATCCATCGCTGCAACGGTTCGGCCGACCACCTTCGGCGAATACAGCGGGGCCGCCTTGATGCGGTCCGTCACCGCGAGTGCCGACTTGTCGTCAAGCACGGTCAGCGGCACCGAGACGACGCCCGACTGACGACCGTCTGCCAGCGTCACGTACTGCACCATCCCAAAAGCGACCGAACCATCACGCGGCATGCGGTCGGTGTCCTGCAGCATGGCGAGGTAGGCCCGCTGCAGCACCTCCCAGTCCGCGTTGGACATGCCGGTGTTGTCGACAAGCACCATGATGTCGGTCTTCAGGACGGTGTCGGCTGCGGCAGGAGTAGCAGCTCCCGAGGTGGTGGAAGGAACGATGAAAGCCGTCGCAAGTACGGCGGGAAAGACAACGGATAGCCAGCGACGCATCCACAAGGTCTACCACACGCAATGGGACGTTGGCCACAAAATCTGAGTGCCTCAACTGCCCAAAAAGTCAAGCGGGCCACGGGGTTCTAGCACCCCAAACACCACCGAACCGCTGACATCACCGATCATCACTCCTAACGTAGATCTGCAGGGACCGACGTATGCGCACCGCAATCCCGGCCGTCTCCCCGACTCCCCGCAAACGCGCCCGCCGCAGCGGACGCATCGCTGTGGGAGCAGCGCTCGCCTTCAGCGGCCTGGTCGGGACCTACCTCGGTGCGATCCGTCCCTGCCCGCCCGAAGGTGACCGCCGACGGCACGTTCTACTGGCAGCGCAAGACCGGCAAGAAGATCTACATCTACTTCAAGGCTGAAGACGGCGCAGTGAAGTCGAATCGCATCGTGCTGGACGCACCGCCCAAGAGGTGAAGTAGGCGGCCATGGCACAGTGACCTTCTGAACTTTCGGGAGGATCCATGTCCACTCTGACCGGGCCGCTGTTTGACGACGGCAAGAAGGCCACCTCTCTTGAGGGTGTGAGCGACCAGCTCTACCTGCGGACAAGCGAGGACGAAAGCTTCGACAAGCTGATTCGCTACGCCGTCCTACTCGTCCTGTCCACCGCGATCGCCACCGGCGGCATTCTCACCAACTCCACCGCCACCGTCATTGGCGCCATGATCGTGGCCCCCCTCGGTACGCCGATCCAGGCAATCGGCCTCGCCATCGTGACAACGCGGCCCCTGCAGATCATTCGGTCGGTCAGCATCCTTCTTGGATCCATGGCCGTGGTGATCGGGCTGCCCTGGGTCTTCACCGCAGTCCTGCACATCACCGTCAACGTCGAAGCCAACGGCCAGATCACCGGCCGCGTGACCCCCGGAATCTTGGACCTCTTCGTCGCCATCGCCACCGGTCTCGTGGGTGCTTTCGCGACCGCTCGCAGTGACCTGTCCGGCGTGCTCCCCGGGGTCGCGATCGCCATCAGCCTGGTCCCGCCCCTGGCGGTCGTCGGCATCTGCCTGTCGCAAGGGGCCTGGCATGAAGCCTGGGGTGGCTTCCTCCTGTTCTCTGCCAACGCCGTCGCCATGATCATCTGCGCCATCGCGGTCTTCACTATTGCCGGATACGGTGCCGCAGCCCGCCGCGATCGCAAGGCGGTCAAGCGCCCGCTGCTCATCGTCAATCTCGCGTTGCTGCTCTTGATCGTGATTCTCAGCGTCGCCTCGATCCAAAGCATCGTCCAAAGCGTCGAGACAAGCCGCGCCACGGCCGCCGCGAAGATTTGGCTGGACGGCTCCGGCTACGAACTCGTCGCCGTCAACTCCAAGAACGGCGTCATCACCATTGACATCCTCGGTTCAGGACCGCTTCCTGACTCCTCAGGTTTCAACTCCGCGAATGATCGCGTGCTGTGGTCTCAACCCACGGTCGAGGTGCGCGTCGTGAATGGCTCGGAAGTCACCCTCGATCCGGGCAACTAGCCGCGCGATCCCGCCGTGTTGTTCAGCGCCCTTTGCAGGCGAAGGTTGTCGTGGTCTTGCCGTCAAGAATCTGCGGAGATAGCGCTCCGCCGCTGTGGTAGTACTCAACCCCCAGCTCACAGTTGGGGGAGACGTTGGTGCCGCTGAGGTTGAACTTCGCCTGGAAGATCTGACTCTTCTTGTCAAAGGTCATCACGCCCTCAACCCACTTGCTGCCATTCTTCAGCGTCGCTGGGCTCAGGATGTCGAATTCATTGAGCTGCCAGGCAAGGCCGCTGAACGTGAAGTTGACCGTCGTGGAGGTCTTGCCGTTCTTCTGCGCATAGGAGACCTTCGTGATGTTCGGTGCCGCAAGATTGCCCACATAACGAGCAGGTCCGGTCACCCAGTCACTGCGCGTCACCCAGGGTTTGTCAAATTCATCGAACCGCCACTCTTCGATGGTCCGCACCCGCGCCTGATAGACCCGCTTCTGAAAGAGCTTGAGCGAACCGGAGAGATCCATGCTCGTCTCCTGCGTCAGTTCGGGCAGTGTCGTCCACTTGCCCCACGACCTGTTCTTCTTGTCCTTGACACGCAGGGCCACCTCATACGACTGCGTGGCGCTGGGACTGCCCGGTTTGGGCGCTGCTCCCCAGGAGACGTACCCGCGGTAGTCGATGTAGTAGTCGTTGCGGACATTGACCGGTTTGCCGGCAAGACTTCCCACCTGCAGGGTGACCGCGGCCGAGGGAACGGAGAGGCCCATCTCATTGCGTGCCTGGACCCATACCTTCCAGGTCCCGTCCATCATCGGACCCACCGTGTACCCGCTCTGTTCAATCCCCACCCACAGTCCCGGAGAGACGCGCCCGAGTGGGTCTCGGTACCACACCTGGTACTCAAGCGCCTCGCTGTTGCCATCGAACTCCGGCTCTTGCCACGTCGTCGAGATGTTCTTGCCATCGCCCCACGCATCTACGCTCGTCGGAGCAGAGGGGGTGAGTATGACGGGGCAGTTGAACGGAACGTCCAGGTAGTTGGACGGCTTCACGACGCCGCCCTTGTAGTCGAATTGCACGGCGCCGGTCATCGGCGCGTTCTCGCAGTCGACACGGGCGTCCTCGAGGCCGTCCTCGGCATCGATCTCATCGACGCCGGTCCCACCAAAGATCCAATCGCGGTCCTCATCGCCACTGACGTAATCGTTGTCCGGACCGCCGTAGAGGGAGTCGGCACCAGTCTCACCGTAAATCGTGTCCGCACCCGGCCCGCCGCTGATGCGGTCATCCCCGGCGTTGCCGAAGAGGTCATCGTCACCGCCATTGCCCTCGATGAGGTCATCGGCGCGACCACCTTCGAAATAGTCGGGTCCCGATCCGCCACGGAAGTCGATGGCCTCGGCAGCGACGTCGTACTCGTCTGTGCTCGCCTTCGCGACCGTCTGCGTGTACACCGATGCGGCGCTGAAATCGATGACGGTGGGCTTGTCTGAGAGGTCCGGGAAGGCAGCGCACGACAGCTTCGTCGTCGGCAGCGTCCCACCCTCGGCCAGGCAAAACACGCTCGTTTCGCTCGAGTTCGCCGTCAGCAGCGGACGTCCATCAAGCACCGTAATGACGGTAACAGTTGGAGTGACCTCCACCAGGAGCGTCTCCTCCTCGCCGAAGGCGGGCAGGGCGGGGCCGGCTTCGAGGTGGATGCTGACTCCATCACTCCCGTTGCCGTCGGGCACTCCAAAGACATGAATGAGTCCGTCGGTGAAACCGCCCGGACTGGCGGGGGCGGGCGCCGCAACGGCGAGTCCGGGCTGAGCGAGGACCAGAGGCAGCACCGCAACGACAGCGGCGAGGGGGGAAAGGTTCACGATTCAGGGTCGCTGTCCGGTCTGCGGGTGTCAAGCCAGTTGGTGCGCCCTGCGGACGAGGCCGAAGGCATCCCCGGGGACGACGTAGACCAGGCTCGACCACTTGGCCTTGTCGCCAGACTCGACCACCAGCGAGTTGCCCTTCAGCACCTTCACCGTGACCTGTACCTGGACCGAATTGCCGCACCCCGCCGCCTGGCTTAACTCAAAGTCCGGCACCCACAGGACATTGACAGCATGATGCTGCTGCCACGTGATCGTCCATGCGCCCGTCCCCGTGACCTTGTTGCCGGACTTCGTCGCGCAGGTGACACCTTGCTCCGTGGGCAACTGCTTCGCCGTAATCGACAGCCTCACCTTGGCTGAGCCGTTGGTCTTGACGGACTTGGCTGAGCCGCACGCTGTTGGATAGTCGTCCTCGATGCAGTTCGTCATCGACAGCATCGCCCCGACCTCCACCGACTGGCCGCCATCCTCGGACACATCGAAGGTCTCGGTCAGCACCAAGGACTTGCCTGGCGCCACCAGTTGGTCACCGCCGGGCGGTTCTTGAATGGCCTGTGCCCACGCTGGCAGTGGAGCGGTGACCAGGAGGAAGGAATGTTCCTTCGGATCCATCTTGCGGGTGACGATCTTGACCTTGCCCGTCCCCGGAGAACCGTTGCAGTCCCCCGGATCGCACATCATGACGTCGGACTGGCAGGTGTAACTGCCGGCCACGTCCGTGTCCAGCATCATGTCGACGGTGATCGAGAACTCGCCTCCACCGGGCCACACATTGCGACCGCCCTCAGCCTCCGTGGTCGCCCCGGACGGACTCGTGCACAGCACGGTCACGCCGAGGAAGATCTCATTCGGCGAGGTGCCCTTGGCATCCATGACAACCAGACCGGTCGACACGAATCGTGACTCGCCGGCATCGGCGTCAAACGTCGTCGAGAAGAAGGCGGTGTGTTCATCGGCGACATTGAGCACTCGGGTTGTCGGTGTCCGGTCAACCGTGCCGCCGGACGAGGCGGCCGGGGCGGTGTCCGCTCCGGCTGGGACGGCAACCCCGAGGGCCGCGACAAACAGAGCGAAAGCAATCCCCGCGCGCACCAACATCACCCCAGGGTAGGACCAAACCGGCCCTGATGTGACCCGGGCGACGGATGGGGAATCTTGCCCGGTGTCCGATGTTCGACGTCCTGAGCCGCTACTGCCGCGGCAGCACGACCCGCGCGAGCAGACCACCCTCAGCGGCTCGATCGAGCGCAATAGTGCCGCCGCAGTCCTCGACGGCCGAGGCCACGATGGCGAGGCCGAGACCCGAGCCCGGTATCGCCCGGGCATCCGGTGTGCGGTGGAACCGATCGAAGACGGTGTCGCGCTCATCGTCGGGGATCCCCGGACCGCCGTCGCGCACCTCGAGCACGACCTCGGTGGGGCCCTCGCGGACGGCCGCGACGATGGCCGCCTCCCGCGGGGAGAACTTCGCCGCGTTGTCGAGCAGGTTGCCGATGATCTCCGCCATGGACGCCGGATCCACCCGCAGCATGACCGGTCGGTTGGGCAGGTCCAGCGTCACCGAGCGCTGGGTGCGACGAGTCAGCCGCTCGGCCGCGGCCGTGACGACACCGCGGATATCGAGGTCGACGTACTCCCGAACCGGCTCATCCCGGGCGGCGAGGGCGAGCAGCTCCTCGACCAGTCGGCCGAGTTCGTCGAGCTCGGCCTGCGCGGCGTTCAGCGACTCGGCGGTGATGTCGTCGGTCGCTGTGCGAGCCGCGAACTGCACATTGGCCCGCAGGGCGGCGAGCGGAGTACGCAACTCGTGGCCGGCGTCTTGGACCAGTCGCTCCTGCTGCTCCTCCGAACGCCGCAGGGCCTCCTGCAACGCCGCGGTCGCATCGACGACATCGACCACCTCGCGCGGCGAGCCCGACTTCACCTCCGGCGTGGCGCCCTTCTCCCCGCGCGTCAAGGCACGCATGGTCTCGGCGACATCCTCGAGGGGAATCGTGGATCGGCGTACGGCGAGCACGCCGATGCCGGCCCCGATGCCGACCGCAGCGAGGCCGACGACGGCGAGGATCGACGCCAAACCGACGAGGATCGTGTTGGTCTCCTCCAGCGATCGCACCGCGCGCGCGGCCGCACCCTCCACCACCGAGACCGTCAGGACGCGCACCTGCGCACCGTTGGGGGCGACACGGGTGGAGTAGGCCTCGGTGCCGGGCGGCGAGGACGCGATCTCGATGTCGAGGTCGTCCACCGGCAGGTCGAACGATTCACGATCGACCTCGAAGACCTCCCCGTCGGCGAAGACCGCGTCGACGAGCACGGACGGCTGACCCTTGATCGGCGGTCGAACGGCCGGCGGGGAGTCCTCGGCGGACTCCAGATAGATGCCCGCCTGCAATCGCGATTCCAGCGACGAGTCGACGCTGCCGATGAGTGCGCTGCGGGTGAGGAACCACACGCCGATAGCAAGACCAACGACGGAGAGGGCGACGGCGACCGCGACGATCAAGGCGACCGTCGTACGCAGTGACCGCACCGCTACTCCACGCGCGCGACGAAGCCGACGCCGCGCACCGTATGCACCAGCCGACTGCGTCCACCCACCTCGGTCTTGCGGCGGACGTAGGAGACATAGGTGTCGAGATTGGAGTCCAGGGTCGGTGAGGCGAAGCCCCACACCTCGGTCATGAGGTCGCTGCGCTCGACAACGGCGCCGTCGGCAGCAAGAAGCACCTGCAGTAGCGCGAACTCTGTCTTGGTGAGGCTGAGTTCCTCGCCGTCACGCGTGACCTGGCGACGTGCGGTGTCCACGATGAGGTCGCCGAGGGCGTAGGTGTCATTTCCACCGGCATGACCGGTGCGCCGCAGCAGTGCCCGGACCCGGGCGATGAGTTCGGTGAGGTCGAAGGGCTTGGGCAGGTAGTCATCGGCACCGGCGTCCAGGCCCGCCACCCGATCGCCCACCTCACCACGTGCGGTGAGCACGAGGATCGGGATAGTGCTGCCGTGTGCCCGCAGTCGACGGGCCACGTCGAGTCCGTCGATATCGGGCAGCCCGAGGTCGAGGACGATGAGATCGATGGTCGCCGCACCGCGCGCCGGGGTCTGCATGCGCTCCAGGGCATCGAACCCGGTGGGAGCGGTCTCGATGTCGTAGCCCTCGAAGGACAGGACGCGCTCGAGGACCTGCCGCAGGGACGGGTCATCGTCGACGACGAGGATGGCCATACCTCTACCGTAGGACATCGGGGTTCTCGTTTTGGACATCAAGCGGCCCCCGGACCTCACTCCATTCTGGAGATCCGGGGGCCGAAGCTCGAAGTGGTCGGGATCTACGCGCCCTACCGCATACGGCCACCACGAGCTGCTGAGGGGACCCTATCGGAGATCAGCGCCGACGCGGTGACGGTGTCACCGGCCGGTCGCCTCCACCGGATTGGATCATCAATCGGTAGACCGCGCGCTGGATGTCATCGCGCAGCTCGATGGACTCGGAATAGGTGAGGTCGCCGTCGAAGACAGCCGCGGCAACCGGGCGTGCCAGCCAGTTGTAGAGGCCGTCGCGCAGATCGTCGGCGCCATCGCCGGCGATGCGGGTGAGGGTTTGCCCTCGCGAGAGTCGGGAGAGCACCTCGTCCTCGTCGAGACCGGAGGACTCACCGACGAAACTCCAGAAGGCCTTCAGGGTCTTGCGCTCGGCCCGCTTGGACAGGTCCTTGGGATCGACCCACAACGGCAGCAGGGCGCTGGTGACGTAGTTCTCCTGGGACTCCGAAAAGACCCCGTCCTCGACGGCCGCCGACAAGATCGCCGCGATCCGGGCGTGAGCCCGCTCGCGAAGTTGGTCGTCGTTGGCCCGGGCGGGGCCGGCCGAGGCGAGCGAGCCGAAGAGGGCGAGCACGACCGACACCAACGCCACCACGAGGGCGGGCCGACGGGTCGAAATGCTCATGTTTCGAGTGTGACTCGTGCGGCGTGGCCGTCGCCAGGGGCGGGGCTGGGAATGAACTGGGAAGGAAGCGGCCTAGAGCAGAGTCGTCTGGGAACAGCACCCAGGCCGACGTACGCTCTGTGACATGTCTGCGACACAGCTTTCTTCTCGGGGTACCGCTGCACGGACCGCTACCGCCTGGGCCGCGGCCGCTATGGCCGGCGCTCTCCTGCTCGCCGCCTGCTCCAGTGGCGACGAGGCGGCGACGTCGTCGTCCGCCGCGCCCAGCAGTTCATCCGCTTCCAGCTCGAGCAGTTCGAGTTCGAGCAGTTCCTCCGCCGATCCGAGCCCGGAGCCGACCAAGATCGTCGCGGTCCTGTGCGATGAGGCCACCGAGGAGTCGGTCGCCGCGCTCGATGCCGCGGTCAGCGATGACTTCACCATCAGCCAGGTCGTCGATGTCCGCACGGACGACGAGGGCATGCACGCGATCCTCGCCTTCGTCGAAGGCCCCGGTCTGGCGGTGCTCGCCCAGTGGACCGGGGAGGGCCTAGAACTGGCGAACCTCGCCGCCGCCGATGAGTTCGCCGCGCAGGTGAGCGGTGCCCCCATGGCGACCCCGGACGAGGCCACGCAGGACCTCCTTGGCCAGACCGTGCAGTGCTACACCACCCTCTTCGCCCCGGACGAGTCCGGTGACAACAAGAAGGACAAGGACAAGGACAAGGAGTAGCCCGGAGCACTAGCGTCGAGGTATGCGTCGATTCTTCCTTGCCCTGGCGGCCACCGCCCTTCCCGTTTCACTGCTCGTGGGTACGCCCGCGGCGCAGGCTGCTGAACTCGAATATGTCGCCCTCAACTCCAAGGGCCTGAAGCAGACCCTCATCAAGAAGTCGTGGGGGCCGCTGTGGCTCGGCAAGGTTGGCGAATACGACTACAACGTCTCGGAGAAGGGCTCGAAGCCAGTCGAGTGCGTCACCAAGGGCAAGACGGTCAAGGGTGAGAAGTCCGCCTCCTTTGCCGAGATGAAAACCGTCTTTGAGCAGAACAAGGACGACCACTACCTCGACATTGCCCAGTTCGTCTACCAGTACGACAGCGTGCAGGCGGCCGAATTCGCCTGGCAGGACCTACAGAACAAGGCGGGCACGTGCGCCGGCACCCATGTGCACCCGATTAAGGACGCGTCCGGGACGAAGATCGGTGAGGCCACCGTCGTGATCACCGTCTCCTTCCGCTCTGGGATGTACGGCCAGCAGCAGATCGTCATCAACGAAGACGTCCAATACGACAAGCCGCTGCCCGGTGGCGCCGACACGGTCGCGTCCTCCGATGAGATCTCCATCTGGAGCTACGACGGCATGGTCATCATGGAGGTCGAGGCCAACAAGTACGTGCCGAAGCAGAAGAACTTCGTCTTCTCCGATCCGCAGGTGCGCACGATCGAGACCCTCGCCCTGGTCACCCTTCAGCGCTACCACCTGGCCGCGTTGAAGGCCATCTAGGCCTTCCCAAGGACCGTCAAAGCCCACGCGAGGATCTCGGCCTCGTCGCGCAGGGCCGCGTAGCGACCCGCCTGACCGCCGTGCGCGCCCTCACCGAGTTCGACGTTGAAGACGACGCTTCCGCGCTCGGTGGCGGAGTCGCGATGACCGCGCTGCGGATCGGAATGCCGCAGCGCGGCCACCCACTTGGCCGGCTCGTGGACGAGGACCCGCGGATCGAAGACCGCACCGGTGACGAACAGGGCGGGCCGGTCCTGCGCATCAGGCAGGTTTAGGTACGGCGTGTAGGACTCCATGTACGCGCGCTCGTCGGGCTTGCGGGGGTCGCCCCACTCCTCCCACTCGTTGACGGTGAGCGGGATGTTCGGGTCCAACATCGAGTTCACGCAATCCACGAACGGCACCTCGGCGATGACTCCGGCCCACCGGTTCGGGGCCATGGCGTACACCGCTCCTTGCAGGAGACCACCGGCCGACAGTCCACGACTCACGATGCGCTCACCGTCCACCAGATCGACCGCGAGCCGATCGGCGGCCGTGATGAAGTCCTCGAAGGTGTGGCGCTTGCTCATGAGGTGCCCGTCGAGCCACTGCTGTCGAGACACCTCCCCACCGCCACGGATATGCGCCTTGGCGACAACGACCCCGCGGTCCAGGAGCGGCAGGGTCCACAGGTCGAACCACGGATCATCGATCGACTCATACGCCCCGTATCCATAGAGCAGACACGGCGCACTGCCGTCGAGCGGAGTGTCACGATGCCGCGTCACGACGATGGGGATGGTCCACCCATCGGGTGCTGCGGCCACGACGATGTCGCTCGTGTAGCTGTTCGGATCGTGCGCGGGGACCTCACGCATATGCCGGAGCCGGTGTTCACCGGAGACCAGGTCGACGTCCCACCAGGTGGTGGGATCGGTAAAGGACTCGGTGACGATCGAGACGGACTCAGCGGTGGGGTCGTCGTTGATCCCGAGATGGAGGGCACCTCCCGGTGTCCGGGGTGTGCACTCGTGACGCACCGAGCCGTCCCGCTCCCGGATGCGCACGCGCCCCTCGCCCCCATCGCGCGCATACGTGACGATCGCCCCCGACAGGGCCACCATGTCGTGGATCCGACCATCGCGGATCTCGACGGCGGGCGCCGTCGGGGATGCGGGCGCCGTCAGCACGAACTCGGCGTCGGCGGCGTTGCTGAGCGTGAGCCAACGATCGACATCCCACTCGACGTCGTACTCGACGCCGTCGTTGCGCCCGTCAAGGGAGACCGGATCGGCCGTGGGGTCGTCGACCGGCACGGCCCAGCACTCGCTGGTGGTGCGTGAATGCGCAGCGATCACGACGAAGTCGCCACTGCGCCGCACCGTGAGTTCGAAGCGCTGGTCGGGCTCGGTCAGGACCACGGCGCTCTCACCGGTTCGCGGGTCAACGCGGTGGACCTCGCACGGCCGATTGAGATCGTCGATCACCGTGTGGAAGAACCACCGTCCGGCCCACGCCCCGGTGTAGTAGGTGTCGGGAATCTCGCCCGGGAGGTCGGCGCCGGCCACCATGTCGCGGAACCGCAGGAGGTAGCGCTCCGCGCCGGTGAGATCGAGGGAATACGCAAGCAGGACACCGTCCACCGCAGGCTCCACGACCCCGAGTGCGGCGTACGACGAACCGAATGCGGCAAGGTCGACGAGCAGCTGATCTCGGCCACCGTCACTTTTCCGACGCAGTTCGGACAACTCGCACCCCGGCGGCGTCACGGTGTAGTAGGCATGCTGTCCGACAACCCTGCTGACCGACCGTTCAGATTCCGGGGTTCGCGCCGTGAGTTCGGCGAGGACACCAGCAACGGTCGACGCCAGGTTCGCGGTGCGGTCTTGGTAGTACTCCCGCTCCGCGACGAGGTGGGGGGCGTCCGGCCCGCTGGCCGTGCGCATCCATCCGTAGGGGTCGGGTCGGTCGTCGCGAGGCGCGATGGGCGGCTGCACGGTTCGGACACTAACCGAATTGCCGGTTCTTTCGAGAGGGAGCGCTTGTGATCCGCAGACTGCTCGCCACCGTGGCTACCGCCGCTGTGGCCCTTGCACCCGCCGGGCTGGCTCAGCCGGCACAGGCGGCCGACCCGGTGGTCTTCACCGTGGGCATCCTCAACGACGTCGACTCGCTCAATCCCTTTACTGGAATCCTCGCCGAGTCATACGAGATCTTCCAGATTCAGTACTCGACTCTCATGCAACCGAGTTCCACCGACTTCACTCCCGGGCCCGGCCTGGCCGAGTCGTGGGAGGAGTCCGCTGATGGAAAGACATGGACCTACACCCTGCGCCCGGACCTGCTGTGGTCCGACGGGACGCCATTGACCTCCGCGGACGTCGTCTACACCTTCAATCGCATCCTCGACGGCCGATATGAGAAGACGAACTTCGGTAACTACACGCGCAACATCACCTCGGTGACGGCCACCGACGAGCGCACCGTAGTCATGACGGTCAAGAAGCCGACTCCGATCATGGAGAAGCTCGCCGTCTACATCCTGCCCGAGCATGTATGGAGCAGCATCGACGGCAAGGCCGTCAAGTCCTACGCGAACGAGCCAGCCGAGGGCGAGACCACCGTAGGGTCCGGTCCCTTCGTCACCGTCGAACGCCGTACCGGTCAGTTCATCCGCATGGTGGCCAACGACAACTACTACAACGGCCGGCCGAAGGTCGATGAACTCGTCTTCCGCGTCTACAACAACCCGGACGCACTCGGTCAGGCGTTGAAAAAGGGTGAGGTCGACTTCGCCGAAGGCCTGACCGCTGACGTCTTCAACTCTCTGCAGGGTGTCGAAGGCATCACGACGTACGCCGGGTCGTACTCCGGGTTCAACGAACTCGCCTTCAACATGGGGGCGGCACTGTCAGACGGCACCCCGATCGGTGATGGCAATCCGCACCTGCTCGACCAGAAGGTGCGCCTGGCCATCTCCCACGCCATCGATCGCCAGCAGATGGTGGACAAGATCCTGGACGGCTACGGCACTCCGGGTTCGACGATCATTCCGCCGCTCTACACCACGCTGCACATCAATCCCTCGACCCAGAGCTACGACCCGGCACTGTCGAATCAAATCCTCGACGAGGCCGGGTATCCGATGGGTCCAGACGGCATCCGCGTCGGGCCTGATGGCCAGCCGATGAGCTACCGCCTCTTCGTCCGCAGCGACTCAGACTCCTCGGTGAAAGCCGGTGAGTACTTCAAGAGTTATCTCGCGGAGATCGGCATCGAGACCAATGTCAAGGCCATCACCGAGGACGCGTTGTATGAGCTCGGTGGTCGCGGCGAATTCGACATGTTCGAGTGGGGCTGGGTGGTTGAGCCCGATCCGGACTACCAGCTGTCCACCTTCACCTGCGCAAAGCGCTCCTACAAGGACGGCGATGAGATCTACGCCGACCTGTCGGACTCGTTCTACTGCAATCCCGAGTTCGACGCCCTCTACGAAGCGCAGTCCGGGGAGACCGACCAGGCCAAGCGGGCCGACATCGTCAAGCAGATGCAGCAGATCCTGTACGACGACGTCACCTACGTCGTGACCTGGTACTACGACAACCTCGAGGCCTACCGTTCGGATCGCTTCACCGGGTTCGTACCCCAGCCGGAAGGCAATGGTTCGCTGCTCTTCCAGTACGGGACCTACTCCTACGAGAACGTGCAGCCGGTGAGTGATGAGAGCAGCACCGAGCCGAGCACGGACTCCGGCGGGACCGCGGAGCCGAACGCTTCGGAGAGCGCCAGCGCCGACAGCAATGCCGGCGGGGAATCGACCTCCGATGAGAGCGGTTCCTCCAGCACCGGCCTCATCGTCGCCCTGGTCGTCGGCGCGCTGGTGATCATCGGTCTGATCATCGTGATCGTCCGAATGCGCTCGTCGGCCTCGGCTGACGACAAGGAGTGAGCCTTCTCCAAGACGTTGCGGTCGGAGAGCCGGACCCCATCAGGGAACCCCGGCTCTCCGGCTCCACCGTCAAGATCGTCACGGGCAAAGTCGTACGCGCGATCGTCACCCTCGCGTTTGTCGTTCTCTTCAACTTCGTCCTGTTCCGAATGCTTCCGGGCGACCCCATCGGGATGTACACCCGCGGTCGCAACATGGACGCCGAACAGATCGCAGCCCTCCGCGCGGAGTTGAACCGGCCACTGTGGGAGCAGTTCATCGGCTACATCCGCAATCCGTTCGACCCGGGCATCGATTCGGTGCGCTTCTCCCGGCCGGTGTGGGAGATGATCGGCGAGCGCATCTGGCCCACGCTGCTCTTGCTCGGCACCGCCATCGTGCTGGCCTCCATCATCGGCATCTGGATCGGCATTCGATCCGGGTGGAAGCCGGGCAGCCGCTTCGACAAGTTCTCCACGGGCACCACGCTCACGCTCTACTCGATGCCGGAGTTCTGGTTGGGCATGATGCTGCTCATCGTCTTCTCGGTGGGCGCCTTCGGCATTCCCGGCATGTTCCCGGTCGGCGGCATCTCCACCCCCGGAGTCGACACCGGAAGTCCAGCCGGCTGGCTCGACGTGATGTGGCACATGGTCCTGCCCTGCACCACGCTCACGCTCATCTATCTTGCGGACTACTCCCTGGTGATGCGCGCCTCGCTCATCGATGAGCGCAAGCAGGAGTACCTGGCACTGGCTCGGGCCAAGGGTCTCCGTGACGTCATGGTGCGCAAGCGGCATGCCGTTCCCAACGCGCTCCTGCCGACGATCACCTTGATCTTCCTGTCCCTCGGCTTCGTCGTCACCGGCGCGATCACCGTCGAGACCGTGTTCAGTTGGCCCGGGCTCGGTCTCCTGACCTACGAAGCCCTGCGCGGACCGGACATCCCGCTGCTGCAGGCGATCTTCCTGCTCTTCTCCATCGCGGTCATCGGCGCCAACCTCATCGCCGAGTTGCTGTACGTCGTCATCGACCCGCGGGTCCGATCATGAGCAGTGTGGCGACGCAACGCCGTCGCCTTGCCGCCGGCCACTTCTGGCGTAGGTTCCGCAAGGACCGCGCGGGCATGGCCGGCCTGGTGATCCTCGCGGTCTTCATCCTCACCGCGATCTTCGGTCCCCTCCTCATCTCGCCCGATGCCCTTGACGTGACGAAGGCAGATGGCGATCGCTTCGACAGCCCGTCGCCGTCCTATCCACTCGGCACCGACGAGGCGGGCCGCTCGATCCTGCTCATGCTCGCCCTCGGCACCCGCATATCGCTCACCGTGGGCCTTGCCGCCACATTCGTCGCCATGGTGATCGGCACCTCGGTCGGCATCATGGCCGGCCACTTCCGCGGGCTGAGCTCGCATGCACTCGTGGGCGTCACCGACTGGTTCCTGGTCATCCCCTTCCTGCCGCTCGCGATCGTCCTCGCCACCGTGCTCGGGCCGAGCACCCTCAACCTCATCATCGTCATCGGCGTCACCTCCTGGGCGAGCACGGCACGCCTCATTCGTGCACAGACGCTCTCCATCGAAGGGCGCCCGTACATCGAGCGCAGCAAGGCCCTCGGCGCGGGCAACTGGCACCAGATGTCCCGGCACGTTCTCCCCAACGTGTTTCCCCTGGTGCTCGCGAACACCACGCTGACCGTCGCGATCGTCATCCTGTCCGAGACCACACTGTCCTTCCTCGGCCTCGGTGACCCGCTCGCCCCCTCCTGGGGAGCCCTGCTCGATCGCGCCTTCTCCACGGGGGCGGTAAGCCAGGGTGCCTGGTGGTACGTGCTTCCTCCCGGAATCTGCGTCGTCCTGGTCGTCCTGGCCTTTACCCTCGTGGGGCGCGCCATGGAGCGCATCGTGGATCCCCGAGGAGCGGCGACATGAGCCTTCTGGAATTCCGCGACGTCTCCGTCACCTACAGGGGGGCCGACGCCGACGTGCCCGCCGTACGCGGGGTCTCGCTGTCACTTGACGCCGGCCGCACCCTCGGCGTTGCCGGCGAATCCGGCTGCGGCAAATCCACGCTGGCCTCGACCGTCCTGCGCCTTCTGCCCGAGTCGACGAAGGTGACCGGAGAGGTGCTCCTGAACGGCGAGGACATCCTCACCATGAAGTGGGGCAAGCTGCGCGCAGTCCGCTGGAGCGAGGCCGCCATCGTCTTCCAGGGTGCCCTGCATTCGCTCAACCCGGTGCAGTCGATCGGCAAACAGATCGCCGAGCCAATCTCCCTGCACAAGACGAGCAAGAACCCCAATAAGCGCGTGGGTGAATTGCTTGAGCAGGTCGGAATACCCGCCTCGCGTGCCGATGCCTACCCACATCAACTCTCCGGCGGTCAACGGCAGCGCGTGATGATCGCCATGGCTCTCGCCTGCGCCCCGTCGCTGATCATCGCCGACGAACCCACCACGGCACTCGACGTCATGGTGCAGGCCCAGGTGCTGGACCTGCTGTCCGGACTCGTCCGTGACCTCGACATGGGGATGATGCTCATCAGTCATGACCTCGGCATCCTCGGCACCAGTTGCGATGACCTCGCTGTGATGTACGCCGGGCGGATCGTCGAGACTGGCCCGGCGGTCGAGGTCTTCGATCGCCCCGAGCATCCCTACACGCAGGCCCTGGCCGGGGCCTTTCCGCGGATCGGCGATCCGCAGGCGCGCTACCGACCCATCGGACTGCCCGGCGACCCGCCGTATCCGGGCGACATCCCCACCGGCTGCAGTTTCCATCCTCGATGTCCGGCGGCGCTCACCGAATGCTCATCAGTGTCGGTGGAATTGCGCGATGCGGGACCGGGTCGCCGAGCCGCGTGTATTCGGGTGGGGTCATGATCGGCGCCCGCGACCTATCGGTCGTCTTCGGTGGTCGAGTCCGTGCTGTGGACGGTGTCGACCTCGAGGTGGACGCTGGCGAGATCGTCGCCCTCGTCGGCGAGTCGGGCTGCGGCAAGACGACCCTCGCGCGCACCCTGCTCGGCCTGGAGAAGCCGACGGGTGGGCAGGTGCTCTTCGAGGGGCAGCCGCTGGACTATCGCGCGCTGAAGGCCTACCGGCGCCAGGTGCAGTTGGTCCTGCAGGATCCACTCGGGGCACTCAACCCGCGACACACGGTGTATGACGCGGTCGCCGAGGGCCTGCGCATTCACAAGGTGCCCGGCGACGAGCAGCAATTGGTCGCCGATGCACTGTCGCGCGCGGGTCTGCGTCCGCCGGAGCGATTCTTCCTGCGCTATCCGCACGAACTCTCCGGTGGGCAGCGGCAGCGGGTCGTCATCGCTGGCGCCCTGGTCCTGCAACCCCGCGTCCTCATCGCCGACGAGCCCGTCTCAAGCCTGGACGCATCAGTCCGCGGCGAGATCCTGAGACTGCTGCTGTCCCTGCGCGAAGAGCTCGGCCTGACCGTTCTTGTCGTCACCCACGACCTCGGCCTGGCATGGAACATCGCTGACCGCATCGCCGTGATGTACCTCGGTCGAATTGTGGAGGTGGGGCCGACCGCGGAGGTGCTCAGCGATCCGCAGCATCCGTACACCCAGGCCTTGCTCTCCGTGGTCCCCGATATCGGCCACACCGAGCAGATCGTGCTCACCGGCGAACCCCCCGATCCCGCGCGCATCCCCGGCGGATGTCGCTTCCATCCGCGCTGCCCCGTCGTCATGGAGGAGTGCCGGTCAGCGACGCTGCCGATCTTGACCGTCGAAGGCGTTCATCGGGCCGCGTGCCTGCGCACGAACCCCTAGTCTCGGCGAGATGACCGGACGACCGATCATCATCGACACGGACCCCGGGGTCGATGATGCACTCGCCATCATGCTGGCGGCAGCCAGCCCGGAGATCGACGTGCGCGGCATCATCGCCGTCGCCGGCAACGTGGGCCTGGACAAGACCTCGGCCAACGCCGCCGCGCTCGCGGACCTCGTGGGGTTGAGTTGCCCGATCGGTCTTGGTGCCTCCGGTCCGCTCGGTGCGCGCAAAGCCGAGTCCGCCGAGCATGTGCACGGCGGCAATGGTCTTGGCGGCTATGAGTTGCCGTCGTCATCCCGCGAACTTGTGCCGGGCTTGCCACTGCTCGCCTCCCTCATCGAGGCCAGTCCCGAGCCGGTCACCGTCGTCACCATTGGCCCCCTCACCGACATCGCGCTGCTCATGGTGCAGCACCCCGATGTCGCGCGACAGGTCGAGCGCTTCATCATCATGGGCGGTGGCACCCTCGACGTGCCGGGCAACGCCACGCCGGCCGCCGAGTTCAACTTCTACGCAGATCCTGAAGCGGCCGCTCGCGTCTTCGCCTTCGGCGCCCCGATCACCATGGTGGGTCTCAACGCGACCCATCAGGCGCTTGTCGGCCCGGAGGATCTCCCACGCCTGCGCGCATCCGGCGGCCCCATCGCCCACCTGGTCGAGCACATCCTCGCCGATTACGAGCGCGCCGGATACGGCATGGGCGGTGCCATGGAGATGCATGATCCGCTGGCCGTCGCGGTGGCGATCGATCCGACGCTGGTGTCGACAGCTCCTCGCCACGTCGACATCGAAGATGTCGGACGCCTCACCGCCGGGATGGCCGTGGTGGATCACCGCTACCGACCCGGGTCACCGCCGAACGCCGACGTCGCGATGGAGGTTGACGTCGATCGATTCCGGGACATGTTGGACGCTCGGCTGGCGGAGTTGGATCAGCGCATTTCCCGTTGATTTCATTGGGTTTTTTCACTCTCCACCGTTGACACCTTCGCGGATCCGGGAGATAATTCGAACATACGTTCGATTCAATTCCCAAGGGATCCCATGACAGCTCTGCTCGACCTCGATGCGAATGTCGCGCTAGGTCATGCGGTGGCATTGGCGCAAGAAGCGGCCGCGGCATTCGCGGAGTTGCAGGTCGATGCGGTCCTGCCGTTTGGCCTAGGTGAGGAACTCGTGCGGTTGCGGGGTATCCAGCGGCAGTTGGACGCCGCCACCTCAGCCTTGAGTGAACGGTTCGCCGGCTCACACGAATGGGAGGCTGACGGCGCACGGAATGCACCGGGCTGGCTGTCCGCTCGTAGCAATGACACCTGGTCGAGTGCTCGGTCGGTGGTCGAGCGTGGCGAGGTGGTGGGCAACTTCCCTCTACTTGCTCGAGCGTGGCGCGATGGTGATGTCTCCGCCGCGCACGTGGATGCCCTCCTGCGCATTCAGCGCCGCTATCCCACGCTTGTCGATGATCTACTCGCCGTGGATGAGGCCATCACCACGGCTGCCCGACTGTGCGATCCGAAGGCCTTCTACCAGCGTTTGCGCTACCTGTGCCATCGCGTCAACCCCGAGGCCGTGAACGACCGGGAGAAGAACCCGGGTGCACGACTGCATGTGTCGATGCTGCTCGATGGGCTCGTGCGCGTCGACGGCACGCTAGATGCCGTCTTGGGCGCTCGCTTCATGGCGGCGCTGGAGTCCGCGCGTCGCGATGTCATCGAGGACGAGACCGCCAGCCAGGGACGCTCGCGATCGGAGCGCAATCTCGATGCGCTGAGCCGCATCCTCGACGCGGCTGGAGCAGCGACCGGGGATCTCGCGCTCCCCCTCGTCTCCGGTGAGCGACCCACCGTCAATGTCACCGTGCCGTTGGAGGCTTTGATCGACCCCGCGTCCGCGGAGGTGGGGTGGCTTGAGCGCTTCGGTGTGCCGACCACGATGCTCACCGGTGACCATGCCCGTCAGCTGGCCTGTGATGCCTCCCTTCGGCCACTCATCGTCGATCGCGATGGCAACCTGGTGGCGATGGCCCCAAAGGCGCGCCCCATTCACTCCGCGTTGCGCCGCGCCGTCTTCATCCGTGATCAGCATTGCCGGTTCACCGGATGTCGGTCACGGATTGATGAGGTCCACCACATCGTCTTCCACTCCCACGGCGGCCCGACGGTCATGTCGAATCTGGTGGGCCTGTGTTGGTTCCACCATCACCTGATTCATGACTCTGGCTGGCACATTGAAGGCGATCCCGGAGGTCGGCTGACCTTTCGCTCTCCACAGCGCCGTGCCTTGAGCAGTGATCCACCGGTGTTCTGACTAGACCAACCAGTTGGGTGAGTACGTCGGATCGGTGATGCCGGGACGGTCGAGACGGAAGACCGGATCGACCGGTTGACCATCGACAAGATCGAGCAGCATGCCGCCGAAGGCCGGGGCGAACTTGAACGCGTGTGCGGCACCGAGTCCGACGATGACGTTGTCGTATCCCGGGACCGGCGAGATGACGAAATCCCGATCCGGGGTGAGGGAATACAGGCAGCGCTTGGACCGCACGATCTCGCCGACATCGGTGAAGGTGGCGCGCAGGAAGTCCGTCAGCCGGGCCAGCATCTGCGCATCGACCTCGCCGGATCGATCATCGCCGGTGACCTCCGGCCCCCCACAGTCTTCTGCCGCCTTCATCGTCCACTCATGCTCGGCACCGGGAACGGCGTACGGCGGGAATCCGTAGAAGCTCGGGTCGTCCATCCAGATCCACAGTGGCAGATCGGCATAGGACGGCGGCACCGTGACATAGGTGACCTGCTCCTCCGTCACAGTGAGCGGGATCGGCCACCCCAGGGGTGTCGTCAGGGCAGACGTCCACGCATCCGCCGTGATGATGACGCGGTCGGCGGTGAGCACACCGTCGGATGTGAGCAGGCGCACGCCATTGGCTCGCGGCTCGATGGACTCCACACGGGTGTTTGCGCGCAGGTCGGCGCCACGCTCGCGTGCCAAGCGTTGCATGGTGGCGGTGCCCACACCGGCCGGGACGATGCTCGATCGCTCCTGGTAGAGACTCATCGTGCCTTCGGGTGGCACGAACTGCGGCCACCGCTCACGCAGTTGGGCATTGTCGAGAACCTCGTAGGCGATTCCTACCGCGTCCATGCTCGACGTGTACGTCGAGGCATCGATGGCGGCATCCGGGGGGAAGAGATCCACCCCGCCGGTCTGCGTGACCAACGACAGGCCGCTATCACGCTCGAGTTCGGCCCACGCGTCATACGCGCGGAAGGTGAGTTCGACGTAGTGGGGTGTGTGATAGCTATGCCGCAGGATGCGCGAGGTGTCGTGCGAGGCGCCGCGATCGTGGCCAAGGTCGAATTGCTCAAACCCCACCACGCTGTAGCCGCGGCGGGTGGCTTCCCATGCGGCCGCTGAGCCCAGCGCCCCGAGCCCCACGATGGCGATGTTGGTCATGATCGCTCCAGTCGCGAGATGAGCCAGCGACGGATGTCGAGCGAATCATCCTCCATGGGTGCATACCAGCCACCCCGGAAATACCGCGAGGTCATCCCCCGCTGCACCGACTCGCAGATTGCCCAGTCCTGTCGATTGACCAGGTCCCACAGATCACCGGCGTCGCTGGGGTCGAACGTGGACTTGGCGACCTCGTCGGGGGCGAAGAGCAGTTCGCAGTCGATGCGAGTGCGGTCGACGGCGAGCGGCGTGAGGACGAAGGCGGCGACATGCTCGGCGGACAGGCTCAGCAGGAGGTTTGGGTAGACCAACTCGCCCTTGTGTTTGACCCGCTCGGCCTCATCAAGATCCGGGAATGGCGCTCGATCGGTCGTTCCGGTCATCGTGAAGGTCCACGCACCCTCGCGGTGGGGTATCCCGTCCTCCCACTGCAGACCTCCACCTCCACCGGCGAACGCCGGGACGAGACGGCAGAGTTCGGGATGAACCGGACCGCAGTGGTAGCACTCGTTGTAGTTCTCGGCGAGGACCTTCCAATTCGCGGCAACGTCGTACGCAAACCGCAAGCCCACGACGAGTTCGTCGAGTGGGTAGCGTCGCACTCGTTCAGGGACCAGCCCGAGTTGATCGGCGAGGGACTGCCACGGCTCATCCGCGATCCATAGCCAGCCACCCCAGGTATCCACCGCCAGGGAGGTGAGGGCGAAGTCGGTCGCGTTGATTCCGTCGGCGTGCGGCGCATGCATGAGTGAGCCATCGAGGGCGTAGGTCCAGGAGTGGTAGGGACAGCGGATTGCCTTGGCGGCGCAGGGCGGAGAGTCGGTCGGCAGCAACTGCGAGCCACGGTGGCGGCACACGTTGGCGTGCGCGTGCAGGCCCTCGTCGTCGCGGGTGACCAGGATCGACTCACCACAGAAGTCGAGGACAGTGAGCCTCCCGGACTCGGTAAGGCCGAGTTCGTCGATGCGACCCAGGCAGGTCCACTCATGCCGGAGCATGTCGCGCTCGCGCGTGAACATGTCCGACTCGACGTAGTGCTCGCGAGGAAGGGCCGCTTCCATGGAGGCATTCTGTCCGATCATGCTCGTGCCGTCACCTGTTGCCAACGACGTTCGGCGACGACAGTTTCGCCCTCCTGCACGATGAGGTGAATTCGGACGTCGTAGCCATCGGAGACCGTGACGACGTCGAGGGTGGCATGTGCGGTC
>Ga0075460_10000137_pt1 | contig 25493 bp, 9 predicted proteins | sample DEB08_DNA_3_FD_77580 | JGI IMG/M metagenome (GOLD analysis project Ga0075460, IMG submission 77580) | Aqueous microbial communities from the Delaware River and Bay under freshwater to marine salinity gradient to study organic matter... | ecosystem: Environmental > Aquatic > Marine > Coastal ...
TGAATATGGATTGGGTCCTGCGTTGCCACCTCGACCACCCGAATATCCTGTTATGCTCTTTCCGTTGACACCACCTGGTGCTCCTCCACCGGATGATCCACCTGCTCCACCGCCGCCCACACCCACTTTGAGTGTCTGTCCCACGTATGAAGTTAGATCTATTGTAGATGCTGTGACATAATGTCCCGCGGCTCCCACGCCTCCTGGACCACCTGCGTCACCTCCACCTCCGCCTCCGGCGCCACCCCATAGATATATGTCCATGGAATTTGTACCCGCTGGTATTGCCACCTCCTGAACTGTGCCTGTGTATGTGAATGTTTTAGTGATTGTTGGCATGGGGGATTAAGCCTCCCTTACGAACCAAAAGTCTCCGTCTGACCCATCACCTGAAGTTGGTGCTACGGTAGAAACTGTTTTTGCTGATGAGCCCCAAAGCGGTTGCTGTGCGGCCATTAATGTTGCGACAGCACCCGTGGTAGGCACTGTGGTTACTCCTGTGTCTGATAGCGTGAAAGAACCCACTGCTCCTAATGTCAGCGTGGTTACTTTAACTTGTCCTGATCCGTCTACCTTTAAAACTTTACTGGCATTTGCATGACCATCTGTTGTGGCATCTGCCAATCTTATAATCTGCGAATAAGAAGCATTTTCTCCAGCGGACCAATAATTCTCTGATACGTCGTAAAACAAACGAGCATCGTCTGTATCTGAAGTTTCAACAATTAGTCCTGCATCTACTTCTGAATTTCCCGAATTTAATTTGACAAAAGCATCGTCGATAACATTAATACTAGATGAGGTGTTATTATATTCTCCACTAACCGATAAGTTACCTGTAATTGTAACATTACCTGTGATGTTTGTTGCACCCGTGACATCTAAAGGCACAGTAGGAGATGAGTTGAATATACCAATTCTTGATTCACTTCCATCAATTTTTATTGCTGTTACTGTTGATCCATTATCATTTACTGTAACTGATAAATCCTTGTCTTGAGAAGTTTGTGCTATTGTCACATTATTACTTGCTACAGTAACACTTAACTCTTGTCCGTCTCCGATTGTGATACCTGAGTTATTGTCAATTGTTAAAGCACCTGTTGTGGTGTCCGAAGCATCTGCCCTTAGGAAATTTCCTCCTGCGATAATCGAAGCAGATGTGTTCGTTGTAGATGATACATCCACCGCTGATGCTTGTGATGAGTTACCCGAGAATGATGCCCCCAGTGTGGAGTTAAGAGTCAAACCTGCCGATATTGTGGCAAACCCTGCCAAAGATGCCGGTGTAAAAGTTTCTTTAGACAATACCGCTACTCTTGTATTACCTGCATACATAGACGATATTACTTTTGACGAACCTACGTTGTCATTTATCGTTTCAATTTTCCACCCAGAAAGTGTTTGGCCTGAAGTATATACCGGACCGACTAATAACCATGCTGATCCTGTGTAGATATAAAGTTGACTGTTTGTGCTGTCCTGCCAGAGATCTCCCGCCGAAGGGGAAGATGGTTGTGTTGATGCCACTTTCGCACCGCCTGTTGGTTTGAAACTTGTGCCATCGTACACTTTGATTTGATTTGTTGTTGTGTCGAACCAAAGTTCTCCTTTGAGAGGTGCCGCTGGTGCTGATGTGGATGCTGAATTTTCTAATAACTTAACAAGGTTTTCGTTTAATCCCTCACCAAACCCCGAATATGATTTTCCAAATAACTGTAACGATGTGGTATTGTCTACCGTTCCGTCTGTTATTGTTGTTATTGCTGTTCCGTCTGTCTTGTTAATTATGTACGCCATATACCAGTATTTATAGTTTTCCTACAGATACAAAGATTACTCCTGTGTCTGCTGAACTATGTTTCTCCAATGCTTTTCCTATTATAGTACCAGTTTTTGGGTCCATACTTTTTTTTGCATGTCCTGAATGTTCTCCACTGGTTGTTAATAGATCTCCTTTTTCTATCATGCCATGCACCTTGCAAGGTACTTTTCCCAAAAGTGCTACGGCGACTCCTTCCGCTTTATCGTTCATTAGATATGCCGGGTTGGTGGATACCACACCTGCTACTCTTGTGTCGTGTGCGAATGATGATACTGTAACTTCTCTTGGTCCTCCAAACACAACCACTGTGCCTGGCTCATAGTTATAGTCCGCCGTATAGATCTCTGCCACGTCAGCGTACTGAGCCGATGTTGCTTTGGCATAAACCGTGTTGTATTTTAACAAGGAAGATCCGATGTTGTAGGTAGCATCTGCCGAAGGTACTACCGCCTGGGTAGTCAGCGTTCCGGTCATTGTGTCTCCCGCTTTCAATAAGTTGGAACTCGCGGCTCCTGTCAATGGTCCTGCGAATGCTGTGGCTGTTATCGTGCCTGACACTTGTAATTTTGTCGACGGTGTCGTTGTACCGATACCCACTCTTGCTGTATCGCCGTCGATGGTCATTACCGTTGTGGTCGTGCCACCGTCGTTGACCTTGAATGTGATATCTGTGTCTGCTACAACATTTGAAATAATGGCTCCGGAACTGTCTACAGTAAAATTTAAATCGTTGTCGGCGCCCACAGTCATACCTGCATCATTTACAATACCTAGTGTGCCCGACGTGGTGTCATTGGCATTGCTTCTTAGATAATTCGCCGCCGCAACTCCGCCCAATGCGTCTGCGTCTGTGGCCGATCCAACAAACTTTATATCTGATATTGCTGTTGTTAATGTTATTCCTTTTGAAACCGTAGCAAATCCAGTTATAGAACTTTTAGGTGTGAACGAATCTTCTGATATTATTGCTATAAGGTTTCCGTCATTGTACCATTTGGTTATGTTTTGGCTGGCATCGGATGAATCAAGTATTGTCTCGTATACAAATCCGTTTTGAGTTCCTGTTGCACTTGGTGGTCCAACTAAAATATTTGTTGTTCCGTTGTAAAAATATAATTGCCCTGTATCCGAATCAATCCAGATGTCTCCAGAGGACTGTCCACTTGGTGGTGTAGATTGGTAGACTGCTCCCCCTAAAGGATTGAATGCTGAACCGGTATAAACTTTTAATCTATTTGTCGCCGAATCAAACCATAACTGTCCTTTTATAGGTTTCGAAGGTTGAGTTCCTTTTGAGAAATTTTCTAAGAGGTGAAGAAAGTTTTCGGCAATCAGTTCTCCGTAACCGGCATATCCTTTTCCTATTAAACTTAAATCTGTTTCAGTATTAACAACGTTATCTTGAACAGTATAACTGTTAGGCGTTGTCGAACTATCCGATTTGTTTACTGTGTATGCCATTTATTACTCCGTAAAAGTTGTTAAACTTTGAATTCTAATTGTGTAATCAATCTGGATCAATCTATTCAAACTTTTTTGAACTGGGTGAAAGATTACATGTGTTAATAATTTATTTGAAGAACCATTCTCTGTTCCTTCCCATGATTTCAACCCCAACTCATCAAAAACAAAATCTCCATTGAAATTTGTTGTGTTGTCAAATGCCGCTTGCCCGGCTGGTTCACCGTAGTCAAGAGTACAGGTCACAACGATATCTGTATATTTGTTACCTGCTGTGTGTCTCACTTCCATCTTGTTACGAGTTGTGTCTTTGTTCGTGGCAGAGTTGTCATCTATCACTTTGTAATAAGTTTGATTATACAGTGATGCGTTTGTTCCTGTTGTGTTTGGTGTTAGGTATGTTATAATCCCTGTCGTGTCAACACTGGTTCCACCATTGCCAAGTGCCATTTCATGTATGAATCCTGTAGTTTTATTTGCAAGACTATTTGCCAATGCTATACTCATATTCTCATAATGAATAGCATTTCTTTTGTCCACAATGATTTCACCTGATTCAGGATCCCATATCTTTATATGACCCTGTATCATAACTCCTGAATTATCATCTGGTTTCTTTTTGTTTTCTTGTTGATCGTGTTTTTTATCTTCTGTCATCTCATTGTATTTATTCAGGTGCATTTGTTGGTTCTCCCGCTATGAATCTAGCCTGTTGTGTGGTAGATGCTTGTAATCCTTTACCGTCTGATGCTGAGTTAGATCCTGCATTATACCAAATTTGACCTTGTTTTTGTATTATTTTTATTTGTACACCCGATGCTGGAGCAGTGCTTAAGGTCACATAAGATGTGCTTCCATCAACAGTGTAGTTCACAGTGCTACCATCTTCGCTTGTGAGTAACAATCTTCGGCCACCGATGAATATGTCTAACTCACTAGCAGAAGATGGAGCAATTTGTGTGGCAAAAACCGCAGTGCTACCATCACCTGTATAGGTTTTGATATAGTTACTGTCGGCATAAGGCACAGTTTGTACTCCAGATGCATCTACCACTTTTGCACCCGGAACATGTGCCTTAATTCCTGTTCCTAGGGTTCCCCTACGAATTTGTTTAAGTGTATTATTTTCTTTCACAAAATATTCAATTCTTTCTTTATCTATAAAAATAACACCCGGTAACCTAGTCGATCCGTCCACAGGAGATAATTTACTACCGTCGACTACTTCTATCTGTTTGTCTGAGTCGTTTAGCGGACTTTTTAATTCTGTTGTGTGCGTTTGACTGATTCTTTTATAGAAACTTCTATTAAGCATATCTTTAAAGATTCTAAAACCTGTTGAGTTTTCTGCCGACTCTATTGCAAAGTACATTACATCAAGTCTATCCGAACTTGTTATTGTTCTACCGGCTACCGTTATAACATTTCCATTTAGTGTATAATCAAAATTTTGTACAAGTTCTTCTCCGTTCAGCCAAACAAAAATATAATCGCTATTCAATGGATAAAATCTCAATTCGTGTACATTACTAGGTCTTCCTTCTAGCACTTCTCTTCTTTGTTTCATTCCAAGGGCATTGTTGAATGTTGTTATTCTGAGTGTATCGTTAGTGCTCAAACTGTATCCGTCGGAAATGATTTGTGATGTTTTTAAAACAATATCTGTGCCGCTTATCAAATAATGTGTGTCCACTAGTGTCGAAATTGCTATAACATCAGACGACAATGGTGCATTCACAAGAACCACATTGCTGTTTACAAGGTCCACTGTGTAATCTGTGTTTAGTATTTTTTTAGTACCATTGACATATACTTCTACATCAGAGGCGCTTGTGATTGTTTTGACCGGGTCTACAGTCGAACCATCACTCAATCCAGCGGCTATTCCATATGTGTACGTGCTTCCGTCGCCAAAATAATATGTGTTATCCGGACCTCGTAAAATTTTTCCATTTAGTTCCGCGATCGTTAAACCAGAATATGGTCCAATCGCTCCGGCCGGATAGGTCAAAGTATATCTCGATGTAGATCCATCGTAGGTGATGTCCTCAGATCTAATCTCGGCATATGCTCTGCCCAATGCTGTAGATTGGTTAAATCCTGCAATCTGTATACTCGAGCCGTTTGATGGAGCCGAACTAAATGTCACTGTAATTAATTTTCCACTCGACGATGTCGTGTATGCCGTGGATGGTTGTCCGTCCACTGTTACAAATAATTGCGATTGACTGCTGTCCAGTTGGAAACTTTCTCTACTTGTTGTTACAAACGACACCGTTGATCCGTCACCTGTAAATTTATTAAACACAAGGTAATTGTTTCCAGAGATGGCAAAACTTCTTATTGATATTTTAGATAGATTTGCGGGTGCCGATGTGAATGTTAGTGTGTTCGTATTCAAATTCAAACTATAGTCAGTACCTAAATCTTTTGTCACTCCGTTCACAGAAACCACAACAGAAGCCTGGGTTCCTGGAGTCTTACCTAGAGAAAACTGTGTCGTACTTCCGTTTCCTATATATGTTTTGTTTGTTATAAACGGTACTCCGGACTCCGGTGCGGTATAAACTTTAATATCCAATGTATCAAATATCGAACCCGGAATATTCTCTTCTGGTGAAAAACTAGTTTCTGGTGTTACAAAAGCGTCACCCTCGACTATAACATCACTAGGAGAAATACCCAATGCAGATTTAAACAATCCACCACTGACTAACGAATCTAGTATCTTGTCGTCGGTCGGTGTTAAAACTTTGTCTTCATCAAACGGTATTAATTCTACCTTGACCCCGTTGCCCGGAGCAGACCCAAATGTAAATGTAGTCGATGATCCATCTCCTCTGAAGACTTCCGTTGGTTGTCTTACACCATCATAATAAACTGTATAAACTTGAGATTTTGGAACAACAGAAGAAAATGTGTAAGTCGCTGTGCTTCCGTCACCATAGAAAGTTTTCACATTAGTCGATCCATAAGCGTCCCATGGCGAATTGTACCATAAGTCTTTGTCCCACCCTTGGTCTTCTGTGAATAATAATCCTGTGACCATTACTCCGCCATAATCTATTCCTGTCATCAACTGATTTAATTCGAGACCCGGCATTCCTGCTGATGGGTTATAAAGTCCTAAAGTTCTTTCTGCGGCAGTAATAAATGGTTCATCGCCTCGTAATTTTTGTAAATTGTTGTTCGTTTTCTTGAACGTTGTTCCAGAAGTGTGTGCATTAGTCACTCTATATAATTCATTTTTGTATCTAATCAATTCTGAATAATAATAAAGTGTCGACGCGGCCCAATCCCTGACTGTGGCTGTTCTGCTAACTCTGTCAAATTTGATTGTTGTATCAAAATCCCTGACCAGATCATTTTTTAAATTTGCATAGCCTTTTGCGGCATTCGAAGGTGTGCTTCCATCGGCGGCTCCTCCAGTTATTACAACAGAAGGTGTGGAAGTATAACCACTGCCTTTTGTTAAAACATTTATTTTTGTTACTGATCCATTTTGTACGATTGCCTTGGCCGTTGCTTGTACGACAGACCCTACACTATATTCATTGTATGATAACGGATTGGTCGATCTAGCATCGTTTTTATCACTTACCGGAACATAGAAATCAACCCCGGGATATTTTTGGAAGTTTCTAATTTCTGATTGTCCGGACCCTCCCAATTTTTTATCCTGTAAATCTGCATTTGCTCTGCTAGAATATAAAGGATAAAACCATCCTGTTGTTCCACCGGTCGTTCCTGTTGTGCTCAATCCGTAGATTTTAAAAGGACCTGTGCTGTTGGTGTGTCCGCCAACAAGTGTCACTGTCGGTGCTGTTGTGTAACCACTTCCACCATTGGTCACTGTTATAGAATTCACATATTTTTTATAATTGTCATTCCAGAACTTATAAGGATAAGTCAGGATTCTATCTTGATCAACTACAGAATCATGCTCTACATTTCTTATTTTTGCTAGATTACTGTCATAAAAAGGAGGCAAGTCAAAATCAGTATTGATGCCGTCTTGTGTTTCTGTGGCTGTGTAAGCCAGTTTATAATCTCTTATTTTTGTATGGAACGGTTTGACTTCGTCTATGTATTTTTCAATATAATCATCTGTCCCCACAGTGTAAGTTTTTCTTTGCGACAACGGTCTTAAACTGTTTGTCATGCTGATGAAAGAACTTTTGAATAGCCAATCAACATAAAATTGTTCCGATAACACTCTTTGCACTCCGGTAAAGAACAAGGTGTTGTATTCGACTTTTAAGTCTCCGATAAAGATGTCATCTCTTAATGCTTTTAATATGTTTCTTGTTTCTATTGTGGGTGTCTGATCAAAGAAATTTTCATCGAACGTGTCGTCACCTGCGTAACCTGTATCGTCTATAGTATAGTCAAATAAAGTATTTTGTAATTGTATTGTTCCGTTTTCTGTTGCTACATTTAACCAGTCGCTGTTGGTTCTCATATATGTTTTCCATCCGCCTGTGTCGGAACTTGTGACTTTAACATGGCTACCCACAGGTAAATCTAAACCGTCTAACTCATATTCAAATTTAACTTTTTTATCAATAAAAATATTCTCGTCGTGTCCCTCGGCATACCAGTCGATGAATCTGTAGTACGTCGAAGTTTTATATGTTTGTACTCTCGTTCTGTTAAACTCGGTTCCGTTCCATTGATATATTGCCCAGAAACCATTGCTATTCTGTTCATCATTTTCTACCAGAACATTAACTGTTCCACTATAGTCACGTGTGTCAATATAAGTCAAGTCGGCGTAGGAAGAAACTTTTTGATCCCATACTAACGATTCCGCTGATGGTATATTTTCTTGACTGTTCAAGTTAACATAAGAAATATTATTAGACAATTGATACTTTTTAAGAACCAAATTTGCTCTTTGTATTATTTCTTTAAGTGCGGCGAATCTATCAATATACCAACTCTGTCGCGGCCTGACACTGTTTCCGTATCTTCTGTTCAACGGTAAATTAAGATCTGGAACTTCTCTTCCGGATGTGTCTCGACCTATCAGACTATCCCACCATTTTGTTTCCAATGCTGTCGGGATGGTACTATCTTTATCCCCTTCTGAGATAATTCTCCAAACTGAATGTTTTCCTATGTCGTATGTTATCGAGCCGTAATCAATGTTCAACACAATGTTGTTATTGCTCAGGTATTCCTTGACGTTATGAACCAATATCGAATTTGGGCCTGTGATAGCAAAATATTTCTGTCCGGAGACAAAAGGATTTGATATCAAATTTGAAATGTACCCTGTTGTGTTTTTCCTTGTTACAACACTGGATTCGATATCCGGCAAGAACACAGAATTTTTTACCCAATAATAATAGTAATTTTGAAAACTATTTGTAATAGAATTGTATTTTTGTTTTATCGTAAACTTGGTGTTGTCGATATTCAATGGTATACCGGAGATACCCGACAACAATCCCGCCTGTGATGTTCTTTCATTGTTCCATTCGCTCGGCAATAATGTTGTCTCTACCCACTCGTATATGTCTATACTTGATCCGGGAAAAAGTTTACCCCAATTTTTTACTTTGTACTCTAGATCGTTTTGTTCATACCAAAGGTATTTCATTGTTGATAAATCCCACCAAACTTCTCCAACATGGTCTTCCGCCCATGGGTTAGTTAGATTCGTGCCTGTTGTATTGTAGTTGTACCTTGCAGGATCAAAAGGCATTTTATAATTAATTTCTCTGTCGGCCTGACCCAATATTCTTCCTTTCATCGGATCGTAATAGTCCAAATATTCAATAATTTTGCTGATCGATCTATCAAATGTAAAAGCACCTAATATTTTTCGTTCGTCAATCAAGTTAGGTTGTATTCTTAATTCTTTCCATGAGTAAACATTTGTTTCTTTTGTCTCGAACAGTGTTACTGTTCCATCGTTCTGTGCTATGGTCGAGCCGTCTGATGTGATGTTGTTGTCGTCTTCTGGTGCACCGACAAGAACACACTGATCCGTGATAAACACGCCTTTACCAAAATCGTCATTGGAACTAGTTTTAGTGCTGATCAATTTATGATCTACGACAAATTTATCATGATACATTGTCGCCGTAAATGCCCCTCCACTGCCCACGTTGTCATCTATTATTTCGGTACCCTGTAAATCAAATGTTGTTGCACTGCTGTCAAACTTCATGTATCGTCTGTTAGAAAATTTTTCTGCACCTATCACAACTCTATTTCCAGAACCGTTTATGCTAATTGATGACCCAAACTTCATATTTGTTTGTGATTCCGGAGAAAATATAGTTTGTTGTAATGAATAAGTTAATGTACTGCCGTCAGCATTCCATTTATAATAATAAACAATACCTGCATCATCTTGTTCTCCATTGTCATATCCCGGGGCAGTTATCATTAGTGTCGTTCCGTCTTTGCTCATGGCAATGTCATCACCAAATTTTAAATTCAAACTAGATCCGTCTTGGGAAACGCCCGACAGCGTTTGTCTTAAAACAAAATTATCCACTGTGCTGTCGTTATTGGTGTTTGACTGTCTTGTGTAGATATAAACCCTACCAGCGTTACCTGGAGACACTGCACTTATTGCCAAGATATCCCCGTTGTTGTTGATGGCCATTCTATGGCCGAATCTATCGTTGTTACTGCCCGGAGAGTCGATTGTCTGCGTTTGTGACCACGTGTCAAGCGTTGAACCATCTACTCCCGCGGCCCAACGATACGTATACACTCTTCCCCTGTCGTCATCAAAACCAGGAGCAGATATTAAAAGATATTTTGTAGCCGAACTTGACTCAGCACAGGCTGTTGCCCAACCAAAATTTTGTGATGCTACCTCTGTTGGCGGTTTTATTGTTTGCTGAACAACATATTTTTGAGTTGCAGGTTGCCAATTAAAAGTTTTTACAATACCGCTATCGCTAAATCTTGTGCTACCATCCTGACTCAATGTATTGTTGTAAGGTGCTCCTGCAAAAACATAATTTTCATCGGAACTAATACTTAAACTTTCTCCGAATCTCGCTGTGTTATCATCGTTGTCCGATAATTGATATTGACCAACATAATTGAATGTCGTCGACTCCGGTACTCTCGTGATAAAAGTCAAAGAGCCCTGTCCGAACCCGGGAGCCGCGATCACTATCGATTTAGAGTCATTTCTTGCAACCACTTTATAACCAAATGACTGATTATCAGTAGCATCGGAAGATACCAGTAGGACATTTCTATAAGGATCTATTTTTTCATAAACTTTCCAGGATCCGTTAACGTTGTCGGCAAAAACTTTATCACCGTCTCTGTCATTGTCGTTATCTTTTGCCTTGTATTCATAGTAAGGTATACTGTCATTAACATTATTAATACTTTGTAATCTAACACTTATAAGTTTATAAATGTTTCCGTATGTAGATAATGTAGATTCGTCCTCCAACACACTTATACCGGAGATTTCTTTCGAATCGAAAGGAATAACAATCTGATAATTAGAAGGTGTTTTTGTTATCTTATAAATTTTATTAAGTGGTAAGAACTGTGATTCTTTAACAAGTAAAAAATCTCCAACAGAGAAAGAATGCGGCAGGTTGAAACTTATTAATACCTCTGTCTCACTGTCCGTCTTTATTTCTATAATTTTTAGGTCGGTTTCGGATATACGTAACATATCCCAGTCTTTGCTAGAAGTGTTGGCAACCCATATTTTTTCATTTTTATCCAATAAATTTACATCAAGATTTAATACATCATCTATAGAAAAAGCAGTGTGTTCTACATCATCCAGTCTAGCATAACCGGCCGTCTTGTATGTTGATATTGTATCAACTGTAAATCCTTCTTTTGTCAAGTCGTATTCTGAGAAGGTCTGGCTAGGAACATATTCCAACGGTTGTTCGTATAATGTGGTCACCGCCGCGGATCTCAAATATTTTTTTGTTGGGACTACTCCGTCTAGTAATTCTATACTTTGAGGGTTTTGTGTGAACGTGTTATCTTCTAATGATATCTGTATGTTTTTATTTCCTTCGATGTCACCGAAATCTCCAACCCGGAACATCCAGTCATCGAATATATCTAAATTAGTATTTTCATTATTAAATGTTGCTTTTAATAATTTGTCAATTACGTTACGTGTTCCTTTTTCTCTAATATAACCTTGATAAAACTTGTATTGAGATGTGTCATTGACCAATAAATTTTCAAGGTAATCACGAGATTGGTATCCGATCAGATGCTGTGCCAACGACTGCTGTGTTTCATCAAAGTTATTGGTTTCAAGATTATAGAAATCGTTAAATTGAGAAATTTTATAATCAAAATTTGGTATTAATTGAGGTCTAGGCTTACTGTCTTTCAGTGTCCAGTATGAGGTATCAAAACTGTTTCCGCTGTTATGGTTTACTTTTGACACATAGAACTTGGCATTGTACTCAACGTTGTCTCCTATTTGGTAATCAACGTTTGCCGACCATAGGCTAACTTTTGCTTCGTCGAACAAAAATCCAGGAGAATAATAGTCGCCGTTCCAATTTCCGGTCTTCCATCCTACCAATTTTAATCTCTGTTGACGGAATCCTGTTGGTAGGTCAAATATGATATCATTGAAGGACGTTTTATTATCAAATAATAAGATATGTTCCTTTTGCACAGTTTTTAAACTTATTTGATATAGGCCTGTTTCCCCTTTTGTTTTTATCTCGAATGTTTTTCCGATTCTTTTTGTGGAAATCTGTCTACGATTAATTGTTTTGCCTGTAGAATCTAAAACTGTATAATTTCCTTTTACGTCTTCTAATTTTCCTACAACACTGTTATCTGTTGCGAGAGTAAATCCAAAAGCGGCGGGTGAAAGTGATATAACAGATCCGGGTGCCCAGCCTTGTGTCGACCAATATAAAAATTCTTTGATGCTGGTGTTCCAATCGGCTACTTCGTTCAGTTCTCTACTGAAGTTCTCAAAAGAAAAATTTTCTCTCCTTAAATATTCTGCGTAGCCGGAGATAAAATCAACAACATCCTGTAACGAGGTAAAGGTTGTTCCGTATGTGACTTTTTCACTTGTCTCTTGAAATTTTTGATAAACTGTTCCTCTGGCATTATCTACCACTAACGTTATATTCTGATTATTTTTGATAGGTTTATAAACAGTGAAATATGGTTTTATAATATCGTATCCGAACACCTTGTATCCTCCCTCGAGGGTGGATCCGTCTCGAGAAACAGCACTGTTGTACTCAACTATTACACCGCTGTACTGTTTGTTTTCAACAGGATTAGATGTTCTAAAAAGTATTTTATAATTTTCATCAGGTACAAACTGACTACCACTTGTAGACGCAGGACTTAGGCTGTCTGTTAAAATTTTTATATTTTCTTTATCTGTAAATCCTCCCAACTTATAGGCTAATTGTACTGATAAATTTTTCATCTTGTTATAATAGAATACCGCAGGATCTAGATTTTGGTGCGTCAACCATGCAATTGTCATCGGCTGATACCCTGCTGTCTGATATCTGGTTACTACTCCAGTCTGCTCGTTTGTTACTGTCTCCAAGTGATATCTGACATTAGACAGTTTTTGTCTTAACTCATTATAACTAGAAACATAATTTCCTGCTGAATTTTTTATAAGTCTAGAATTATCTAAAAATACTCCAAAAAACTTGGCTGGTTTTGTCAGAGACAAAAGTTTTGTAACAGCATATGGATATAACGACGAGCGTCTCCAGGCATTTTCTGCTGGTCCGTGATCTCCGAACTTCCATTCCTTTTGTATGCCTCTTGACTCGTAGTTTGAAACCAATCCGGCCTGTAGTGGATCTTTTAAATTACCGTTTTCGTCGACTGGCAAATAATTTAATAGTCCGATCATGTTATATCTAGGTTTATATGTAGAAGTATTTTTAACAAATCCGTTTTGTATGTCGGTCCACATAGGTATATTGGCCGACGTGTAAGGGGCAGGACCGTACTCGGTTTCCCACCACGTAGGTTTTTCCGAAAAACCTAACATTTCCCACGGATGAGTGTGTGGTCTATCTGTATCGTAATGTAATTTAAATATTCCTCTCCAGTGTCCGGGTAACTGCTGACCTGTTACCGATCCTTTACAACTAGAAAAATTATATGTAAACTTATCTGAGGCCAGGTATGTATTGTTCTTTCTATACTGTATACTGTGTTTTCCTGCCCATGTGTAAAAATCATAACCTAATATATCGTCGACTTCTGATATTTTAAATCCTGTGTCGTAAAATGCACTAGGAATAATGTCGTGGTCGTTTAATAGTTCTTCGTTATAAGAAACTTTTATGTTGTTATAAATTCTTTTTTCTAATTCCAAAAGAATATCGTCTCTGTAATCACCGAATGCTGGGGTTCTGGATCCGTCGTGTCCGACTATGACATTTCTTGTTGTTCTATAAGTGTTATCTACCACAATCTCCGGTTTGTATTTTTTATACATTCCAAGTTTTGTTGGTGTGGGAGGAATATAACTTCCAATCGTATTTTCGTAATCTTTGATTTTTATTATGTCGCCGGCAACAAGAGTTGCACTGATTGTAACGCTGTCTTCTGTTGCATTAAAAGTGTAATCTAATCCATGTATCAGTTGTACATCATTTTTATAAATGTATACTGCCCTATTACTTAATTCTGTTAAAGAAAATTGTTTGTCTAATGCGTATTCTACATCGGTCTCGTCTTGAACTGTATAGGTACGTACACTTACATTTTCTCCGTGTCCTATCATGTCCTCATAATAAAAAGGAAATACGTTTGTTTTGCTATCTGATAATTTTGCTATAAGGTCATCTACAAGAGACACGGCATCACCATTGTAATTTTTACCTTGTGAATACGTTAAAAAATTATTTTTAAACTTTTCGTATTCGTTTCCGGTGAAATCAATAGCAGACAAAAAATTACATTCTTTATCTATCAAATTAAAGATTGCAGGTACTGTTCCGCCTGTGTGTTGTACTATTGTTCCGCCTAACGTTCTTACTTCCGGATGATCTCTTAAATTACTGACTCCAGGAAAAACGCCATCTAATATTGTATTTTTTTCGTAGATATCCGACACGTGATTACTAATCTGTCCAAACGTAAATTCAGATAACTCGTTGTTTAGCGGATTGACTGATAAATTTTCTGGAACCTCGTAAAAACCTATCGATGATATCTTTTCGGCCAACGAACGTGTTTTTAAAACAAGAACATCGCCCACATTTAAGTTTTTTGTAAAAGACACAAATTTATGTGTTGTACCATTTACCAATGTATAATCGGTAGTTAAAGTTTTTCTTTTCGAATTCACTTCTACACTAACTTGTAAATCAGCGAGACTGGCAGAATTTTTATAAGCATCTATGGCAAAAACTTTTCGTTCGTTGTCGTCTACTGTGTATGTTCTTATCACACGCTGATATGACTCTTCCTCTCGCTCTATCCAGTTAGATTTAGAATTATGTGTAGTTCTACCTGTGGTATAGTGTAAATGTCCAGATCCATATTTTTTCGTAATATATTCATTTCCAGATTTATATGTAAAAGATCCTCCGGTTAAATCTGCCTCAAATACTATGTCTCCCACGTTGTTGATCGTGTTGTATTTTACTTTCAGTCCTAACACAGTGTCTATAGTTGCGGTATCACTAATCTTGTAAGCGAAAACTTTTGCTCCTGAAAATGTCGATGAAGTATATTTTGTAGTATCGTCGAACGACACATGTTGATTATCCCATATTCCAAACAATGGTTGTTGATTTAGTTTAGTTTTTGTTTGAGAACTTGTCCAAGTTTTTGTTGTATCATCATAATAAAATGATTTTCCTTGGTTTGTTTTTCCTAGTTCAACATATATTCCTTGTTGTGACAAAGGATCTATATCTGTCTCTTCACTAAGATTAATTCTTTTTGTTCCCGATATTGTAACAAAGTTGACCTTAAATGTTTTATTTTTGTAAAGTGTATCGCTGTCGTTTGTGAATATGACCCTCATACCATCTGCTACGTTTACGCCGTCGATGATGTATCCTGTCGAATTGACCACATCTGACCCTACATCTGTCGTGACAGTGTCGAAAAGAGCAACACTTTTTTTGCTTATTGTCGCATGATTGTACAGTGCAAGTCCGGAATCAAATTCTATAATCGGTCTTTTTGCTCTAGAAGTCGCAATTAATTCTGCCGTGGTTCCGTTCGCAGTAGCAGTGGTCTCTATCACACTTCTATGGAACCAACGATTGTATCTGGACCATGCATTTCTATCTACACTATCTCTTTTAATTGTTATATAATCTGGATCTTCCGGTCTATAAAACGATATCGCATATGGTCTATCATCATATGCTACACTGTCATATAATATAGTAGTCTCCTTAGCATAAGATTCTGGTGTTATTAATTCCGAGGAATCGGTCAATGTTATAGATTCACCAACACCCTCAACATAAAACTGTTTAGATGCATAATTAGAATTTACAACGTTCGTGCCGAATCTTAATTTCATTCCATTGGTTAATGTCAGGCCGGAAGCGGTTGTATAATTTTTTTTGCCTAGGAACTCTTTCTCCACGTCAATAAGTGTAGAATCGGTTGCTGTTTTTATCTGAAATACTCCGTTCATCTGTTGATGATTACCACACTGATAATATAAAATGTCCGGGGCGTTTGTCGGCACAACAAAAGTTACAACACCTTTGTCTTTTCCATTATCAGTAACCCCCGATGAGTATCTTACAGATGTGCTATCATCTTGTGCATATCCATCCACGCTGGGCTCGGTCTGTATATAAAACGGATGCCCCTGAGCCTTCACGTTAAATTTATATGTGTTACCTCTGTATAAAGTTACAATAGGATTATCTGTTGTAGAATAATTGTTAAATCTAAATGCCGACGAACCATTACTGGTCACAGTTATCTCGCTTATTGCTCCCTTGGCCACACTTGTTATTAGTATAGGATTAGGACCTTCCGGTAACCAATAGTACTCACGGTAGTTGATCAGTTTGTCAAAATCTATGGCAGGATTCCATGAATAAACTTTTTCTTTGTTGAGTCTGTCATGATTATTTGTAAGTCCACCACTGGTTTTTATTTGGTTTATAAAATCGTCATAAGTTCCTAAAAATTTTACCTGGTCCTCTGGATTAATACTTGTTGTATCCGCATCGGTATATGTTACTGTGGGTTCAAGTTGATAATTTTCTCTATCTTTTGATGTTGCAGAAAGATACGTATCCGTTGTTTGTCTAGTATAAGCGTTTTTTCTACCAATGTAACCGTCGACACGTTGTAATGAGCCAGGTTGTATCAGTTGGTCAAGTGTACTAGAAAAAAATCGTTGGTTGGAATCTGTTCTATAAAAATTTGGGAGATGCTGTACACTACGTCTAATGGAAACGTTACCGTTATCTTCGGTTACAACGTAATCATTTTTTTTCGAATCAATCGGTTGATCGACCATTTTTAGTATCCTGTGCTTCCACCACTAGTTATTGTTCCGCTTGTTGTTGAAGTCACCGATGATACTGCCGATGTAGATCGTCTGTTTGTAGTTGTCTCAGTGGTTGAAGTAACTACGGTTCCAGAAGCCGCCAATTGGTTGGCTCCTAATGAATCGATAATTTCAACATCATCAACGGTGGCTCCACTGATAAAGATTTCGTCTGCCGCGGCACTGATCTGGAATAGAGATCCAAAACCTTGCTCTATTTCTTTAGGTACTATCACTACTGTTGATAGGTCCGGCGCTAATTCTTTGTGTATGTATGCGGCTAATTCTGTAAAATAAAAAGTATCTCCAAAATCAAAATTGTCTAATGCAAAAAATTCATTAATTGCTTGTATTACTCGAGTTTTGATAACGCTGTTGGTTGCATTTGCAGTAGTATTTTTAACTACTTTAAATGTTGCTTGAAATTGTGAAGTCGCCTTTGCCCCAAACAACACTTTATATTTGACCGGATGATAGACTATCTGATCTGAAAGACCTTTTATAGAATCTAAACTCGAAGAATAAGAAATTCTTAGTTGATCCGATGTGCTCGCTGTTGGTTCCGTTGTTTGATCTTTTAGGTATGATCTGAATAATTCATCATAATTTCTTTCGAGCATGAATATATCTATAACATTACTTAAACTAGGATCTATTCTTGTTGTCTGACCTGCAAAATGTTTATATTGGAAATTGATTGCTGTTCTTCCTGGTCTTGCAAGGTATTCTGTTGTAGTTGTTAATGAGTTCGATGAAAGACTGTAAGTTTTAAAAACATTTTCGTTGGCACTATAAAAATAAAACTTTTGTCCATTTGTATATTGTCCTGCTAGATTAACAGATGATTCGTTCTCAAACACTAAGAAGTTCGATGCCGAAACGGGTCTGTATCGTTCAATATTGTCATAACTGACATATTTTTCAAAAAAAGCAAATTTAGTTGACTTGTTTGTTTCTGGAGCAACTGCTATCTCAAAAAGTTCTGGATTGTCGACCACTCCGTCGTCATCGGTATCAGAAAATCCTATTTTGACTTTCCTATTGTCGTTAAATCCGTCGCTCTCTTGTACTACGTCAACTATCTCCCATTGTAGAGAGTAGCCTATAGAATTATTGGAATCAGGTAGTGTATTGTTTTTTAATATTTTGACATTATCTTTTATTGCTCTTCCGGCCTTGTAATCGTAAATCTTATCTTGTTTTTCATAATAAAATCTATTCTGCGATTCGGATTCAAAAATATAATCCAATTCTCTGTATGTCACAGTGTAGGTGCTACCGTCATTTGTAAATTTAAAGAACCAACTAGCATCTAGTCCTGCCCCTGATGAATCTCCTGTATTTGTCAAAGAAAAAATAGAACTGCTTGAAAGATTAGCATTTGTAATTACTTTCCAAGTTTGTGTATCTTGGTCATATCTCAATCCAAATTCCTCAAACCCGTTTATTCTATCTTGCAGATCTAATTTTAAAGATGTGCCTAGATTAACAGTAAATGGAGGAATAATTTTACTAACCACAGAGTTGGCAGGTATTATGTCAGTTAGTGTTATAGGACCTATACCGGATTCCAGATTACCTGCACCTCCATTCGCTCCGTCACCTTCCACTGAGCCTATCTTTGCCCATGCTCTGTCTTCGGCGTCGGTTGTTCCGGCTGTTACAAGAACACCGTTCAAGAATTCTCGAGAATCTGGGCTTGTAAATTTAATAAGAGCGCCAGGTTTGGCATATTTGAAATTCGATGTGGCAAAATTTCCCACCACTAGTGGTCCACCTGCCGTGAAATAGCCTGTGTTACTGTTAGTGCTTGTTGTTGTGCTTACCCAAGATGCACCCGTTGTGCTTGTGTCTTTGAACGGAAACTTATCATAATAAAATTGTCTGATGTATGGTTCTTTAAGTTTCGCTTCTATCTGATTATTCAAGGCATTTAAAATTTCGTTGTTGTTAGAAAAAGTAAAACTAAACGTTGGATTTGTTTCTTCTTTATAAAGAATTCCGTCGTCGGCAAAAACGTTCGTATTAGAGTATGCCCCTGTTGGATCAATGATTTCTTTTTGTCTGCTTATACCAGATGCAATTCTATTGACCGCTCGAGATTTTAATATGTTTTGAGAAACTGATAAGGGAACAACATTATAGTCCTCGGCAGTTATCATTCTATTTTGTGAATAATAGACTTGCGGTGCTTTTTCTTTTATCGAATCTGTTGATTCGCTCGTGTCTGCGTTGTAAACAGACTGCACCAACCCGGCATTCAATGTTAAAGTTTGTGCTCCACCGTTTTTGTCGGTGTAAGGAATATTAACTACAACATTTTGAATGTCAGATGGTTGAATAGAATATTTTTCATTGGCCGATGTTCTATAATATAATCTAAAAGGTCCTTTTGGAATGTCTGCAAAATTTCCATCACCAAACACTAGATCAATTGCGTCGGTGTTTTTAGTCACTACATTGTAGATTGTTCTTATTCCACGCTGTAAACTATTGTAAATTGCGTTATTTCCAGACAGTGCTGGAACCTGTGTCCACTGTGTTTCTATCTGTGAAATGTCGTCTAGTTTGTATAACCAAACGTCGTCGTTGTTGATGTTTGAAATGTTAATTTGTTGAACATAGTTAGTAGTTGGTTGATCAATTGTAAAATCCTGTGATCCGATGTTACCCTGTTTGAATTGTAAAAAAAATCCTGTATTGTTAGAACTATCCCCTGCTCCGTCGGTTCTATACAAGTACGTAAACCCTGTTCCTTCGATTGGTGCCGCTTCATAGATATAGTCTTTACCTTCGATAGTACTAGGCACTATTTCAAAATTACGTAAGGTACCGCTAATAGATTTTGAAAATTTATAAATCGGTAGATCTATTTGAGTTGAGTTAATTGTATAAACATCTGTCAGTATGCTTGAAATTCTTTTTGATTGTCTAGGTTTACCAAATCGTTGCCCTGAAACATTGGCACTGTTAAGAATAGCAATCATTTGCTCCCTATAATTTGGATTGGAACTATCATTCCATACAATTGTGGTGTTTACTAAATCTGTTCCTGTGCTATCTATCACATTTTCTGTAGTGGAAACTGAATTTAATTTCAATAATCCTTGTGCTGATTTATTTCTCTTGGCATTGTAATTGATCAATCTTGCAAGACGCAATACTGAATTTCTTCTTTCAGCAGTTTCAAGAAAATTTTCTCTGGCATTTAGATCCACTCTGAAAGATAATGATTGAGCAATATAGGCTATCAAATCTATAAGTGCAATATACTCTGACGATTCTATAAAATCGTTAAAATCGTCTGGATAATTTTCTCTTATGTAGGCAACCATGGTCCTACGAAGAGTCTCAAAATCATAGGATTTGAAATCAGCCTGTTGGAATGACGTATAGATTTTTTTCCAATCTTCCGCAATTAGTAATCTGTTTTGTCTATCTGTAGTGGCCATATGATATACTCATAGGTATTTATTAAACGAATTATATGCGTATTTAATTAAATGTAATTAACCGTGTTGTTTTGATCGAAACCAAACACCAGTTTTTCTGTGATGTTATAAGGAACATATTTTATGCTGGCTTGTACAGATATACCATACTCTGTTTCCGATACCGATATATCCTCTGTAGATAGACGAGGATCTGCGTTTAGGTTGGCTGTTATATCGTCTGTTATTTGAGTTTTTAGTGCTTCTGTTAATGGCTCGAACAACACATCGTATATTATTGTGCCGAAATCTGGATTTTCTACTCTTTCACCTTTTCTAACACTCAATCTGTTTAATAGATCCTGTTTTACACACTCAAAGTCGTACTGTTTAAAATTAGTGTTCGAAGATCTGGAACTGAATCCTTTAAAAGTAGTGGAACTGTTTTGTATTTTGCTGTTGTTTTCGTACGCCATTTTATATTACCACCCTTTAAATATGTTTCCTATCGCCTTGCCGATTGAGGCCAATGTAGAATTTACTTTGGTCTCTATCGATTTTATCTCTGTAACAGCAGTAATTTCTCCACCTATTACAGATTTTAAAGTATCTGTAGTTTTATTTAATGCATCTGTGACATTTCCGGGAGCCTGTAATCCGGGCAATAATCCTGTGATCGAATCCGGTATAACCACATCTCCTAATATGTTTCCGACATTGGTGATGTCCGAAAGCCCTTTTGAAAGATCCCCGGAAAGAGCCTTGGTCAATCCGGTTATCGCGGCACCTAATTCTCCCTCCTTGAAGACAAGATTGCCCGTGTCTATGAAGACTAAATCTTTTAATAGAGTAACTTGGGAGCCTGATACTGAATCTATTGTTTGTTTTATGAGTTCGTTGACCCCTTCCGCTTCTGCTGTTATCTGTTTAAGAGGATCGATAGAAAGTTTAAAATCTTTGGAATATGTGTTTGCAAAATCTTTGGCTATTTCTCTGATCTTGATAGGATCGTTGCCATGCGTATCAGCGAGAGATTTAACCTTGTAGTCGAGGTCGGCTTGAAATTGTGCAAGTTGTATAATAGGATTAGAACTGTTTCTGTTCACATCTGCTAGATATCCCACCGATCCAACTTGCTTACTGTCGCCTGGTGCTGTGCCGGTCGCCGCGGCGGTAACTTTATTGGTGTGGAATTTGTAAGGTTCGTGTGTTGGTACCCTCATACCACTCATGCCTTCCAACGAGTTTTCCTGGACCTTTAAAAAAATACCGTTGGCTTTGGTTGCTGAATTTACGTCTGGGTACTTCACTGTAAGTGTGCCTGTACCGTTAACAGATAACACACCAGTTCGTGAAAACGTTGGAACAAGTCCGCCGTTGGTTTTGGTGCTGTTGAAATGTACTTCTGCTCCTGTTAAATGAAATTTATTTCCGGCCATGTGTAATTGAGTGTTGCCCGCATAAGAAAGTATGTTGGCTTGATTGGATCGTAGAGTTACGCTACCTGTATTACTTTGAATTCTATGATCATTTTCGGCCATCTGTAACATTTGTTGTGCATCCAAAGATATCTGCCCTGTCTTGGCTCTTGCCCTTATATTTTTTTTGGCGTAGAAATTTATATTGCTTTCGCTGTGAAAATTTATATCGTGGTCTGCCCTAACGTTGATGCTTCCTTTGGCATATAAGTCGACAACACCTCCTGCACCAAACTCTAACCATGTGTCTCCGGAACCGTGTGATATGTAAAGCAGGCTCTTGGTTTGGTCTCCTCCGGGTGCATCATGAAATAATAGTTGGTGTCCAGATGAGGATCGTATTCTCACAAGTTGGTTGTCACCCGCGGCATCACCGTCGTCCATAACAAACGTATGTCCGCTCAACCGTTCGGTCTTGACATCTAACTGTCTGTCCTCTGGTCCTAATTTAAATGTTTTACTGTTATTCTTTGTTCTACCCGGTGTGCTGATGCCAAACACTCTGCTTGGGGATTCTCTTCTCGCCGAACTAGTGGTCGTTCCCCTGACTCTATCTCTGCTGAGTCCTTGTTTCCTTAGGGTCTCTGCCATGGGAGTGTGTACGGGTTTTTTTGCTTTGTCAAAAGGTACTTTCGTATCTTTCCATGCTTTTTTGTTGACTTCTCCCGCAGGCACCCGCGAATCTCCGTAGACAGAAACTTTGTCCTCAAAATCTCCTCCCAAGTCGAGCACCGTGTCGTCGGTCGCTCCTATTCCGGGAATCATTTGATTTATATAAGGTTCTGGAATACAACCTATCCAGTATGCTTTCGTGTAGTCTTGATCGGCAAATATTACTAAAACTCGCGTGTCAATATCTGGTGGTGTCATCCACATTCCATAGGAATGTTGACTTGCTTCAAACTGATAAGGTTTGTTCGGTGATGTTGCTTTATCTGATTTTGTCCCATAATATGGTGAAAGGTAATCGCACGGAAAGAGATGTCCCTCCTTGACTGACCCGTTTTGTTCCATGAAAGGAATGCTCACCAACACTCGTCCATTTCTCGACGGATCAAAATTATTTTTTATATAACCAATAAACGGTCCATTACCGTAGTTTAAATCCGATATCGGTTTCTCTGTGCTTATGTCTCCTTTATTGTACATAATCTATTATTCGTCGTCAAATTCCTCATATACTGGTATTCCCGAAGTTTTACCACTATCTACTTTTTGATTTTTGTATCTAATCATTGTCAAATTTTGTGTGAACACTCCGCTGTCAAAAACACTTTCCACCTTAGTAACTTTATATATTCCGTTGAACTGTCCGGTCTCATTGCTTGTGATCACTGTGAAGACACCTTTTTTGTCATCTATATCCTGCGGAAACTTAAAATTTAGTTCTACAATAGGTTCGGCGTTGTCAAAATTAAATGAACGTGTTTCATCATCCCAGGTGGCTGGAACATTTCCCAAAGACGATGTGACAGATTTTCCAACGTTCTGTCTAGGGCCTTCCTTCTCTTCGATCGGCGTGAATAGATCGTGTCCTAAGAAAGACGGGTCTCCTAATATTTTCATATCTACCTTGTACATATCCCCGTCCGGATTGGTTAGATAATCAAAAAATTGTGCGGAAGGAGTGTCCTTTTCCGCATCGGTGTATACGCCAGGCGTGTATGATTGCTCCCTGCTAGGATACGAAGTATATGGCGAAAGCGATTCTGGATAACTAGAACCGGAATTAGTAAAAAAACTTGTTATTTTATCCACGAATGTCTTGTCCTTACGTTCTGGTTGAATAGCCTTCTGATAGGCGTTGCTCAAAGAAGATTGAAAATAACCGTAATTGTAATTTATGTTCAATTCCAATATATCTTGATTTTGTCCTGTGAAGATATAATTAAATCTCTTTTTGGCATATTTCCCCCATAAACTGGTCAATGCCAGCCCCGGGACAAGAAAATTTAAAGCGTGTATGTCATAACGCTTGACGTGAAACCTTATTGTTTTCGGGTGTTGTTTGGTTATGTTATCTAGTCTAGATTTGTCTGTGTACACAGTTGTTACAATTTTAAACCACGGCACCAACTCGTTTAGATACTGCAACCACTTTTCCGGATTCTCTTGGAACTGTTTCGCACTCGGAGGGGTCACTCCTTTCTTAAAATGGTAGATATAATTTTGTACAAAATTTTCCTGGAATCCTTTGAACTGGGGCAACTTTAGAATGTTCCTAGTAAGATAATCCGTAATTTTAGAACTAGGCAAAAGTTTTAAATCGAACTGATAAGGGGGAGCGTCGGGAATGTCTGTCTCATGCAGTTGGAAACCCGTAGGCTTGGTCTCGTTCGATAGATCGGCCCATGCCAACTTATGAATATACTCATCCGCCGAGAACTGATACACATCGGCATATTCTCGCTGGTTGTTTCCAATTTCCACATCCATTTGAGTTTGTAATCCTTCCTCTAGTTGTTGAAAAAAATTAGCCAAGGGTTCTTTTGCTCTAAGGGGATTCTTACAGGTTATAGTGCTTCTAGTGTACAAGAATCTGTTCACCAACGCGAATTCTGTCCACGGCACCGCAGTACCGCTATATTCTGTACCTGCCTGATCCACCTTCATTGTTATGTTGGTAATTTTGATAGGTATTTTTCTGACTGCACTGGGTATCTTGGTATAAGAAGAAGATAGTTGATCTTCCTGTCCTTTGAATGCTATTGTCAATAAAAAAGGAGCGTCGGTGTGATGTATGTACCCGTTGTTTCCGGCCGCGGCTCTTAGTTTCTGAAACAAGGTGATACCATATGGTTCTCTCAACGTGAATTCAACTTTGCTAAGATTGGTCAACTTTCTACGACTGTTGGGCGTGGCGACCGAAGTCACCACCATTGACTGGAAAAAAATATCAAGATTTCTTTCTAGAATTTTTCTGGCAAACTTGTAATCGTCAAATATCAAGGATTCATCAAAATCAGTAACTAGATTAGGATCTTGAAAATTGTTTTTAAAAGTATTTTTGTTTCCTATACCCGACGATTTTGCTATGACATCGTGCGGATCTCCTTCTTTTAGTTTCTTTGGGTTTCTGATTTCTTCCTCTCCAAGAGCACTTAAAGTTATTTCGTAATTGTACGTGTTGTAACTATGTAATACATTGTCATATGCGAAATCACCCGACGTTGAACCGTTAGTAGTAAGTTTTCCATCACTGGGACTTGTTTTGTTCTCACTTATTTCTTTTTTGAGAGTTTTTATTTTTTCTTCGGTGGCCATCTTACACTCCTAGGTCGTCTTGGAGATTTGATAACTTTGGAAGTTTTATTACCTTGCCTGGACTAAAATCGTATACCGGGTCCTCGATTACATCTGGATTTCGTTGTGCGAACACCCACCATAATCTCGGTGTTCCGTATAAGTCATAAGAAAGTAGGTCTGGCCTATAGGCATAGACAGCATCGATTTCGTAATTTATATCATCGGGCTCGGCCGTTAGCGGTCTTGGGGTTAGGATATCTAGAAAAACATCATTCTGATCTGTTGTAAAATAAGGTGAAGTACTACTATATTTTGCCATTTTATATAAATCCTACCTGGTTGTCATCTCCGGAAGTTAATTTTCCACTAGCAAATTTTTTGAGATCGAAATTTTTAACCGATTCTCTTGAATATGTAGGTTGTAACTGTACTGTGAATATACTACTGGCAGGTGCCCATGACTCATCCCAACTGTCTTCGTTTAGGTCTACTGTTATGTTTCGTCCTCCTACCGTGATGTCTACCGGATCGTTGATTCCTTTCTTTGT
>Ga0075460_10000140_pt1 | contig 25121 bp, 17 predicted proteins | sample DEB08_DNA_3_FD_77580 | JGI IMG/M metagenome (GOLD analysis project Ga0075460, IMG submission 77580) | Aqueous microbial communities from the Delaware River and Bay under freshwater to marine salinity gradient to study organic matter... | ecosystem: Environmental > Aquatic > Marine > Coastal ...
CTGTGTTAATGGGAGAGATGACTCTACTCGATTCTTCTGGTTTATTAGATAATTATCCTATACTTGGCGAAGAAATACTCACTCTTACTTATAGTGATTTTTATAATAATTCAATTACACAAGAATTTTTAGTTTACAGTTTAAGCGAGGCTGTTGTAAATAACCAACAGAATACTATGTTTTACAAATTGAAGTTTATATCACCACAACACTTTATGAGTTCTACGAAAAACATACGAAGAAGTTATACTGGTTCTACAAAGGAAATTGTTGAAAAAATCTTCAACGAATTTCTTGTTGATGATACCAAATTTAGAGATTCTGCAAATGAAATTGACATAGAGGACACAACTGGTATTCAAACAATTGTAGTCCCATCACTACAACCCATAGAAGCAATTGACTTTTTAAAACGAAAATCATTTTCAGCAGAGAACAAGAGTTCGAATTACTATTTCTTTCAAAATCGTCAAAAATTTAAGATGGTAACTCATGAAAAATTAATTCTCGATTCAAGAAGAGATTCCACTTCTTTCGACCAGAGGAAAATCTATACTTTTGATCCATCTCTGTTATCATCAGAGGTGAAAGATAGAGATAGAGCGATGAACAATGTTATATCTTTTTTTCTACCTAAGAGACTGGACACTCTCGCTGAGATGAACGCCGGCGCAATGGTTTTGGATGTGGTTGAAATAGACATTCTTAAAAAACAATATCTTCATAATATACACAAATACAAAGAAACTTTTAAAGAGTATACTCACATTGATTCGAACTATAGGTTTCCTCACACCGATAACTTTGTAGAAGACTTCTTTAATGATGAAAATGTTATGAAAACAGCTTTAGTTTTTAAAGACTTCGAACGAGAAAATCAATACTATAAAGAAATTATTGGTCCACGAGTATCAAACCGTTATTATCTTAGTAGTGTAGTTGCTGAAATTGAAATCTATGGGAGAAATGATTTATTTGCTGGTGATGTTATTAAATTAAACATACCTCAATTTGAAAACGTCGGAGGGGGTAGACCAAAAAATCTACACACAAGTCTTTCTGGTTATTGGTTAGTAAATAACATTTCACATAAAATACAAGGCAAAAAATATACGTGCAAACTCGTTATAACAAAGGATTTGGTTATTAGTAATACTCTTACCAATTCAGTACTTACAAATATACCAAAATAGGATATAGTATGGCAGAAAAAGGTTTTAGAAATATACTTTGGTTTATGGGTGTTGTAGAAGACCGTCGCGATCCATGGAAAATGGGTCGTGTTCGTGTGCGGTGTTTTGATATACATCCAGACTCGAAGCAAGAAGTGCCCACAGAACATCTACCATGGGCAATACCTATTATCGGTTCATATAATCTTGACTACAAACCACCACTTGAAGGGTCATGGGTATTTGGTTTCTTTCTTGACGGTACCGACGCTCAACATCCAATGTTGTTGGGTGTAATGCCGGGTATGCCAACTACCTTTGTTGATACTAAAGAAGGTTTCAATTCGAATTCAGATCAGTATCCTCCACTTAACGATATTTGGCAGCCAGACATGCCAAAACTTTCTCGTGGTGAGGACATTCAGGATGTTGCTAATGTGATTCGTAAGTATGCGTTTAGAGAAGAAATGGCCGGGTACGGTGATATCGAAGAACCATCAACACCGTATAACGCACAATACCCATATAACAAAGTACATGGAACAGAAGGTGGGCACGTTCTAGAACTTGATGATACTCCTGGTTCCGAACGTGTTAATTTGGAACATAGTGTTGGTACATTCATTGAGATGGCACCAAACGGAAACGAAGTTCATAAAATTAAGGGTGATAGTTACACTATTGTAGAGAAGAACAACGTTTTATTCGTTAAAGGTAGAGCAGATATTGTAATCCAAGGGTCTGCGAATGTAACGATTGATAACAATTGCACTTTGAATGTGATTGGTAATATGGAAACTAATGTGTCTGGTGATTATAGACTAAATGTAGCGGGTGGCGTTTATATCAATTCTGGTGACATATTCAGTCAAAAAAGTTCGTCTATTAGACAAGAAGCGTTTTTAGACAGTATTCATCATTATGCTAAAGTAGATTATTCGATGGAAGCAAAGAATAATATCACAATCAATGCTAATACTGGTTATCTTGCATCTTATGCAAAAACAAATGTATTAGTAGAGAGTGATGGTGATTTCTACCAAGACGTATTTGGCAATACAAATATTTTAAGCAGAGCAGGAAATATTGCCGTGGAGGGAGCAAGAATAGATTTGAATACCGATGGCGCAATTCAATTTGACCCGTATAAATCTTCTTTAGAGAGACCTGCGGGTGCGAGAAACTCTCTAAGAACTTTATTGCCTGACCCATTATCAAGAAAGTTTCCGACCGAAGTGCCTGTATCATCAGAACCTTATAGGATATATACAGACCCCGATGAACCAAATCTCGATGAACATTCGATTGATCCTGGAGAATAAACATGGCTCTCAAATCTTATGATTTACCGGACGTAGACCCTTTTGATTATATTGGTGAACCTGACGTTGCTCAAGTGAAAACTGAGGTTCAAAAATTAAACGAAATTGTTCCATCTGCTGCGTTTTCTCCAGACCAGATGAAAAATCTCAAAGACAAAATTGGCGCTCAATTAGAATCGTTAGGTACTTCTTTACCATCAGACCTTGTTGGATTTAAAGCTAAATTAGATACTATTACTCCAAAAACATTATCTTCTGTACTTTATGATTCTGGAGTAAATCCTGCTGATTTTAATGTCGAATCATTCGACTTATCTTTAGAATCCATAACAAATTTACAAAATAGTGTAAGAGGATTTGAAGCGGCTGTGAATGGTGGATGTGATGCTTTAGTCACAGCATTAAACACAAGTGTCGATTTAAGTAAGTTAAGTACTGCTGATATTAAAATGCCGTCAATACCATCCCTTGCTTTTTTTGAAGCAAGTGCTGAGGATCTAATTCGTGAAGCAGCAAAGACTGCAAATGAAATCGCAGAAGACATAGAACAGGAAATCAACAGTGTTAAAGACAATCTTACTACAGCATTTGATAATCTCTCCGAAACGGTTTCTACGTCAATCACTTCTGCTGAAAATTACATCAAAGATGTTGCAAATTCCATTGAAAAGACTTATTCTATTCAGATAGAAAGTACATTGTCCGGTGTGAAAGACAGTCTCGCTTCTCTTAAATCTATTGCTGAATCCTGTGGAGATCATCTTCAAAAAACGACAGAATCTAAGATCGAAAATAATAAAAAATCAGTAGAAACTCTGTCTAAAAAACTTACTGAAACAAGTCCAAATGTTGTTAATGAAATTCAAAAGAATCACAAACAAGCGCTTGATACTTTAAAAGGCTTAGTATCACAAGAAACAAATTTAAAGAAACAAGCAGAGATTGCTGCGTTTATAAAGAACTATGAGAAAAACAACCCTACCGCAAATCTAACTGAAGTTGAAAATGCCGTAAAAAGACAAATAGCGACCGCCTCAAAATATAATGATGAATTAATTAAAAGAAAGATGGATGAAGCCCAAAAGAAAGTTCAACACACTGAAGCAAAATTAAAAGATTTGTCCAAGAAATCAAAGAAAGTCATTGCTAATTCCGGTATAGAAGGTAGACCACTTAAAGGTAAAGAACAAGTTGTTGAGAGTGCTACAGAATGGACTGGCGAAAAGAAAACTTTTGATAAGTCTTATTTTGGTGGTCCTTATAATGCTGAAATTGCAAATCACATTAACACACTACACCCTAAAATTCGTCAAAGATTTGCTGATGCGATGTATGATCTTACAACCGATGAAACTTTAATTGCAGCAGGTATTCGAGCGAGGGTTACTTCTTCAACGAGATCATACGCAAAACAACAAGAACTTTACGACTACTATAAACCTCGCGGCACTCCAGTCGCAAGACCAGGAAATAGTTGGCACAACTTTCAATGTGCGATTGATATTCAGGTGATTGTAAATGGTACTAAGAAAGGTAAGACAAGTAAATATTATACTGGTATTCCTAGACAAATATTCGCAAAATATGGATTAATAAATCCTTTCGCGAATGATTATATTCATTTTCAACCAAAAGAACTACTTTTAAGCCCAAGAACTATTAAATCAAAATTACTTATTAATGGATCAACAGTGAACTTAGATGCTGTTGGTGCCTTGTTAAAGTGATATAAATAAAAATAAAACAACGAGAAAAATATGGTCACACCGTTAACTCAAAGAATTGTTTACTCAGATTTTTATACCGATTTGGATAAACATCCAATTCGGAACACGCTGTTGCGCAAAACAAACGTCGATGCTGTAAAACAGTCTATTCGAAATTTGTTGTTGACGGATAAAGGTGAAAGACTATTTCAACCAAATTTGGGTGGTCATATTCGAGGTATGCTATTTGAGAACATCACCGCTCAAACATTTCTTACGATGCAAGAACACATTAGAGACGTTTTAACAGCACATGAGCCAAGAGCAAATATTATTGATGTTGTTGTCTCAGAAACTTTCAATCAACATGAAATTCAGATAAGTATAGTTTTTACAATAGTAAACTTACAAGAACCTGTTACATTAGAAATAATTTTAGAAAGAGTGCGGTAATATGGCTGAAACCATTATATCAGAATTAGACTTCAATCAAATCAAAGCGCAGTTGAAGTCCTTTCTTCAAGGACAGACTCAGTTCGCTGATTACGATTATGATGGTTCGAATATGTCTGTATTACTAGATATTCTAGCGTACAACACATTTCAGAACAGTTTCTATACAAACATGGCGCTTGGTGAAATGTTTCTTGATTCGGCAAAACTGAAATCATCTGTAGTTTCGCATACAAAAGAATTAAATTACTTACCTAGGTCATATCGTAGTTCTATTGCTAAAATCAACATATCGTTTAGTCCATCTGACTCTCCTGCTGCAATAACTATTCCAAAACATACAAAGTTTACAACAACGCTTGACGGTACAACATACACTTTTTCAACTGATGAGACGAATATTATAACTCCTGTAGATGGAGTGTATAGTATCACAAACGTTTCTGTTTATGAAGGAAGAATTATCAAAGAGTATTTTGATGTTACAGCATCTACAAAATATGAATTAAGTAACAAAAGACTTGATACTAATAGTATAGAAGTTGTTGTTTACGACTCAAATGTTGCTGGTGCTGCTTCAAATTCGTATACTTACAAACCCAATCTATTTGGTGTAAATGCTACCGATAAAGTGTACTATTTACAAGCCTCAAAAGAAGATCAATATGAAATCTATTTTGGACAGAATAGTTTTGGATATGAACCACAAATTGGACAGGTTGTTGAAGTCGCTTATAGAGTTTCTATAGGAGAAGATGCTAACAACGCTAAAACATTTGCATCTGTTGGTTCAATAGATGGATATGTACCAACTGTGACAACACAATCAATTTCTTCTGGTGGAGCAGAACGAGAAACAATTTCATCCATAAAATATTTTGCTCCAAAATCAATACAAATTCAAGACAGAGCAGTGACAGAATCAGACTATAGAAACCTACTCCTAAGTAACTTTTCGGAGATTAACGATGTTTCTGTTTATGGAGGAGAGAGAGTCGATCCACCAAGATATGGTAAAGTTATCGTATCGATTGATAATGAAAATGTTGATGGTATTTCAGAGAACTTAAAAGAGAAATATAAGAATTTTCTTTTAGAGAGAACCTCTCTTGCTATTGAACCAGTAATTCAATCTGCCCAATACATATACGTTAGTGTTACAAGTGATGTGTATTACAATACTAACATTACCTCAAAAACGATAGGCGAGATTGAAACTCTCGTTCGAAATTCAATTTCTTCATATTCAAACACATACTTAAATAGTTTTGATAAAAATGTCAGACACTCTCGATTAGTTCGGGCAATTGATGATACAGACTTTTCTATCGTTGGTAATGACACAGAAATTAAGATGTATGTATACATAGCACCTACGTTGGACACAGATAGCAACTTTACGATAGAGTTTCGTAATCCAATTTTCATTGAACATGAACTTCATATCGATGAAGACGTTTCAAGAAACTTTCCAGGTGTAAAGTCTACATTGTTCACATATAACGGGGATTCAGCATATCTTCAAGATAATGGTTTGGGTGTATTACAAATCTTAACAAACACTGCTAGCGGCGCTTTTATTTTAAATAACAACGTTGGTACCGTTAATTACACTACTGGTAAAGTGATCATTCGTAATATTAACGTCTCTAATTATTCTGGCCAGGGCATTAAAATTTATGTCAAACCAACAACATTAGATATCTTAGGTCCATTTGATAGAATTATCGCAATTGATAATTCTGATGTCACTCTTACGATAAAGGCTGCGACTGACTGATGGAAAACCTATCAAAGACCATTTCTGAATACATAGAGCAACAATTTCCTGATGTCTACAGAGAAGATGGCGACAACTTAGTTGCGTTTGTAAAGGCGTATTTTGAATTTCTAGAAGATACAGAATTCAGCCCAATCAGATTAAATCGTAGCATGTTTGACCATCGCGATATTGACAGAACACTTGACGATTTCATTTATCATTTTAATGACAAATATCTAAATGAGTTTCCGTTTGTAAAGACTGTTGATAATAGATTTGCAGTCAAACATATTATGGACTATTATAGGTCAAAAGGAACTCCAAGAGCGGCAGAACTTTTAATTCGTTTTTTGTTTAACTCTGATTCTACAGTATACTATCCTGGAAAAGATGTTTTTTCTTTATCCGATAGTAAATGGTTTGTCCCTAGATATCTTGAAGTCACTCAATCTTCTAGAACACCCAGTTTTGTTAATACTCAGATTACAGGCTCTGTTTCTGGTGCAAAAGCGTTTGTTGAAGGTATAGTGAGAAAGAGAATTGCAGGAAGATTCATTGATGTAGTATACATCAGCAGCTTAAAAGGCAACTTTATTACTGATGAGTATATCACAAATGATAGTGTATTAGGTGATGCCCCAAGAGTTATAGGTTCATTAACTTCGATTACGATTACTTCTGGTGGTTCTGGAAATCAAGTTGGCGATATTTTCAATGTCACATCTTCTTATGGTCTCCAGGGCAAAGCGAGAATTACAGAACTTGTAGAAGAAACTGGTAAAATTACCTTTGATCTCACAGACGGTGGTTCTGGTTATACACTCGATGATAACACTGATGCGTATGTTGCTGATGCGATGATTGCAGGAGATAATTCAGCGGGCAATTTCAATCTTTACGAAACTATTCAACAGAAAAGAGTAATACTCGACCTTGATTCCGCAACAAACATCAATACACAATATGCAGCAAACAATAATGTTGGCGATACTTTAGAAGGCGTTGATTCTGGTGGCAGTCATGTAGCAACTGGTATAATTTACTCTTTTGCTAATACTGACGCTGGTGGAAATACTGTTACAACATCTTCATCGTATTCTAAAGTAGAAGTTGTTGTAACTGATGGAAGTTTTCTTCCAAAATATTCCGTCGATTTTGCTAGCGCTAATGTCGATTTTATTATCAATGAGACAGTCACTGAAGAGTCTGCTGTTACAATCGAACTCGGTAACATTTCGGGTACATTCTCAAACGACGATGTTGTTGCTGTTTATGTCTACTCTGATCCTTCTGAAGTTGGTGGTGATACAGTAGTTACTAATTATTCTAAAGGTGTTATTTTAGAAGCAAATGATTCTCACCTTACTTTGATTGATGCTTGGGGAGATTTCACTGCTGGTGAGACGATTGGTGTTTATGAAGCGAACGGCACACCAGTCGCTACTGCTGATATCGTATCGTCAACTGTCACTTCAGGTGGTGCTGTTGGAACGATAAAAACAGAAACAGATTCTAATACATGGGTTATCGAATTAACTTCAGGATCTCTTGATGTTGGTAATAAAGTAAGAGGAAACACGTCAAAAGTAGAAGACACAATATCAGCACTCACTGAAACGGGTGTTGTTGAAGTTTGGTTGAATAGTAACTCAAGTCATGATGGATTAAAAACTTCAGTTACGAATACTTCAGTTTCTGGTATGCTTGTAGGTCAAAACACATCAACAATTGGCATATATGCTAATACTGGGTCATTCTATTATACAGAAGATGCCGGATTTACAGTCCAAACAGATAGAACAACAACCAATGTATCTATGGTTATTACCAATCTTTACACAGGAGAAGGAGCAGATTTCGCAGTCGCTTCTCTTTCTGATACCGAATATGTTGAGTTGAATACCGACGATGTTTCTGATACGAATGTTGTTGGACAACCCTATACAAATATAAACTTTGATGGTTCTAACTCTGGCGTTGGGTATTTATCGAGTGTTTCGTCAACTGGAGGTTCTGGATACGCAAATAACCAATATACTCTGTCTGGTGGTGGTGCTGCAAACGGAAATCCAATTATAGATGCAGTTGTTACAGTTACGACGAATGTTAGTGGTGTGATAACTTCTATTGTTGTTGATAATCCAGGCGAAGGTTATTATCAAGAACCAACACTTACTCTTTCTCCAGGTTCAGGCGCAACTATCACTATCGATATGATTTATGGATATGGATTTCCTAAAAATCCATACGGCGATGCGAACACCGACATTGAAGATTTGTTGACCTTTGCAAATACAGAAATTGGTAGTATTGCATCAATCACGACAAATCCAGGTAGCGATTATAACGTAAATCCTTTTGTTTCTATATACAACGAACTTGTTGCGGGATACAATAAACAAGATACTAGACTTGATATCACAATTTCATCTGGTTCGTTCTCGGTTGGTGAGAATATATTATTAGATGGAAATGTTATGGGTGAGATTAAAACTGCAAATTCGACAGTAATATTCTTAAAAAGAACTATATTTGAACCAGTTTGGTCATCAAATACGACAATTGTTGGTCAAACAACTGGCGCAGTTGCAACAATCGATATTAGAGCAACCGACGCTGCTTCTTCTCCAATGGGAGATAATGCTATTATCGAATCATCTGTGACAACTGATGCTGGTACAGCGGGTGTTGTTGAAATTGTCAATTCAGGATATGGATATCTGAATGATAGTAGTGTGACTTTGACAAAAACAGGATCAAATGATATAACAGGTACGGCATTATTAGGTAGACAGGGTATTGGCACTGGATATTGGACAACAACAAAAAGTCATATTAGCGACACAAGTAAGATTCATGATAATAAATATTATCAAGAATACTCGTATGAAATACAAAGTAACGTATCTTTGAATAAATATAGAGATATTGCTAGAAATGTTCTTCATGTTGCTGGAACAGAACTATTTGGTGCCGTTATAAAGAATACGAAGATTGACATGAATCAGACATCAATTGGTTCAACAGTAAAAGTTCAAGATCCTTTTATTATGACGGTCACTACTAACGCAGCATCTCAGACATTTGCAATACCTACTCAAGATGTTGGTACTTTTGATGCTATAATTGATTGGGGTGATGGTAAAGCTCGATCAATTATTACATCATACGATGATGCTGGTTTGTCTCATGTATATGATGTCCCAGGCGAATATCAGATTCGCATCGCCGGCACATTCCCTTACGTTCGTTTCAGGGATAGTGGTTATGAAGATATGGTTACTTCAGTTGAAAATCTTGGTGATGTTGGTTGGATCAGTTTTGAGAATTCGTTCTATAACTGTTCAAATATGACTTCGTTTACTGTTGGTACAACGGACACTTCTTCTGTTACTAATATGTCCTTTATGTTCAATCAATGCTCTGGGTTAACAACTCTTGATCTCAGTGGTTTCGACACTTCTTCTGTTACTACTATGTATGCTATGTTCAGAAACTGCTTTGGATTAACAACTCTTGATCTCAGTGGCTTTAATACTGCCCTTGTTACTAATATGTGGGATATGTTCTATAACTGCTCTGGATTAACGGGCATCACAGGTATAGACACCTTTGACACTTCTTCTGTTACTACTATGCGTTATATGTTCTTTGGATGCTCTAGCCTAACAACTCTTGATGTAAGTGGATTCAACACAGCCCTTGTTACTGATATGTATGATATATTCTATAACTGCTCTAGCCTAACAACTCTCGATGTAAGTGGATTCAATACCGCTCTTGTTACTGATATGCATGGTATGTTCTATAACTGCTCTGGAGTAACAACTCTTGATGTAAGTGGATTCAACACAGCCCTTGTCACTGATATGGGCTTTATGTTCTATAACTGCTCTGGAGTAACAACTCTTGATGTAAGCGGATTCAACACTTCTTCTGTTACTACTATGTATGCTATGTTCTATAACTGCTCTGGAGTAACAACTCTCGATGTTAGTAGCTTCGACACTTCTTCTGTTACTGATATGTATTCTATGTTCAGGGAATGCTCTGAATTAACAACTCTTGATGTTAGTAGCTTCAACACTTCTTCTGTTACTAATATGAGCTTTATGTTCTATTACTGCTCTGGAGTAACAACTCTTGATGTAAGTGGATTTAATACTTCTTCTGTTACTGATATGCAATCTATGTTCCGTCTATGCTCTGGAGTAACAACTCTTGATGTAAGTGGATTTAATACTTCTTCTGTTACTACTATGCGTTATATGTTCCTTAACTGCTCTGGAGTAACAACTCTTGATGTAAGTGGATTTAATACTTCTTCTGTTACTAATATGAGCTATATGTTCTATAACTGCTCTGAATTAACAACTCTTGATGTTAGTAGCTTCAACACTTCTTCTGTTACTAATATGAGCTTTATGTTCTATTACTGCTCTGGATTAACAGACATCATTGGTGTAGATGCTTTTGACATCAGTGGTCTCAGTTTCAGTTCTAGTCTCTACAACTTCGCAACTAATGTTACTCTCCCAACATCCCGCTATGATGCACTGTTGATAGCATGGGAGGCGCAAGACCCGTTAAACGGCATGGCTCCAAACTTTGGTGGTTCAAAATATACTGGTGGCGGGGCGGCTGCTGCGGCTCGCTTAAATCTAACAACTGTACCGGTCAACTGGACGATCACTGATGGAGGTATAGCATAATGACGCATGAGATAACACAAACTTATCCAGGGTTTTTCATTATAGATAGTCATGCAGTTGAGTTGGTCCCAGGGCAAGTAGTTTCCTATCGAAATGACGCAACAGTTCAAACATTTAATACGGCAGAGGAAATGCGAACTGCTCATCAACTTCAATTCCCAGAACAATATGTAGTTGATTCGGCGAATACGATTTATGATGACTATATTGTATAAATATAGAAATATAGGTGGCAAAGTATTGCACGTAGCTGGTACTAAGCTCTTTGATGCTGTTATTAGGAATACGAAGATTGACGTGATTCAGACAGCAATTGGTTCAACGGTAGAAATAGAATAAGGTATATGTAAGTGGCCACAAAAATTGCTACAAATAAATTTCGTGTGCATAGTGTCAATAAGTTTATTGATTCGGTGCAGAGTACAACAAACAGCAACAGCTATTATGTTTTTGCTGGTAGATCAAATCCATTCAGTGATGAGGTTACTCCTCCAGATGTAACATCGTCAACAGACGAAATTCATTATAATATCTATGACGAAATGTTATTTGGAAAAAGAGTAACATCTAATGATGTGGTTTCTATGATTAGGCGAGTAGATTGGCAAAGCGGAAATACGTATGTGCAGTGGACAAATACACTAACTTCTCCGGAAGAAAAAAACTTCTACGTTGTTTCACAAGAAGGTGCAAATTATTATGTCTTCAAGTGTCTTGATAATAACAATAACAGCGCTGTAAGCGACCAACCCTTATTCAGCGAAACGTCTGCTGAAGATTCGTTATATCAAACAAATGATGGCTATATCTGGAAATATATGTATACAATTAGTGCAGCAAATTGGTCTAAATTTGCCACGAACGATTACGTTCCAGTTATTGTAGACTCGGATGTAACAGCAAATTCTATCTCTGGCTCCATCGAATTAATAAATGTAAATTCTAATGGTCTTAGATACGATGCTTATGCTAACGGGACAATCTTAAACGCTGCCGTGGGCGGCGACACAACTAAATTCAATCTTGCTACTGGTTCTAGAACTCTCTCTTCAGCATCTGATTTTTACAATACCAGCGCTATATATATCCGTTCGGGTACCGGCGCGGGCCAAGTTAGAACAATAACTGATTATATCGTATCTGGTTCCACCTATCAAATCATGATCGATAGCGCATTTACTGTATTACCAGATATCACATCTGTTTTCGATATTGGTCCAAAGATTACAATAACCGGTGATGGTTCTGGTGCTATTGCTATTGCAAACATTAATACTTCAGCAAACTCCATTTCTAAAATTGAAATGGTAACCGTTGGTTCAGGTTATAGTTATGCTGATATTACAATTTCAAGTAATACAACAGGCACAATCACAGCAGTAAGTCTTACTCCTATAATTTCTCCTCCTGGTGGTCATGGTTCTGATGTGAAGAATGAATTAGTAGCGAAGTTTGTTGGTGTTAGTGCTACCTTTAAAAACAACGAATCAGGAACAATTCCAACGACAAACGATTATCGTAAGATTGGATTGTTAAAAGACCCTCTATTTGAAACTCTTACTATTGATTTGACCACTTCTGTAGCGTCTTCATTTACAGATGGCGAGACGATAATCCATTGTACTCCAGATTGTACCAACGCATCTGATGCGATTGGTAAATCTTCTGGTGTTATCACATCACGAAACGGTACAGAACTCCAACTTACAAATGTGAGAGGTGTTTTTGAATCAACAAATTCGATAAAAGGATTGACTTCTAACACAGAAGCAATAATTGATACAGTTAGTAAATCATTATCTACCTTTAATCAGTTAACAAAAATTACAGCATCAATAGTTTCAACAGGCAGTGGTGGAGGCGGGCTTGCTAACACTGGATTTACATCAGACGATACAATAACACATTCAAACGATTCTACAGGAAGAATATTTGATGTATCGTATGATATAACAAGGTCGATTTCAAATATATCTATTGCCGATCCTGCTGTTGTGACAACAGCAGTAAATCATGGATTTGCAAACGGACAATCAGTAACATTTGATGGCCTTAATGGAAGTGCTATCAACGAAGGTGGAGTTTATTGGATTGATAATGCGGATATAAATACATTTGAACTTTACACCGACAGTGGACTAACAACATCGTTTGATAATTCTGCAAATACTGTTGCGAACACTGGTATTGTAACGAGTGCTGGTGATGTAAGTTCCTCATTTAGAACATTCCACATAAGTAATGTGAGAGGTAGTATTACAGATTCAGGAACAATTACTTCTGATACGACTAGCGCAAGTGTAACTGTAACAGAATCCTTTCAGCCTGATCTTATAGACAACAGTGGTGAAGTGTTGTATCTAGAAAATGTTATAGCAATAGAAAGAGCAAACGACCAAAGCGAAAAAATTAAGATTATTTTCGAGTACTAAGGGAATAAAATGGCAATAGATACCAATCTAAATCAAGATCCATATTTTGACGATTATAGCGTTAATAAGGACTTTCATAGAGTTCTATTCAAACCTGCTGTTGCTGTTCAAGCAAGAGAGATGAATCAGCTTCAGGCAATTCTTCAAAATCAAATTGAACAGTTCGGTGATAACATACTTCAAAATGGTACTATTGTCAAAGGGTGTAATTTTACCTATTTGAACCGTTTACCGTTTGTGAAAATTCTCGATCTTGACACTTCTTCTCAAAATGTTACAATGTCTAATTATGTGGGACTTCGTGCTGTTGGCCTTTCAACTGGTGTTGAGGCTTATGTTGTCGCAGTAAAAACCGGTCTTCAATCTCAAACGCCAAATTTAAACACTTTATACATCAGATATGTAACCTCTTCTGGCGCGAATAAAACATTTTCGTCTACTGAAAACATTAGGCTTGAGAATTTTACGACTGCTGCTGTTGTAACAACAGTAACTGCCGCTGGTACGATTGGAACTTCTATAGGTAATGGTGTTGGATTAACTGTAGGCGATGGGTTTATATATCAAAAGGGTAACTTCATTCGAGTTGATCAACAAACTACTATTATTGAAAGATATTCAACTACTCCTGATGGTGTAGCAGTTGGATTTAACACTAGTGAAGAAATTATCAATTCTAATGTTGATACTACTCTATTAGACAACGCTGAAGGTTTCAACAATGAAAATGCTCCTGGTGCTGATAGATTAAAACTTACTCCAACATTAACAGTAAAAACTGTTGCAGCAGCAAACGCTGACGAAAATTTCTTTACGTTGATTGAATATCAAAATGGTAATGCTGTTCGTCGTAAAGAAAAAACACAATATTCGGTTATTGGAGAAGAGTTTGCCAGAAGAACATCAGAAGAATCTGGTGATTATGTTGTTGAAAAATTTCCTCTGAATATTGAGGCAACAGATAACGCCAACACTCTGAATGTTAGAATTGGTAGCGGTTTAGCATATGTTGATGGTTATAGGGTTAAGACACATTCTTCAATCGATACAGAAATTGATGTGTCAGGAAATTACGTTTCGGTAACACAACAGAACGTAACAACCAATCTCGGACACTATATTATAGTTGATGAGTTTTACGGTGATATGAAATTTGATCAACTTCAATCTGTAAATCTTCATGATGGTACTCAGAGTGCAGCCACTGCGGCCACCGTTGTTGTGCCTGCTTCAGCCAACGGTTCTGTCATTGGCACGGCAAAGATTCGCGGGGTTGAGTATCATAGTGGCACAGTTGGGGCAGCAGATTGTCAATATCGATTATATCTCTTTGATATTCGTATGGCAAATAACTCAGTTACTTTTGATAGTACAAAGAGTATTGTTTATGATGGCACTAGAGATGGTTCTGGTGACATAGTACTTGAAGGTGGTAAGGCAAAGATTAAAGACTTCTCGTTTAAGAAGAATTTCTGGCCTATTGGTAAGAATGCAATCAAGACTGTTCTGGGCGGTCCTTCTTCTGATTATGTTTATAGAACATATACTACCATGAATGTTACTGCTGGAGTTCCGGGAGAAGGATCAATTACTGCACCGACTGATAGTGTATTTCCGTATAGTGATGGCACTTTGTCCCTTACACAAAAAAGAGATGACCTTGTTGTAGTCGATGTCAATGGTCTTCCTGTAAATCTCGACAGTGTAATTGTTACAATTGCTGCGTCTGGTACAACAATGAATTTTAGTGGTTTTAGTGGAATCGCAACTGATGGTCTTGCAGCAGTTTCCTATAAAGTGAAACGTAACGCTAATCTGATAAAAACAAAAGATTCAAAAACAGTATATGTTAAAGTGTGGGTAGATGTCACTCCAGGTGGAACAACTGGCACATGGTCACTTGGTCTACCCGATTGTTATGAGCTTGTTGGTGTTTGGCAAGGTACAGATATCACCGTTTCTGAATTGGACACAGACGTCACATCAAACTTCCGATTATATCCAAATCAACGAGATGCTTACTACGACCTTTCTTTTGTAAAGAAAGCACGTGCTTTTACGATTTCCTCAGGTCAGTGGTATCTTTTAAAAGTGAAAGTTTTCGAAGAATCTGGTTCTGGTCTTTGCATGGCCACTGTTGATAGTTATGTAAGTCTTCCATCTGCACCAATTGATATTCAAGATATCCCAACTTATACTTCAGAATCTGGTGTAAGATACGATCTTCGAGATGTTCTTGATTTTAGACCTCATTGTTCCAATACAGTTAGCTACACTTCTGATGATGTTGCAGCAAGTGTCGTAACAAGCACTGTTGGCGATACACCAACATTTCCGGCGTCAGATGCTTTCACTCCAGCCCCCAATGAAAATGCTGAAATTGATTATGATTATTATCTTGGTCGAATTGATAAACTTATTGTTGATAATGTGGGTCAGTTTAAACTTATTACTGGTGAACCATCTGAGAATCCAACTCCACCTTCAGACCCATCAAAAGGTTTAGTTCTGGCAAAAGTGAATATTCCACCATATCCAGCATTAACTCCTCTTGTAGCAGCAAGAGCAAATAAAGACTCTTATGGAACTAAGATTATTCCTAATACGAATAATAAAGGTTATACGATGAGAGAGATTGGATCGCTTGACCGAAGAATCACAAATCTCGAATATTATGCGTCTTTGAACGCTCTTGAAACTTCAGCAAAAGATAAAGCAATCGTTGATGCGAATGGTCTTGATAGATTTAAGAATGGTATCTTTGTTGATAATTTCTTAGACTTTTATTCTGCTGATGTGAAGAACAGTGAATTTGGCGCTTCTATTAATCCATCATTCGAAGAAGCTCAACCAAAGTTCCGTCAATTTGATGTTGACTTGAAGGTTTCAACAACTTCAGGCGTAACTAATTTTGGTAAACTTGCTACATTAAACAAGACTGATGTAACGTTTATCACTCAACCATATGCGACAAAAACACGTAATGCTGTACAAGATTTCTATCAATATAATGGAAACATGTTTATTTTTCCTGATTATGATAGTGGATACGATGTAACTAGAGCGCCCGATTTTAATATTGATATTGACATTACTCAACCATTTGTCGATTTTGCTGAAGCAATCAATGAGTTCGTGCCTCTACAGCAAGTCAGAAGGCGTGTTGCTCGTACAGGTCGTCAGACTGATCCTAACACATTCACCACAACAACTACAACTACAACCACGACAACTGAATTGAACATTAATACTGAAGAAACTCAGCGGGATGTTGGTGAGTTCGTTACTGATGTTCGATTTAATCCATTCATGAGATCCCAAGAAATCAAGATTCTTGTTCATGGTCTTCGTCCAAACACAACTTTCTATTTCTACTTTGATGGGCAATCAATCACAAATGATGTTGCGCGGGCAGTATCTATCGATGACAATACTGATGACGTTGTAAACTTTAGACGTTCTTCAGAATATGGTGCTACTATCACCAGTGATTCAAATGGCACTCTTCGTGCAATCTTTAAGATTCCATCTGGAACTTTCTTTGTTGGAGAGAGAAAACTTGAGATTATGGATGTCTCTAGTTATTCTGACAAAGTGACAGCTATCAGTAGAGCCCAAAAGAATTACAATGCGTTTAACTATTCAGTTGAGAAAACTAATGTTGGTGTAAACGTAAGACAACCATCAATTAATGTTACGAGAAGCACAAGCGTCAGTCGTTCAGTTGACACTAGAATTATCGAGGCATTCGATAACGAATCCTCGACGAACGGCGACGGCTCAGATGGCATCGATCCAATAGCGCAAACATTCTATATTAAGAGTAGTATGTGTTCAGGCGACAACGTTCTTTATGCAACGAAGATCGATCTTTATTTCAAGGAGAAATCAGATACTGCTGGATTTACATTTGAAATTCGTGAAGTTGAAAGTGGTTTTATTACAAATAAGATACTTCCATTCTCTACTGTTCACGTTCTTTCTTCATCTGTCAACGCAAACAACACCGCAGCAGCGGCAACAACCGTAACCTTTGATGGACCGATTGCACTTGAAGCAGAAAGGGAATACGCATTTGTAATCAAACCAGATGGAAACAATCCAGATTATCTCATTTGGGTTGCAAAGACTGGTGAGACTGATGTATTGAATAATATTGCGATTACTCAAGATTCAAATGATGGAACACTCTTTACTTCAACTAATGCGAGAACTTGGACTCCATATCAAGACGAAAACATTAAGTATACTCTTTATAGAGCTAACTTCTCTACTTCATCAGGCACAGTAACATTCACTAACAAAGATTCAGAATATTTAACAATTAATAGTATTTCTGGTTCATTTAAAAGTGGTGAATATGTGTTTTTAGATGCTGCTAACAACAGCGGTACAGTTTCCATCGTTGCTGGTAACAGTGAAATTAACGGCGACGCAAGTTGTACCTTCACAAGCGATTATACCGTTGGTGACTTTATTGTGGTTAGAGCAACAAATTCAATATATGACGTTTTAGAAATCAAATCTGTTGCTAATGATAATTTTATGGAAGTTTATGATCCACCCAAGTATTCTAACAATGCATCAGCGCATTTCCAATCGATTGTTGGTAAAGTATCTTTGTTTGAAAGTAGACTGCCGTCTAGATTATACTTAGAAGAATCTTCTGCGGCAAGTGGTGCTGGAAACTACTTTGAAGCCAATACTCAAGTTATCGGCGCTGAGAGTAATGCAACATGCACTATTGAAAGTGTTGATGATAAAAACGTTTCATTCGTTGCTCCTAATATCTATAAAACAAACACAACACAAACAAAAACGACTTTGAAACTTGGTGTGCCAGGTTCTTTGACAACGTCCAGTTTCGATAATTATAACTATCTAAACACAACTGATACTGTAATTAAAAGTCGTTCTAATGAGATTGTTGATGATGCTGGAGCAAAGAGTTTCTCTTGGGAAGTTACTCTAGAAAATACTTCTGGTACTACACCAAGATATAGTTCGCCAGTAATTGACGTTGATGTTGCTTCTTGTAAGATGTTTGAATATGTTGTTAACAATACAAACACTGATGAAGATACTACAGACGGTGCAGCAGAAAGTAAGTACATTTCGAAAATCATAACTTTATCGGATGGGTTAGACGCTGAAGATTTGAGAGTTTATTTAACTGCTTATCGACCTCCTGCGACGACAATTGAAGTTTATGCAAAGTTTTTGGCGTCTTCAGATAGTGAAGAATTTGCGTTGAAACCATGGACAAAAATGGATGGTTCAGCATCAAATCCAGTATCACAGAACTCAAACAGGTATGACTTCAGAGAACACCAATTTAATCTTCCAACAACCGCTCCCGTTTCTGGCGCAGCGTACTTAAATTCGAGTGATGTTATTGAATATACTAATACAAATGGTATATTCAATAACTACAAATATTTTGCTTTGAAGATTGTATTCTTGGCTTCTGCACATAATGTTGTCCCAAGACTGAAAGATATTCGGGCGATTGCTTTGAGCGCTTAATATGAGTGAACATAAGTTTATGAGAGATCAGATTTCGGGCGCACTCATAAATACTGATGAGGATGGTCTATTGAGGTATAAAATGAAAAAGAAAAACGCTGAAAGAATTGATAAAATGGAAGAAGAAATTTTAGAAATTAAACAACTACTGATTAGTATAAACTCAAAACTGCAAGGTAAATAGGAATGGCTCTTACTTCATACACTGGTACAGAGATTGGTTTAAACGGTTCTTCAGGTACATTTGATGCGTGGAGAACCAAAACCAACGATATTATTGGCGATTTATCGACAGTTGTTGTTACAGTATCAAGTTCTGCGACTGTAGCAAACAATACAAACGGTTCACAAACAACTGGTAACATGGACATTGATGGATATCTATCAGCGAGTGATGTTGTAGTTTGGGGTACAATTCGAGGTGGTTCAAATTATACTTGGGCTACTTCAGCCACTCTTGCCATTGACTCTGCTGTCACAGCAAATGGAAATATTGATGTTACTGGAGATGTGACTGCTACAACATTTAGTGGTTCTGGCGCTAGTTTAACAAGTATTCCTGCAGGACAGCTTACTGGCACAGTAGCATCTGCTAGACTTACCGGAACTTATGCTATTGATATTTCAGGGACGGCTGCAACAGCTACTTCTGCAACATCAGCAACTACAGCTACTGGCGCAACAAATATTGATATTGATGCAACAACATCTACAGATATAACAACGTATCCTGTATTGGTCGGTGCCAATACAACAGGAAATCAAGTTCCGTTTATTGATAATGCGGATCTAAGTTATAACGCCTCAACTGGTGCTCTCAGTGCAGTATCATTTGTTGGTGATGGGTCATCTTTGACTGCACTGAACGCCACACAGCTTACATCAGGAACAGTTCCTGCTGCTAGATTGTCTGAAGCGAGCGCCGCAAATATTCGATCTGGTGCTGCAAATGTTTTGGTTACACCAGCAGAAGTTCAGAATGCTCTAGCAGTTGTTACGCTTACAGACACAGGCGGAACCCTAGACTTCGATTGGGATACTTTTATCAACGGCACATATACTATGTCTGCAAACACAACACTTCCGATACCAACAAACCCGGTTGAAGGCGAAACAAGAAGAATTGAGTTCAATCAAGATGGAACCGGTGGGTGGTTTATACATTATGCTTCTGGTTATGAATTTGTTAATAAATTTAAACCAACAATAACGACAGATGCTAATGCAAAGTTTATTGTTTATGTTTTCTGTGCAAATAGTTCATCTTTCGTCGTTTCAACACAAGATAATGTTGGAGTACCTGCATAATGGTGGCATATTATCCTGGAGTTCATTATGAAATACTAGCGGCGGCTGGTCTTGGAGAGTTGACTATTGAATATTTGTGGTCAGCTGAAAGAGGACCCAACGAAATAACAACTACATTCTCCAATAGAAGTTTAGGTGATCCAGACCCAAAAAGAAGAATTGTTATTGTTGCATTTGGTGATGCGGACGATCCTGCGTATGGTCTCGACCCACCTGTTTCGTACCGGGCTATGTATAATAATCCAGATACTGGATATGTAAAGGTTGGTGATAAATATGCGATCCCTCACGTTAATGGTGAAACAACCTATGGAGAGGACGACCATGTTTCTATTCATAGTGTTCTAATGCCAACAGGGACCACGGCAGATTTTGTTTTAAGTGGGGGTGATAGCAATGATAGAAAAGCAATTGCTGTCTATAGAGTTACCGGCGAACACTCTATGATTTATCAATACGATTGGGGAGATAATTCCAGCACTTCAAGCACATATTATTCTATGACGCTTGATTTGCCGGAAAAGGGTGTAGCATTATTTGGGGTTAATTCAAGATATGATGACAGAACCTTTACGCCAAATGAAAATATAATGCAAATCGATGCAAGCAACCTTAGTATGGGGGGTGAACCATACAATGCATGGGCAGCAGGATCAACCGAAAATTATGGAAGCCTAGACGCACCAAATAATAATTATGATGCGGGTGGTAGCCTTTCATCTTCTGATCGTTCGGCATACTGTTCTATATCGTTTGCACCGATGTCAGGAGCAAGACCTCCCGTTAATTCAAAATATATTTTATCAAGTAATTCAAGCGTATCCTCAAACAGTTATACATTTTCAAATATATTCATTGGAAATGAACAAGATGATAGATATGTTGTTGTAGCAACACACGCAGAGGGTGGTATTAGAGGAGACGAACAACCTACAGTGAAGTTAAATAGTGTTACTATGAATGCGGCGGGGTTTGGTGGCACTAGCAATTTGGGCGCTGGTTTGTTTTGGTTAAAGTATGGATCTACTCCTTGGCCCGATGGTGACACAGCAACAATTACAGTTAGTTGGGATGGTGTTAGTACTGCTTCTAATATGTGGATTAGCGTTTGGACTATGACAAATCACGAAAGCACAGTCCCTATTCTTGTTTACAGTGCAAATAATGCGGTGCAAGAAAAAACTGGACCTACTGCGTCAATGGAGTTAAATCATATTACTGGTGGAGCAGGATTTACCGTTGCTACTTTTCGGGCACCTACGACTACAACTATGGATGTGGGATCGGGTACACCTCGTGTTGCGGCTAGAAACAACACCATGCCAATAACTGAAACATACTATGACTACGATTCGGAGTATGGATATTTAAATCAATCTCAAGCATCTGGATTAAGTTTCCAATTAGCTGAAAATGGCACAGGGGTTACATGGACATGGGAAAGTGGCAGAGAGGACACCTATATTGCTTTTTCTACGACTGGTGTTGTATTTTATTAAGCGGGGTAGTAAATGGTGTATATTTTAGATATAATCTCAATCATAACCACAGGAATTATGAACCGTTTTAGAGGAACAGGTGGAAAGCTTGGTTTCTATAAAACGGGTGTCGGTAAAGCAAGAATTCTTGTTGGTGTAACTATTGCTATTTTCTCGTGGTTAATGGCATATTTTATTGTAGGTATTCCGTTTCTTCAAACGCTATATACACTCGGCGCAATACCGCTTATGTGGGCTGGATTAAGTCTTGGTTGGGGATCATATATGGATCAAGGTACTGTAGCCAGACGTGGTAATGAAATATTCAAGCCATTAAAGAATGTAAAAGTAGAGGTGTTACATGGATTATGGGATTTGGTCCAAGAGAAAAGATCCTGTATGAATACGCTATGAAGTATTATGCAAAACATGGATTTGAGGTAGTCTTGTCTGATATTGATAATCCTAATGGTTACGGCAAAGGTTATTATTATAAAATATAAATAAAAGAAAACTCTAAAGGTATAAGTAATGGCAATCAAATCAAATCTCACCATCGACCAAGGTTCTGATTATTCAGTCACGTTCAATCTTACTGATGAAAATGACGTTGCTTTAGACTTGACTGGTTATACTGGCAGAGCACAAATGAGAAAGAGCCCAACATCATCAACAAAGAAAGACTTTACCGTTTCTGTTAATGTTTCTGGTTCAATTACGTTATCTATGACATCAGAATACACATCAGGAATCACAGCAACTAGATATATGTATGATGCTGAAATCGTAAGTGTTGCTAATAATGTAACTCGTGTTGTTGAGGGTATTGTTACTGTAACTCCAGAAATCACTAGGTAATAAAATGGCAATAAGAGCAGTCCAAGTTAGAAGAACTGGTGAAATAATTCCGTCTAAAGCAATCATCGGTTCTCTTGCAATGGGTGGTTTGCAAGATGTAAATCAACCTACACCAACAGATAATCAAGCAATTCCTGTATATAATAGTTCAACATCTTCATTCTCTATTATTCGTCATCCTCTACTGGATCACAATCCAGGAACTTTGACAGCAGAATCAGCGATTGTTGTCGATTCAAACTCTCATATCGATTATTTAAACGTATCAGAGTTTCGTATTCAAACTGCTGGAGCAAATACTTCATATATAGATGAGATAGTGGAATCGATTACTGGAAGTGCAAGTAACAATCAATTAGCAACAGCATATGCAGTAAAAACATACGTAGACGATCATGTAGCAGATGAATTGGATCTTGCTATAGCGAATATAGATGGAGGAATTTATTAATGGATGAAAATTATGAGGTGCTGAAAGTATATTGTGATAAGCAAAAAATTATGATTGCGGATTTGTTCTCTAAATTATTGATGTTAGAAACTAAACTTGAAATTCTTCAGGCTCAAATGAGAAACTCTCCTACATCACAAGAAGATTCTTTAGAAAAAGATAAGTCTATAAATAAAGAAGAAATAAAATCAAAAACTTTCGGAAGAAGAGAGTTAACAAAATAGATTAGGAGACTTCAATGGCTTCAACAATTCAAATTAAGAGAAATACTACGGGTACTCCTAGTAGTCTTGAACATGGTGAATTGGCTGTTAATACCAATGATAAAATACTTTATGTTGGCAATAGCATCAGTGGTGTAATAGAGCTTGCTCGTAACACAATAGACGGTCTCATTTTGAGTGATGGAACAAATAATGTTACTATTCAAGCTGCAAGTGGCACCGGTGCTTATACACTCACTCTTCCGTCAGATGATGGTGGCATAAATCAAGTTCTAACCACAGATGGAAGTGGTGGACTTTCTTGGACAACTGCTAGTGGCACATTAAGCGCTTCTGGAACACCAGTAGACGGTCAAATTGCTGTTTGGGCCAGTGCTGCATCATTAGAAGGTGATGCTGCTCTATCATTCGACACCACAACAGACACTCTATCAATCGGTGCAACCAATGACGGTACGTTGGTTATTGGTGGTGTAACAATCATCGATAACGGCGGTGCAGGTGCAGTTTCGCTCAATGGTATCAACTCTATCGATGCAACAACCGAGTCAACAATCGAATCTGCCATCGATACTCTAGGCAATCTCACATCTGCTTCAAGTCTAGCAACTGTTGGTACAATCACTTCTGGTACATGGGAAGCAACAGATATTGCTATATCACACGGTGGTACAGGTGCTTCTACAGCAGCCGACGCTAGAACAAATCTTGGTGTTGATGCTGCTGGTACAGACAACTCAACTGATGTTACTCTAGCTGGCTCACTAGATTACATCACAATCAGCGGTCAGACAATCACGAGAAATGCTATTGACCTTGCTGCTGATGTGACCGGTACACTTCCAGTCAGTAACGGTGGTACAGGTGCAACAACTCTTGCGAGTAATGGCATTCTAACTGGTAATGGCACATCGGCTATTCAGTCTGAAACTAATCTAACATTTGATGGTTCAACATTGTCTGTAACTGGCGATGTTTCTATCACAGGTGATTTAACAATTGCCGGTAATACGACATTTACTGATACAACAACTGTTACTATTGAAGACTCTATGCTTGAATTAGCATCAAACAATAGTGCTACAGACACTGTTGATATTGGTTGGTACGGTGTTTATAATAGTAGTGGTGTTAAATATGCTGGTATTGTTCGTGATGCCTCTGATGGCGTTTTTAAAGTTCAATCTGGTATTACAACTCGCCCAGGAACAACAGTAAATTTTGGTGAAGGCGCTCTAGCGCAACTTGATGCTGTTATCGACGGCGGTACATACTAAATAGTATAAAATGGAGTGGATGGGGAATATTCCTTTCATCCACTTCTCCTTATATAAGGAATAAGAGATGGCTTCTACGATTAAGATTAAACGCAGTGCTGTATCAGGTAATGCGCCAAATACTTCTAATATTACTACAGGTGAACTTGCTTTAAATACAGCAGATGGTATTCTATATTCATCTGATGGTTCTTCTATATTTGAAATCGGCGCTAATCTCTCATCCCTTTCTGTTGCGGGTATCACATATCCAACATCCGATGGTACATCTGGACAAGTATTAACGACTAACGGATCTGGTACTCTATCTTTTACCGCTGCAAGTGGTGGCGGTGGGTTGACTCAAGAACAAGAAGATATACTCGAAATTCTTCAAGATGATTCTTCTTATTTTTATACTGCGATAGGCGATTTATATACAAAAGCTGAACCAAGCGGAT
>Ga0075460_10000145_pt1 | contig 24989 bp, 36 predicted proteins | sample DEB08_DNA_3_FD_77580 | JGI IMG/M metagenome (GOLD analysis project Ga0075460, IMG submission 77580) | Aqueous microbial communities from the Delaware River and Bay under freshwater to marine salinity gradient to study organic matter... | ecosystem: Environmental > Aquatic > Marine > Coastal ...
GCGTAAAGTTGTGAACTTGCGCGCCATAGCTTGAAGCACGTCCGGTGGCAGATCCTCCTGCAAATACGAAAGCACCTCGTACTCGGTGATCGTCTTCATCTGCCAGGCTCGCAAGGCGGCTGAACTTCGCAACCGACGACGCCCAGAGGTCATCTGCGCATTGAATGACGTCCGCAACATGGGTCGGAATCTCATCGGGGGTCTCCTCGGCAAAAGCCAACAAATTAGCGCGCACGGTCTTGTCGATACTGTACTTCAAGTCGCCGTCCTTGTACGTCTCCATCATCTTTAATGCCTGCGGCCCGACACGTTCCATCACCCACGCCTTCATCTTCGGACTGCGCACCGACTTGATGGCGCCCTCGGTCAGCTCCTGCACCAGCGTCTCGATCTCTTCAAGCTCGACCGACGCGTACCGAATGGCGGCCTCGGCCAGCGGCTTGTCTAGCAACACGCCCCGGTCGTTGATGCGCTCGTTGGTGTGGTAGTCGGCCAGCTCCTCGTCTGAGAGCGGGCGCATGGCCTTGCTGATGGCGCGCATGGCTCTGACGTCCTGCTCGCAGTACTGGACCATCTCGGCCATTAGCTCTGGCGAATTGTTAAACGATCCATCAGCGCGAGGGATGGAAAGTAGTCGGATAAGTTGTCCACCTCGATGGTCTTTTCGCATGACGCTGGAGATGGCGCGTCCGACGTCTTCGAGAGATCCAGGCAAGCAGTTAGCACGCGCTTGTGCCGCTGTGCAATAGAACTGCGTGAGATCGAAATTAATTTGTAAGACGTACCAGAATATAAGGCGCTCGAACGCAGCGTTATGAGCGTAGATTCGCCCCTTGTGATGCCGAACCGCGTCAGGGAATGGCTGGTCGGGAGTCCAGGTGATAACTTCATCGTCATCAAACGCGTAGGACATACAAAGTACATCGGTGGTTCCATCTTGGGCATAGTTATAGACTCCACGCGAGGAGAGGTCGCACTTCGACCGGGTTTCAAAATCAATCCAGAGAACGCTCAATTCGCTCTCCAATCCATCGAACTACGGGCACAGCCCATGAATTGCCTAACGCCTTGTAGCGTGGGCCGTCAGGCGACTCTGGCTGTTTGCGCCAAGGGATGTTGGTGTACCCATCAGGAAAACCCTGCAGCCGCTCACATTCGACTGGGGTTAGGCGACGCACGGCCATGTTGATTGCAACCGACTGACCGCGATCTGACATCGGATTTGCAGATAAGCAAAATGCGGTTTGCTCATTGACGCTAACACTTGGATTGTCGCGATCACCTGCTAATTGGAACGCCACCGCCATAGGGTTTTTGGCCTGAAGCGTCTGCACCATGTCCACATCGGTCTGCGGTACAGACATCTGTGCGCCAAAAGTAATGGGCTGCGTCAGAAGCGGCGGGTGCTGCCCCTTGGCAAGCGTGCCATCAATTACGGCATCCCCACCGTGGTCGCAGCGAGTAAATCCTATTGGTTGCACTACCGCTAGTTGATTATCGCCAGCATCAGCGCGGAGCGTTGGCGATAAACCGGGTTCTGCATCACCGTACCCAAGCCGTTTTAATTTACCTGGTTCAAAAGCAATCGGCTGTGCCACACCATGCACCCCTGTCGCGTTCAGCGTGTACATCGGGCCACCTTCAGTAAATCCATCGCCGTTACCTCCGTTTTGCGGTTGCCGTCCAATGGTGTTCTCTGCAAGGGCAATGGGTTGCGCTGGCACGAACATCGGGCAACCAGCATTAACGTGCTGATTTTCTAATCCTTGTTTTGTGCCGAACGTAGTGTCTAATGTGCTGCTTATTTCGGCTGGCCATTGTTTTACTGGTGCTAAATATGCACCTCTTTGGCTGAATATTTCCTGATTGCTTGATCCAACACCACCGCAATTGGATGATTGATTTAGGGTTGGGTGGGGGAAGTCTCCATCCCAATGACTACAGCCTTGAGCGCCTGTTCTAGTGCTACTGGCAACACCTTCCCTCTTTTCTCTGCTCGGCGCAGTATCCCGGCGCACGCCTTCGAACTCAAAAAGAACCGCTGCGGGATCGAAGTCTGCTCTAGCACTTGCGATAACGAACACACGACGGCGTCGTTGGGCCACTCCGAAATATTGGGCGTCGAGGACTCGCCACGCGACTGCTCTTTGGGGGCCATCGATAAAACCAGCGTTAGCCCATCTGCCCCCTGGCGCGACGAGTGCGTCATCTTCGCCGGCAAGTGCTCCCAAAAAGCACCCGAAGGCATTATCTTTGGTGTTGAGGACGCCGGGGACGTTTTCCCAGAAGACGATACAGGGCTGTTCTCGTTTTGAATCGATGGCATCGGCAATCTCACAAAAGGTAAGTGTCAGGTTGCCGCGCGCGTCATCCAATGATTGGCGCAGGCCGGCAACAGAAAAGGCTTGGCAGGGTGTGCCACCGCACAGCAGATCAGGCGCTTCAACTTCGCCGTTACGGATCTTGCCAGGCAGCAGCGACATATCGCCGTGGTTTGGTACGTCAGGATAGTGGTGCGCCAACACAGCGCAAGGGAACGGCTCGATCTCAGCAAAGCCAGACGCTTCCCAACCCAACGGCTCCCACGCTACCGATGCGGCTTCTATGCCGCTGCAGACAGAGAGAAATTTCATAGTTTTCATGGTGTAGGGGTGACCCCCGTCATCTTGCCAGCATCAGGTCGAACCGACCAAGGAAGAGCCTGATGATTAGATGACCGGGGTCATAGAAAAGGTGGGGTACTCGCTGCGTCTGGCTGCAATGCGATCCGCTTCACGCAGCGCCGCACGCCAGCATCCGCTTTTCCCCATACTACTTAGCCGCGACGGCGGCGGGCAGGTGCGGCTTCGGCTTCAGGCGTTGCTACTTCAGCCTCGGCTTCTTCTGCTTTACCATCCATCGACACCCACTCGACGATCTCAAAGACCGGCGTGTAGATGCGGCCATACGACTTGTGCGTGTAGTGATCCTTCTTCAGACGCACTACAGGCACCGGCTTGGCCTGGTTCTTCTCAACCTGCTCGGCAATTGCAACAGCCAACGCCTGCACGGCCTTCTTGCCGCCGACCGACGTCACGGTGTAACGCGCTTCCATATCTTTGTCGGAACCCGACAGGCACTTTAGCGACATGCCGACTTGCGTCTCCCAACCACGCTTGGCATTGGGTGGTGCGGCTTCCATCTCAGGCAGCGGCTCGGACACCGACACCATCTTCTCACCCAACACCTCACCATCACCCCACGCGATAAAGCCGTGGATGAACGAAAACGGGTTGACCGCCCATGTCGAATCTTCTTCGACGTCGGTCTGGTCGGCACCGAACACCCAGTGGCCGGTCTTGTCCATCTTGATGATGACAGAACCTGCTGGGCCTGCGACGGTTTCAAGCGCGCGCAGTGCGGTGGAGAGGGTAGAAACTGCTGGCAGGTTAGCGCCTTTGAATGATACGAGATTTGACATTACTGTACTCCTATTAAAGTTTAGAGAGGGCCGCAGTCAACTGCTTCCCGATTTGCAACACCGCTGGCCTCGGATCTGATTCCGGTGCCAACGTACTCCCCGACGAGATCGATACAACCAAATCCGACGGGAAATCTAGTGTAGTCTTTTTCAAGACTTTTTCAAGCTGTGCGGGCGATTTAATTTTTGTGTCGTAGGCGTCTTCTACGCCATTCGCATCAGCCCACGCTTCAATCTTCGCCTCGTCCACCCACTGGCGTGTGCCACGCTTGGCAACCAACTTGTAGCCAGGCACGGGGCGGTCGTTCTCAAGCATCTGGAACGCAAGCGCGCGCAGCTCCTTGATGTAGTCCTCAAGCATATCAGCCTGACGCAGCTGCGTTGCAATTTGTTCTGCCGGTAATGTTGCAAGCTGTACTTTCAGCGCACGGTCAACTGCACCGGTCATGCGTGGGCAGATCGGCTTGGCGGTACACCAACGGCAGTGGTCGCCTGTTTGCATCGGTGGCTCTGGCCATGACGACAGGCGCACAGCGTAGAGTAGTTCTTGCTCGAACTGCTTGATGCGCTCGGGCGTGGTCACCCAACGGCGAATCGATGGCGGCTGCACGATGATGCACTCGATCTCTTCAGCGCCTTCGAACACCCATTGACACGCCGGTGTTCTCATGGCTGCTGCTGCGTAAAATAGGAGCTGAGGGTTTTCCATAGCATCCACAGATACACCATCGCCAAATTTCCAATCAAGAACGATCGCGCGTTTATCTTTACGCCCAAGTAAGTCAGTGCTACCAAAGACACCAGGCAGAAAATCGCCAAAGCCAACTCGGGTCTCCACCATGTACTCCATTTGCTTTTCTGGGTCGATCTCGTCGAGTGCTTCAAGAGCGGGAATAATCTTTTCATCGAGTAGCTCCGGTGTGAGTGTCTGATCTTTGTACGTGGCGCCCAAGCATTGCTGTGGTTTCTTGTCAAACTCGAGCAGTTCGGCAATGACGTTGTGCAAGAGAGTGCCGCGTGCTGCGTGTTCAGACTCAGCCTGTGGTGGCATCTGTTGCACAAGCTTGACAGATGCCGGGCAGTTGATGACGCGTTTGGCAGTCGACCCGCCGACGATATTGGAATGGCTCATTATTTCACCCCCGCTGGCTCGTTACGCCATGAACTAGACAGGCGTTGACGCAACAACAGCAGCACCGGCGCAGCCGTTTCGTCGTAAACGCCGGGATCGGTTTTGATGATGACCTCGATTAGGTCTAATGCTGCTTGCAGGGCTGTGCCGTCTGCATCAAAAATGTCTTCTACATTCATTTGACTGTACTCCCGTGTAGTGATTGAGCCTCGACTGTAGACCCTAAAATAATCCTTGTCAAATACTTTTTTAGCCTTTATATTTGCGTTATGAACAAAATTTCAGTTAAAAAACTACGCGAACTCCTAGATTACTGCCCTGCTACGGGCACGCTAGTGTGGAAACCTCGACCAGGCATAGCCCGTAATGATCGCGCGGGCTGCGCGGCGGGGTATGAAAAGCCTGACGGCTACACATTAGTTACTGTATGCGGGGTGCCTTTTTTAAAACATAGGCTTTGCTGGGCGATGTATTACGGTGTTTGGCCAAAAACATACTTAGATCACATAGATGGCGACCCACGTAACAACGCAATTTTAAACTTACGTTTGGCTACGCCAGCTGAAAATGTGCAAAACACCAAAAAATACAAAAACAATAAGTCGGGCGCTAAAGGTGTGTATTTACATAAGCACGGAAAATACGAGGCTTACATAACAAAAGATAAACGCCGTATTTATTTAGGCTTGTTTACGCATTTAGCTGATGCAATTACTGCGCGCGCTGCTGCGCAAACAAAACTGCATACACATGGGAGAGTATGTGCTTGAGCGTGAAATCGAGAACTACTTTGTGTGGACGGTCGAACATGCCGGCGGTAAAACCTACAAGTTCAGGTCAGTCAACCAACGTGGCGTGAGTGATCGCATCGCTTGTATGCCTGATGGCAGCACATGGTTTGTCGAATTGAAAACCAAAGGTGGCCGGTTGTCTGAACTACAAAAACGATTTGCTAACGACGTTATTGCGTTGCAACAGAAGTACGCCTGTCTATGGTCAAAGGAGATGATTGATGAGTGGATTAACCAAAGAATTTAACGAGTGGTGGGATTCTGATGAACTACTTGACGACAACCCCTATGAACTGGAGAGCGCCCTGTTCTGGGCGTGGGAAGGATGGCAAGCTGGTGTAAAACGCGAACGCGAGGCGTGTGCTGTGATTGCTTTTAACGCGAAGACATACCTAGAGGCCGCCGCAGCTATCCGCGCCAGAGGCAACGATGCAGCTTAGACCTTACCAAGACGAAGCAGCCGACTTCTTATACGAGCGCGATCGGGCGATGATCTTAGCGCCTGTTGGTGCAGGCAAGACGGCCATTACGCTGACTGCCATGCAGGCGATGGTCAAGGACGGCTATGCAAGCCGGTTCCTTGTCTTGGCGCCTAAGCGCGTGTGTACGGACGTGTGGCCAATCGAGCAGCCAAAGTGGGCGCCAGAGTTAGACCACCGCGTTGCCGTGGGCAGCCCTAAAGACCGCGCTGCTGCACTGCGCTCGACCAGCGCGATCGTTGTTATCAATTACGACAACATCCCATGGCTGGCCGAGCAAGATCTGTCAGGGTTCGACGCGGTCGTGTTTGACGAGCTGACCAAACTGAAAAACCCTTCCGGCACGCGGTTCAAGGCGCTGCACAAGGTGATCGACCAGTTCAAGATCCGCTGGGGTCTGACCGGGTCGTTCACGTCCAATGGACTGGAAGACGTCTTCGGTCAGTGCAAGATCGTCGACGAGAAACTGTTGGGCCGGGCCAAGGGCGCGTTTCTACAGCAATACTTTGTCTGCATGAACCGCGACTTCGGCGAGTGGCTGCCACGCCCAGGCGCGCTGTCACTGGTCATGGAGAAGATCAAACCGGCGACGTTCGTGTTGGAGCCTGGCGAGTACAAGGACAAGCTGCCGCCCTGCCATGTGGTCGAGCTGCGGTGCGAGCTGGACGACAGAAAGCCTTACGAGAAGATGAAGCGTGATTTTGTGGTGCAGTTCCCGACTGCCGAGATTCTGGCGGCCAATGCGGCTGCGGTAACAAGCAAGCTGCAACAGATGGCGTCGGGCTTTGTGTATGACAGCAGCCGGGTGGCGAGCGATGCGCCGGGTCAGTTCACCACCAGCAAGACGGCGGTGTGGTTTAGCAGTCACAAGTTTGACCGATTGGATGAACTACTAGAGGAGAACCAGCATGCAAATACGCTTATCGTTTACCAGTTTCAGGAAGAGGTGGCAGAACTTCGTCGCCGCTATCCGAGGCTTGCCACCCTCGACGACGACCGAGCGATCGAGCGATGGAACGCCGGACAAATCGAACTACTCGCTGTCCATCCCAAATCAGCCGGACATGGCCTTAACCTTCAACACGGCGGCTGCCACATGGTGTTTCTGTCATTGCCGTGGTCTTTGGAGTTATACGAGCAGACCATTGGACGACTCCACCGATCCGGCCAGCTGCGGGATGTCTGGGTGTATATCCTCATCGCAAACAAGACAGTTGATGAAAAGATCTGGGCAGCCCTGCACGACAAACGAGCAATTTCCGACATAGCGATGGAGGCGTTGAAATGAAATATTTGTTACTACTCTTGGCAGCGCCTGCGCTGGCCGCCGAGCCAGACTACCTGACGTACACCAACGACATCAGCGTGCAGACGATCTTGACGCAAGACCAGCCCAGCTGGTGTTACGGCCTGAAGATGGCTTTTGATATTGACGGGCTGCAGCGCGCCTACTACGGCTGCTGGGTGGCGTCGCAGGGCTTTGTGCATATCGAGATGCTGGACGGCAGCAAACGCATCATATTGAAGAGCAAATTTACTAAAATGAAAGAGGATGGCAAATGACTGACTTTACCAAGTACGAGACGCAGCGCGAGATTCTGATTGACTACCTGCATGTCATGATCGCCCGCAGCGACTGGCATGGCGTGTCTGACGTTGCCAACGATCTGCGCGAACTGGAGGCCGAACAACGTGAAAAGACTTGATTATTGGAAGGCGAAGCTGCCTGCCGCCCGTGCAGAGGAGCGCATACGCCAGAAAGAATTGAACCAGATGGCGCGGGCGTTTGAACGGGCTGTCGAGAAGGTTACCGAAATTGAACAAAGGATAGAAGATGAAAAAGCAAAGCTGGCGCGCACTGAATGACCAGTTGCCGTCATTGTCAGAAGACGAGGTATTCGCGTTACTGACGCACGAGACGTTGAACGAGCGCCGCAGCTCTCACCTGCAGCGCCTGCATCAGCGCTACTGCGCCCTGCGTGACGCCCGTGAACGGCTGGAGATTATGGCAAAGGCGGTACGCCCATGAAGTGTCAAAACTGCGGTAGCAAGACTGTTGTCGTGAACACCACCCAGCAACCAGGCGGCATCCGACGGCAACGCAAGTGCCCCTCATGCAAGAACAATGCCTACTCGGCAGAGGTGTGGATAGCAGGCAACGTTCAGGTGGGTAAATCGATTTATACTAAAGACGAGGTAGCGTTGATAAAAAAGAAAGGTGTCGACGCTCGCCGTGCGAATGAAGATAGGAGGAAAGACGATGTTACGTGATGGATACTTTATTAAGGAAGACCCACCCAAGATCGGCGCGCACTACATACCGCAGTTCTATCAACGCGTCTCTACGCCGGAGGAACGGTTTATGCAGGACATTGTGCTGGGGGCTAAGCCGCAGCAGGAGTCGCCTATGGTGAAGTTGTTTGGACGGCTGCTGAGTATATGAAAGAACTCGCGCTTGCTTACTATGTGGTAATCGCGGTGGCCACTATTACGTTTCTCATTATGGCCCCCGCCGTACCGGATCGCCCACGCCCCACGCCAGAGCAGTGCAGCGTGGCCGAGATCTCGCCCGACATCACGCCACGCGACCGCGAGGTCTGCCGCCAATTACGCCAGCATCGTCACCGCATGTGACTTGGCCTCATCGACACGGCGCAGCCAGCCACGGCCAAACGTCGCAAACGTTGGCAGCGCCTTGTAGAACAGCTCTTTCTCCATGCTGAACTTAGCGATTAAATCTGTCGGGTCGGCGGCCTTTAACGCTGCCATCGTCTTGGGGCCGATGGCGCCATCAGGCGTCGTTCCGATGGCTTTCTGCATGGTCCGAACAGCACGGCCTGGCCCCGCATTGATCGCAAAGTCGAACATCAGATAGTCCAGACCCGTTGGCAGCTCGTCGGCCTTGACCGCATCCCAGTATTTCTTGCGGTACATCGGTGCCACTGTATCCGGGGTCAACGCGCGCATCTCTTTTTCGCCAACAGGACGGCCTATCCATTCTTCCCACACTTTCTTGGTCACGCCCAGATTGGTCATGCCGCCTGGGTCTTTTGGGTGATTAACGTAGCCACCTTCGTGTTTTAGGATGGCCTTCAAAGACTCGTCGAAATTCTCTTTCATTTCTTCTCTTTCATGTCGATAATCTTCTCCAGCGTTCTACCACCAAAGTAAAATGACATGACCAACATCCCCCAATTTCCAAGCAATTCCACGAAGGAATCAGCAATATCCAAAACAGACGCATCCATAATCGCTAAAGCCAGATACGCCACCAGAATGTAGACTAACGTCAGAGGACGGATATTCTTAGACAGCCAGCTATCGCTCGCCATGTCGGCTTGCTGACGCTGCGTCAGGTTGTTTTGCTCCGTCTTGTAGAGGTCGGTATCGTTGGCCATCTTGGCTAATTCACCGTCCTGAGCCATCTTGGCGAGTTCCAACTGCGCCTTAGCTTTTTGTTCCGGATCCGGAATCAGCTTGTCGATCAGTTTGCCGCCGATACCCAGCAGCGCGTCAAGTCCTAGCATGTCAACCTCCTTGTTGAAACATCCACCACATAGCCCAGCAAAACGCGAACACAACGCCCACCATAAGGACGACGGTCGCGGCTAACTCAATATGTTCAAGCACCTTCTGCTTGGCGCGCCGCTTTCGCATCTCAGCGGCCTTGGCTTGCAGGCGCTTCTCTGTCTCAGCCTGGCGCAGCGCCTCGGCCTTGGCCTCGCGGTCGGCTCGCAGCTTGCCCATGCGCGCCCAGAACTCATCCCACATGCCGGCTTCTTGGAAATGATAGGTGAAAATGTGCTTGATGTCGTCGTAATACTGCTTGATCTGACGATCGATAATCATCAGCTCCATGACGTACTCAGCATCTGATACGTAGTCGGGCACCGGCTCGCCTTTGGCAACAGCTATCTCTTGCGCTGCCTTGGCCTCTTCCAGTTGACTGCGTTTGGTTTCGTACTTGCCAGCAGCGGAGAAGAACTTAGTGACGCCTGACATGGAGTCGGCCAGCGTCTTGCCGGACTCGACTGCGCCATTGATCTCATCGAACGCCTCGCGGGCGAGTGCTGCGGCCTCTTTGACGCCAGTGACGACGGCTTTAACGCCTGCAATGGCCAAGCCGATGGTCACCGGGTCGATCATTTATCCTGTTTGTTGTCGAGCTTGTCAAAAATCTTGGCCAACATGTCGCGGATGTCGCGGATGTCGTCCTTGTAATCTTCGCGGGTCACATACGTGTGCGGCATGGCACGCACGTCGGTGTCCAGCCGGTCGATTGAACGATGGATGTTGTTGAGTATCCACCCACCAAAGAAGCCCGCGATGGCGACCGCGATATTGAATAAGACTTGCGAATCCATGCGTCACTCGTAAAGGATATTGATAGTGCCAGCGTCGAAGGTGTTTGTGCCGCCGACTGTGGTGATGCGGACTTGCGTTAAAGTATCTGAGAGGGTTTTTGACCCTGCAAACATTTTAGGTTGACCAGAAGCATTGATCGCAATGACTCCACTAATTACCCAAGAGTTTGAGCTATTTACAAGAGCAATTGTTGCAACACCGGAATAAGCACTAGCAGCGGCAGGAGAATAAACTAATTGAAAGCCCGCAGTAGACGCGCCTTCACTACCCCTATCGCCGGAGCCACCTAAATAACCTGTGTTTTCAATACCGCCAGAGTCACCTAATTGAATTAACCACGGCGATGTGCCGCTTGTCGACACGTTGCTAAACATCACAGTAATTTTCTTCACCCACGAAGGAATGCCTGTGAAGTTCACAGCAGTACCTGAGGCCGTTACCGCCGTACCCGACACAACGGGGTACACCTGACCTGTTACGCCATCGACTTCATAGTCGGGCGAGCTGATACCATTTGTACCATCAATCACAACAGCCATTATGCTTCTCCTTCAGGTTCAACGACTGGCTCAACGACTGGCTCAACGACTGGCTCTGGCTCGACCACAGGTTCTGCCACAGGTTCAACGACTGGCGCAGCGCAGCTCAAGGCTTTCAGTTCATCCAAGGTAGCGCAGGTATCAACTTGGCTCGTAATGTCACGCAGACGCTGCTTCTCAGCCACAATCGCTGCTGTATCGCTACCAGACTCTAACGCACGTTGGAATGCGACATCCTGAGCAGCTAGAAGCGGCGCACGTTCAGCACGAAGCCGATCTTTAGTAATCGACTTGGCCTTGTCCAGATCAATCGTAATCATTCGGTCACCTCAGTAAAGTCAGCCGTCCAAGCGTCACGGAATGTACGGTCAGCAGGAATGTCAGCAGCGTCAACGATCTTATAAGGCTTGCCCGCAGGAATGTCTTTCATCGCCGCTTCAACCGATTCCGCTGGGATGATGACTGCGACACCGCCGTCATCTGTTGGGTAAATTATTCGTGAGTTCATGGTTTCTCCTATCGGAAGACTGAGACATTACATTCTGCTGAGTCCAGCATAACTGAAGCGTATGCATCTCCCGTTGTAACTTGTATTTGAGTTGTAGATTTTAAAACTGCTGCACCACTAGAGCCAGCAATTACCATTGTTCTTGCGTTATTTGTTGTGGACGCTCCAGCACTAGTTGTATTTACTGCATAGTTTGCATCAGGCATAGCAGTAGAAAAATTAACAGTATAGTTACCAGTTCCGTTATCCGTAATACTCGACACATTTCCACTAGCACGAATAGCGACTGTACCAGTACCATTAAAGTTGACCCAAGCGCGGCAGAACGTACCAATCTCAGTACCTGCGCTATCCTGAATAGTTGGCGGCGTATTGGCTACACCGTTCTTTAGCACCAGCGTACTTGTCGATGCTGCTTGTATGTTATCTGCTACGATAGTTCCAGCCATGATGTCCTCTTATTCGTAGAGAATGTTAATAGTGCCGGCGTCGAAGGTGTCTGTGCCATTGATTGTGGTGATGCGGACTATATCTAGCGCACCGCCCAGAGTTACAGTACCTGCAATTACGTTAAACCCCGCTAATGACGTAGCTATATTTCCAGAACCGACCCAAGCATTACTGCCAATTAAAGTAAATACAGCAGCCCCATAAGCAGCATTTGCCGCAGTCAATCCGCCATACATATCAAAACCTGCGGTAAAAGTTTGCGTTGTTGGTGATCCACCTGAATTGGATGCTGCTCCTAAGTACCCAGATGTTGCAACCGTACCGCCCGTTCCTAACCTAAAACGCAGTGATGAACTTCCACTAAGGCTAATACCATTCAACATCACCGTAATCCGTTTGACCCATGATGGAATATCCGTAAAGTCAACGCTTGTGCCAGACGCAGACACAGCCGTACCCGACACAATCGGAGCCAACGTACCAGTGACAGCAGCCAACGTCTGCGTATTACTGCCAGCAACAGCAGGGGCAGACACCGTAACTGTGCCGCTGGTATCGCCTGAGAGAACTAAAGATGCCATGATTACTCCTTTAAATGACGATCCACCGACTGCCGGATGGAACGGTGACAATCACCGGCGCGGTGATGTCGTCCAGCGACACCGACTGCGAGATGTCCACTTCGTAGGTACCAATACCACCGGTGCCGGTACCCAAGGTTGTGATGACCGTGCCCACTGTGATGCTGGTGCCGACAATCACCGAACCCACACCCAAAACGCCGGAAGTAACGGTATCAATCGTCAGCGTCGTGCCAGCGATACTGCCGGTGCCAACAAAGCCAGCATCCAGCGTGATCGGGCCGGTCGTCATGGCGTTCTTGGTAGCCGGAATTGTATAACTGATCGTAACCGTCTGATCGTTTTCGATGAAAACTTCATCATTACCACCGCCGGTCGCGCCTGCTGCACCGCCCACCTGACCCCAGGCGCCATTAACAAACCCTTCAAACAGATTCAGCGTGCTGTTGTAGCGGAACATGCCGTCTGTCGGCGCGTCAGGCCGGTCAGTTGTGGCGCCCACAGGCATCTGCACGTAGCCAAAACCGGAGAAGGTGACGTCCTGCGTGGCTGAAAGAGTAGTGAACGCGCCCGTATCGGGCGACACGTCACCAATCGGGGGTGGCGAGCCGAACGACAGGTTGTCCACAGGCACCAGGATATTGTCGGTGGTGTACTGGGTGACATCGTTCTCGTCGGTGACGACGAACTTGTACGCAATCGTTGGCTGCAGCCAGATGTTGGCCATGCCCCGCGCATCAAGAATGATCGGGTTGGCGTTAGCTGTGCCGCCCGCCTGGTCGGTGTAGGTCGCAATCGGTGTCGTCGTGCCACCGGCGTAGGTGTAGACCTTACCAGCTACCAGCGGGTTGCCGTTGGCGTCGAAGAACTGCTGCTTGGGTGTTGGGGTTAAGGATGCCATTTATTTCCTCAGATTGTTTCGGTTTTCTGGCGCTAACACGTTGACCACAGCCCCGCGCCCTTCTTTTGGTATCACAGCCCACTCCTGCGGATTGTTCAACGCGCGCAGCACAACGTTGCGCTCCACAGCCGGCAGCGTATCAAGCAGTTTAGCCATGTTTCGGCCTGACTTGGACGCTTCCGTCAATTTGTTCATCACGTTTTTACCCAGCTTTTTCTCCAGCGCGTCCAGCGTCGCATTGGTCAGCGTGGCTGCACGACTAAAAAAGGCAGGTAAACGAAATTTGGTGGCATTAGCCTCAATCAGCTCGCGCAAGGCGTCCCGGCCAGCTGCCGCCTGCTCACCCACGCGGATGTCGCGCTTGACTTCGCCGGCAACACCCTTCAAGGTCGCCACGGCTTTAGCGCTCATCTCTTTAGCAATGTCGTAGCTGCCCGAGCCAAAAATCTTTTCAACTTCTTTGGGGCTGTTGCCTTCCACTAGTTTAATAAACGCTTTTGGGTCGTTCTGGTACATCTCCAGCGCTTTGGCCGACAATTTCTTTTGGCTGACGGCTTTTAGCCCTTGCGAATACGCATCAAGGTAGGCGCCATATCCGGTGCCGCCTGCGTCTTCAACGGCTTTGACAATCGAAGGCCGCACGCTTTCCAACACTTTGGCGGCTAACTCTTTCTGCGCCTTGGGGTCGTTGGGGTGCAGTTGTTTGGCAACTGCATTGACTGAGTTTTTGCGAATGGTGTCCAGCGCCCATGCGTCAATTACCCCGCCCAGATTCGTCCACTGTTTAATATCGGATGCGACGCGGCCCAACGCACGTTGCAGATCGCGGTTGCCGGGTGCGAGCTTGGGATCGGCCAACGTCTTTTCAATGCTGGCAACAATCGCGTCGCCTTTGAGTGGCTTTAAGCCGTGCGCTTCCAAGCTGTTGGCCGCGGCGGTGGCAAAGCGCGACGCCTCACCAAAAATAAGCGAGCCTTCAGCAGCCTGTGTGGCTACATCATCAGCACGTTTGGCTAGTTCACCTTCGTAGGTATAGCGCCCTGTGCTGACCGGACGGCCAAGCTCGATAGATTTTTGCTGACCTTTTTCTAGTAGGCGTGTACCTGCCGGCACAGTGCCTTCTGCCGCAGGCACTAAACCTACTACGGGTTCTTGCTTTATTACGCCGGGCGGCACGGCTGACAAGCGTCGTACTTGGTCAGATTTTTGTGCAGCCACTGTACCCATACGCTCGGCTTGCGCTTCCAATGCGGGCTTCAACGCACCTGCCGTATTGGCGGCTGCCATCTCAACTTCAAGCTGCGGAATCAGCTGGTTGCGCAACTCTTTCTTAGCTTGACCTTGCGCAGTTCTTGCGCCCGTTTGCGTTTCAGCGCCAGCCAACTCAGCCAGCTTATTTAGCCGGGCGGCCTCTTGAGCTTCTGCGGTTGTCAGCAGGTAGCGTGGGTCACGCTTGGCCGCCCGCTCCAGCAACGCCTGCGTGGTGGGTGAGGTTAGGTCGGCAATCGACTGTGCAGCGGTCACATCAGTCGGCGCATTGCGAGCCAAAGCACGGGCGGCTGCTACATCAACGCCCAGCGAGTCACGCAGAATCTTGGCGGCTTTTTGTGCGCCGATCTGGCCAGACAAGGTATCGTACAGCCAGCCAAGACCGCGCCCACCCATCTGCAAGGCTTTATTAACCATCGGCGCAGCAACCTGACCGCCTGCCTCAAAGATGGCGCCCATCAACAGATCGCGGGTACCAGCTTCGATACCCTGGCCGGCAGTCATCTCAGGTATGTTGCCCAGCGCGATGTCGGCTTGACGCAACAGCCCTGACGCTAGCCCGTAGCCGCCAGCCGAACCCATAACAACGCCGGCGGGGCCAGCTGGTGCCCCAAAGAAACCACCCGCTATTGCACCGCCCGCCTCCAATGTCGGGCCAAGAAATTGCCGTGCAGTTTGCGCGGCGCTATAAAGGCCGGGGTAATCTTTAGCGAACGGAGGCGGCTGCACGCGTGGCCCCGGCACTTCGCTTACAGGCGCTTGTTCTGGCGTGGCAGGCAGTGGAGTGTCAAATATCCATTTGTCATCAACAAGATAAGCTTTAGCGCCTTCTTTGTTAGTCGCTGATTCAGTAATGGGCCGCCATTGCCCATTAACGAGCGCAACGCGCTCGCCAGTTTCAGGGTTAGTTGCGGTTTCCAGAGCCATTATTTTTTATCCGATACAAAACCTGAAGGTAAGGGTGGGGCTTTACGTTGGCTAGAGCTTGTGTCCATGCCTTCGCCAACAAACTGATCTTTACGCTCTTTCATCAAGCGAAGAATAGTACGTCCAGCTTCTTTGCGAATTTCAGCAGGCAACGTAGAATCGTTTAGCTGACCAGCCGCTTGTTTATATGACAGTGTGTCTTTGTCCGATTGCGGGCCTTCAAAACGTGGCACCATCTTCAGCACCATGTCAGCAATAGGCGCTAACTTAGCTGAGGCAATATCTCCAGGCGTAGCTTGACCGAATACGCGGGCGCCTATGTCTACGGCTTTGCCAATGTAACTACCAGTAGATTGATCAATCAAACCACCATCTGCAGTAATTTCAGCCAACTCTTTGCTGGTACGCTCAATGTCACGCGACAAATTCTTTTCGGCTTGTTCCGCTTTAATAAGGTTAGGGCTCTTTTTGCCAGCATTAGTTTCTGTACGAATCTTTTGACCAAACGCGTTGTAGAACGTAACATTACCTTGGTCATCAGTCGATGTGTGCGCAACCTTGTTGGGGTTTTCACCAGCAGTTGGCTTATTAATTTCCGCGCGGCGCAATCTTTCCATTTCTTTGTTGTGGCGCGTTGTTTCTTCAAGCTGCAACTGCGCGCGATCAGCGCCAGCGCGGCCAATCGACTCCATAGCGTTTGCATGACGCGTCTGTTCTTGAATACGCGCGTCTTCCAACGCAAGCCGCGAGGCTTCATTTTCAAGCCGAGCTTTTTCCCGCGCTTCTTTTCGATCTGCACGCTCTGCTTCACGCACATCTTTAACTCTATTACGCGCCATTTCGATAACGTCTTTAGGATTAACGCCGCTTGACGTTAACTTCCAGTTTTCAGGATCTTGATTAAACGCATCTTGATTAGCGTTAATAGCCTCTTCGTAAGGCCGTACTTGCGACAAAACTGGCCCAAGGTCTGGGTCTTGATACATCGCTGACACAAGCTGAGACACGCCGTCTATTGTGTTGACATTAGGTACAACAGACTGAAAAAGTTTGAGCTTACGCTCGGCTTTATCAGCTTTAAGTTTATCAATGTCAAATGTGGCTTTTTCTGCTGCGCGTTGTTCTTCAAAAACTTTTTCTGGCGCTAACATGTTCGTTAGCGTTTGGGTTCTGAACTGACTCATATCAGCATCAGGCGTTAGACGCGAGAGCATGTCATCCGCTTCTTCGCGGTCGATCTCGCCAGCCCGAACACTTCGTTCAATCATGCTGACAGCCTGACCGTAATCAGGCGCACCAGCAATCTTGCGCAAACCAAACTCGCGATTAGCTAGACGTGTTTTTCTACGCTGCTCTTCAGTTGCAGCTTCGCGTTGTTGTTGAGTCGAAAGCGCTGTTTGTCGTTGCGCTTCTGCAGCGTTTCGTTTTTCTAATCCGGTAGCAATTTTTTCATAAAAACTAGGCGCAACGGTAGCAAGTCGGTTAAAAAACTCATCTGATCCATACTTTATGCCGCTACCCATCAACTGCGCAAGCGCGTTGCGCTCTTGCACTTGCTGTTGATACTCTTGCGCTTTCAACGCATTTAGTTGCGACGATTCTTGCAGATTGCGCAGCTGCATGCCCCGCGCCATAGCGTTCATTGGCGATTCAAGCTGAATGCCTTTAAATTGCCCTGGAAGGCTGTAATCAATACCGGCCATGATTTACCTTTAAGTAACGTCGTATGGGAACGGATTACCCGGCATACCTAACGGCGCTGCTCCACTTAGTTGCTGTTGCGGGAAAATCCGATTCATCATCTGTTGATTCTGGTAATAGTTCAACCCTTGACCCAACGCGCCGGTCAGCGCATTCGCTTGGTTCATGTAGCCAGACGCGCGGATGTTACCCATCTGCGCTGCGCCTTGCGCCATGCTTTGGCCGTACTGACCGGCTTGGTTAGCCAACGTGGTAGCAGTTGTCTGACCCATACCTGCCAGACTTTGTAGTGGGTTTAAACGAGCGGCGCGTTCTGCCTGATAACGGTTAAACGCATTGGTGTACTCTTGCGACCCCAGCTCTTGCCCGAACCGAGTGACACCTCGCATCTGGTTGCCCGACAGCAGACCGCCTCGCGCAGCTGCTGAACTTTCCAGCGCGCGCAAACCTTCTTTCAAGCGAAAACCGTAGCCGGGGTCTTGCTGAAACTGTTCCATACCAAACGGCGTGTAGCGAGAGGCTTGGATCAGTTCAGGCAGCGCGTTAACACCAGCCTGGCGAAATGGCTCTTGCAGCTCAACCTGACGGTTAAACATGCGCTCTTCAGCTGCTGCGCTTTCTCTTGCAGCACGTTCTTGCGCGCGGCCAGCAGCACCTGAAGCAGCACCGCCAATTAACGCGCTACCAAGCATTGCCCCACCAATAATCCAAGGCATATCAATACTCCTTTTGCAATTCGCTTGCGATGTTTTGCGCGGCGGCCATATCGCCCGGCGCAATTAAAACTTCGTCAATTTCGTATTCATCCACACAGCTTGTGGCGTGAATGCAATACCAAACTACATCAGTTAACGCTTTTACGCCGTGGTGCTTATTAGCTTCTATGGTCAACAAAGCTGGCGCACACAAAATGTCTTTTTTGCCGTCAACCAAAATTTCAACTTGACCTTCAGCCAAAATAGACATGTGGTCGTATTTGTGCGCATGCTGTACTAACACTTGCCCAGCAGGTATGCGAGTTTCTTTAGCGTATACGCCGGAGCTAAAATAATGACTAATCACACCACCACCCATCTTGAGCCGCTAGACACCGTCACTGTCGTGCCACTAGATACTGTTACCGGGCCAGCTGACATGCCTGACGTGCCTGCGGCGATTGTGTAGCTGGTGTCGATAGTTAAACTATTGACAAATATACCATTGCCCGCTACGAAATGCTCCGATGTTAATTCACCTGTGCTAGGTTTGTACAGATATTTGGCGTTGCTGGTATAGATGGTCGACAGCGAGCCGGACGTGGCAGCTGCAAACGTCGGATAGACGTTCGTTGACGTGCTAGTGTCGTTCGTAATCGTGGCGCCCGAGCCAGTGGCCACCGCCCAGGTTGCTGTCGTGCCGTTCGATGTCAGCACGTAATTATTGGCGCCAATCGGCAGGCGAGTCGAGCTGTTGGCGCCGTTGCCGATAATTAAGTCGCCTGTGCTAGTGACCGGCGACAGGGCGTTAAAGGCTGCACTGGCAGTCGTCTGGCCTGTGCCGCCGTTGGCGATCGGCAGCGTGCCGGTCACTTGGCTGGTTAGATCCACGCCGGTCAGAGTGCCACCCAGTGTCAGGCTGCCGCTAGATGTGACCGTGCCAGACAGGCTAATACCGTTGACCGTACCGGTGCCAGACACACTAGTGACGGTGCCGGTGTACTGGTCGTTCGACGTGATGGTGAAGTTGGGGTACGTACCTGAGATGCTGGTCGTGCCCGCACCGGTCAACGACACCACTTGGTCAGGCAAGGTATTGGTGATCGTAAAGTTAGGGTACGTGCCGGACGTGCTGATGCCTGTGCCGCCGGTCAAGGACACCGTTTGGTCTGGCGCGGAGTTGTTGATCGTGACCGCGACCGAGCCATTGTAGGTCGTGCCAACGCTGTACGAGATGCCGGTGCCGGCAGTCAAAGCATTGGCCACGCTGCCAACGCCTGTGACGCTGCTAGGGGGGACGTTTTTCCAGTATTGAGCCGTGCTGTCGTACTGAATTAAATCACTATTGGCTAGCGTTGAGAACTGTACGTTGGAGTCCGTACCGCCCAACACGGAGCCTGGCCGCAGAAGTACCTGAAACGACCCCGACCCGCCTGGCCCTGCGGTAATGATGATGCCGACTTGCACCTTAATGTTGGGCGCGGTAGGCTCGACATTAGTCGGGTTGCCGGTTACCGGGTTGTACCAAATAATGTCGTCATCAGCCCACGTTTCACCGTAAGCGGTTCCGTTGGTGGTGATATTACGAACCACGCCAAAGTTGGTGACTCGACCAAAACCGTTTAGCGCAATATTTTCAGTAGCAACGCCAACAATCGCGTTTATGTCCGTAATGCCTGCAATCGTAGGGGCAAAGGTGATGACGCCACTAGCACCTACCGTACCTGTATGGTAGACAATCTGAAGCGGCGAATCGGAAATAGCCGCTGTGGCTTTACCGTAAACAAAAACCTCTTCACCTACCTGCTGGGTAATGTTGCCACCGCCCATGCCCATGTTCCAGCTGCCGGTGGTTTGGTCATACCACATGCGGCCAGCAGCCAACGTGGTGCCGGAACCATTACCCATCTGGATGTAGGTGGGTGAGCTGATAGCCCCTGTAATGCCCGACATCGAGGTGATGTCTGAGTTGGCACCTAATGCGGCTGCACCCAGATTAGTGCGCGCGCCAGAGGCTGTAGTAGCCCCTGTGCCGCCGTTATCGACGTCTAGGGTTCCGGCCAAGGTAATCGTGCCGGACGTCGTGACAGGCCCGCCAGAAGTCGTCAACCCCGTTGTGCCGCCGGAGACATTGACCGATGTGACCGTGCCTGTGCCGCCGCCCCCGCCGCCTGAGTTGGCTTTGTTGAGTAGGTTTAGGAAAAACCGATACCAATCCCGCGAGACAAGCCCCGTCCGCTCGTCGATGATTGACGATTGGTTTTTGGGTAGTTGTGGCTCGTTATCTGGGTTAGGCATTGGTGCCGGACAACGCAAGTTCGGCACCCAAAATGGCGATCTTGACGGGGTCGGTGCCTGATACCTCGTACACGCGGTCACGCAGCTTGTCAGTCATACCTAACCGACGCCAGAACGCTCTGAATCCATAATTGCCCATTTTGCCCATGCCAGCCCACTTCTCGTTCGACCAGGTGTGGCCACCATCGTCTGAGAAGCGCAGCATGACTTTAGGGTCGTTGCCTTGGCCAGTTACCAGACCCACACCGGTTTCGCACTCAAGCTGCAAGGCGTGTTGGGCAGTACGCTTTAAGTTGTTCTGGCCGGTGGGCAGCGCCCGCCACGACCGCAGCCACTTCTGGGGCAGGTTGTCGTCGGCAAACACGTCCAAGTCGTATGCGTAGATCTTGCCGTTTTGAAAGTCGCCCACAACAACCTGGTTGTTGAAGAACGTCTGGCAGTTTGCGCGATGGCGGATAAACTGGCCGTTAGCAAACCCGGCGCGCTCATGCCAAGCGCCTATCGCCACATCAAACACCCATGTTCGCTGGGCGGTCGGAAAGGTCAGCACGTAGAACGAATGACCGTCCTGCTGGTAAGTAAAGCCGATTGCGTCTGAGATGGTGCCATAACTCTGGATAGCGTACTCGACCGCGTGGGTAGAGATGCGCTGGCCAGAATAACCATTAGCCCGAAAAACAATACCTTGGCCACGGGCGTCAGCGCCTAGCCAGAATAGCGAGTTGTCCATCTTGGCAACTGAGAAGGTCGCTGCACAGCCAATTTCGTTAACTGCACCTTGGATACGCGCCAGCGGAAACGGCGTGTCGCCAGCGTTGTACCAAACTTCAACCGATTGGGTGCCAAACAGCCACACCTCGCGGTGGTCGACAAACAGCGAGATCAGATCGTCAGGCATACCTTCAGCACTGGCAAACGACAGGGGGTCAATCTGCGTGCCGTCAAGCAGCTCGGACGTCCAGAATCGCTGAGAGTTTGGCTCTTGGAAAATGAAGTAGCCATCCAGATAGCCCACCGTCACTGCGCCGGGGAAGTCCACGTCAGTAATTTCGGCGTAGGCTTCGGTTGCCGCGTCGTAGATGTAGCCGTCGGGGTTGGCCGCGATAAAAAGCTGCGTGCCGTTGTCGACCATCGATACAGGGCCAGTGCCGCTGACGTTGCCAACAGGTGTGGCCACCCAGTTGCTGTCGACTCGGTACAGTTTGCTGCCTGAGACGACGTACATGTAGTCGCCATACGACCACAGCCCCCGAATGGGGCCGGTGCCTACGACGCCTAGCTTGCGCAAGCCTGGCGCTCGGTTTAAGTACGCAGGCTCCATACCTTCTGGCGCCGGTGTGGCTTCAGGGTACAAATTCACCATCCGTGAGTCCGCCGCGTTAACGCTGCGAGCTACGTAGGATTGACCGAGAATGGGTGTTTTCATTTCATACCGCCGTATCGGTACACCAGACCGCGTTGTATCGCTTCTATTTGCGCGGGCGTCATGGTGCCAGGTGTGTGTGGGTCACGGCCAGTTACGCTCATATAATCTTCCATCCAAGCAGTTGGATGGCTAGTAGATTTAACGCTTTTTCCTTGCGGCGTAGTGCTGCCCCAATGTTGCATTTCCCTATCAAATTCGTAATCTTGCGGGCGCATTCCAGATTTCCACGCTGCGCGGTAATTGTACTCGGGGGAGTCTAAATTTGGGGCTTCACCAAACTTTTTTATGAATTGTGCGTACCAAGGTGTTTGCCGAATACCTTTCTGAAATGCTTTTTCGTCGGCAGCAGTCCAAGTACCTAACTCCGCTTCAGGCGCAATAGAATATTCTGGCGTAAGGCGCAAACCTTGAGCCAGTTTATTCTTGTTTGGCGGCGCTAAAGCGTTGGGCATACCTAGTAATTTCCTGCGTAAATATTAAAGCGTTGACGAGTAGCAACCAGCGAATACGGCAGGGACATCACGTCATCAGGGTTGTTGATGCGCTTTAGGTTGCGTTTGGACGTCATGGCAATACGTTGCACCTGCGGCATAGGCTCGACGCCAAACTCGTTGGCAATCTCCATTGCCAAGTTGTATTTAAATGCTCGCAAATAGCCCGGCGGAAACGACAACACGGTGTTTAGCGTGGCCGGTTTAGTTAACTGCTGCACCGACACAAAGTGCCATTCCAGAAGCCGTGTAGGTTTGGGGTAGATCGTCATGGTGATGTCTGGGAACGTGTTGTTCACAAACATAACCTGCGGGTAGGTGCTGGTGACTGTCTTGACCGCAATGCCGTCGTACTGCTGCTGGTTAATCAGCTTGACGCCGAAAGACACGTTAGTTTGCGGGTCGCGAAAGTACGTCGCATCGTCAATAAGAATAGGCCGATTACCAACAAAGTCGCCGGTAGGCCCGAGCGTGCGGGTGATGGTGTCGGTTGGCCAGTTAAATACTTGATCTTCCGTGCAAAACACGGCTAGGCGCTCAGTATTCCATGAATCAATCATTTGATTCATAGCGTTCAAAGCGTCTTGTGCTGCCTGCGGGGATGGCTCTTCACCTTCAGCCAGCTGGCCAATGAGCCGAAGCGACGCTTTGATCTGGTCGAAGGCGGTTGCCATTTACACTCCTTTAAGCTGCCGCCTCTACGTTGGTGCGGCTACGACGACGTTTAACTTCCAGTTCATTGGCTGGTGCCGCCGCTTCAGGAGCTGAAGGCGTGTCGGGATTATATCGCTCCCAGCCGTTTTGTTCATCATTTTCGGCTTCAAGTTCCATAATTGCAACCTTGGCGCCGTGAATTGGATGTCGTAAGTGGATAATCATAGTTATAGAGGTAAAAATCGGGGGCCGAAGCCCCCGAAGTCAAATTAACCCCACATACGGCAGGCCATTTGTGGACGAATTGTGCTGTAACCGTACAAAACGTCAATACGGCAAGGCAGGCGGTCATTGTTAATGTCGTATTGACGGACAATACGCATCGAGATGCCGTTGTGGACTTGGCGGGAAGCCATGTCAACGCCTTGTGGCATCAGCAAGTCGGCGGTCGCAAAAGTGATCGCGTCTTTGTGATAAACCAAGTTTTGAGCATATTGAGTTGCTGCTGAACCCAACATAGTCACTACAGCGCCAGAAGCTGGCAGCGCGTCAACAGTCGCCAGAGCCTGACCTGCGGAGTACAGTGCTGGGTAAATTGACAGCGTTGCAGTTGAAGAGCCTGATGCAGCGGCAGTTACGACAAACTGCTGGAGCGAACCGGTGGACTCGCGAGTTTGTGGGTTAACAGCGTACACACCTGCGATGGTGAACACGTCGCCAACATTCCAAGTCTTTGAGGAACCGGTAAAGCTGATTGGCAGAGTCGACTGACCTTCGGTAGTAACAGTCGAAGTTACAGTGATCGAAGTGCCCCAATCGCCGTTAGTGTGCTGCTTGATCGACTGAGACATGTTGACTTCATCGTAACCCAGAACACCGGTGCCCATCATGCCGTTCTTGAACTGACGGCTGATAGTGTCGGTCGGGTTAAACAAGCCTTTCAGACCTTCAACCAAACCAGCGTTAGCAGCTGGGTTAACAGTTGCGTAACGTGGCGACATCACAGCTGCGTTTTCGTTCAGCTTCTGCTGGGCTTGCAGCAGAACGAGCGAAGTCGAAGGCGTGGTGCCAGGAGTGCCGACCGAGTTACCGATGGCCTTGTATGCGTTAGCAACGTCAGCGTCGATGCTGGAAGCCAGCTGAGAAATACGAGGCTTCAGAACACGCTCGGCGAAGTCATCCAACTGCATAGTGAGTTCAGCGGAAGTAAACTGCACGCCAATGTGCTTTTGGGAAGCAACAGTCAGTGTAGTGTACTGTTCGTTGTCGTCTTGTGCAGTTAGAGCAGCGCCGTCAGTCACCAGAGCGCGATCCGGCAGGCGGATACGCAGTGTGGAACCAATTTTGGCGCCTTCAACGGCGAAAGAATCGTCATATTGACGGTTAACGTTACGGGTGAGTACCAGGTTGTTCTCGAGAATTTCGAGAGCCTTCCGGGTAATCATGTCGATGGTAAGAATCGAGTTTGCCATGATTTATTTCCTAAAAAAAGTTAGCGGTTACGTTGAGCTTCCCACTTTTTGATTTGGCGCTGGCGTTCTGCCTCAATCCACTCTGACGTACTCATGTTCTTGATAGAACGAGGGTCAGTTGTGTCGTAAGACGGTGAGCCAGAGCCACGGCCACTAATAGGCGCTATCGGTGGTGGGGCGCTAGTTGTCTTTCTTAAGACCGGCTCTGAAGCAATTTTAGCTTCTAGTTTGCCAATCTCTTTAGCCTGCAAAATAGGCGACAGACGCGAAATCCGACTGGCTTCATTTGGGTGCGACCCCAAGTAATACGCCAGATCCGGGCCAATTTCAGACGCCTGAATAGTTTCCGCCATCGCAGTCGTGATCGGCAGTGCAGGGTTGTATGCGACTTGCTCGAAGTCTTCATACTTAGTCCGCGCGTCCTCTTCACGATCTTGATACGCTTCAAGCATACTCATGCGTTCACGATCAGCTTCACGCTTGGCCAACAGCTCTTCCGCCTTTCGTATTGCTAGTGCATCAGCATACGCGTCAACGGAGTCAAACTGCTCGACCGGCGGGAGTTCGGCAGGAGCGGCAGGCGCTTCTTGCGCTCGACGTGCCTGTTCTCTTTCCCACTTACGCTGTTCTCTTGCAAGCCTTTTGCCAATGGCAGCGTCTAGTTCTTCTTGTGTGAAGACTTTAGCTGGCTTTGACTCTTCATTCTCCGGCGCATGTGTTTCTTCAGCTACAGGCTCTGCCGTCGGTGCCTGTTCTGGCGCGGGTGCTTCCGCTAACTCGTTTTGTACTTCATCAGACATTGTCGATTCCTAAAGAATCCCAGGTGTGCCGCACCTGTGCGGTATTTCGA
>Ga0075460_10000147_pt1 | contig 24260 bp, 20 predicted proteins | sample DEB08_DNA_3_FD_77580 | JGI IMG/M metagenome (GOLD analysis project Ga0075460, IMG submission 77580) | Aqueous microbial communities from the Delaware River and Bay under freshwater to marine salinity gradient to study organic matter... | ecosystem: Environmental > Aquatic > Marine > Coastal ...
CCGTAGGTCAATATGATAATAGAAACATTGTGTATCGTTCTGCTATTTTGATGATTAATAAATGTGAACAAATAAAGGACACTATACAAAGTGAACAAAATATAATAACTACATCTGAAACTAGTATTCCTAATAGTTTTGATATTCTATTGAAAAATGAAGATTATACACTTGGTAAAGCATTAGAGTTTGCTTTATATAATAGTCATTATAATAAAACATTATCTTTTTGTGGATTTCGTAAACCACACCCTCATATTGATGAATGTATTATTAGATTAGGATTTAAAAACCCTACGGATAAGGTTACTGTTGTATCTTATATTGTAAATGCTGCTGATGAATTAATTAAAGTTTACAATAGTATTTCAAAGGTATTCGAGGTTAATAAGTAATATCATATTTTAATAATCACATGTCCTATATTTTACTATTTTTTATAAATATGTTTTTGATTTAACTATTTATAAAAATTTCTACTATAAATATAAGGTAATGTCTGATAAAGTTAAATTACAGTTAGGTGATATTATTGAAGTAATTGCCCCAAATGATGATGAAATTCATAATAAAACTTTTTACATTGGTTACATAGATGATAATAAACTACGTTTAGAAGAAGCTACTGGAAAAGAAGTAATATTAACATTAACAGAAGGACAATTTGATAATGAATCTATACAAAGTATTATTATAAAAAGTAGAGCTGAAGAAAATGGATATGCTAGACAAAATAATTTAATTAATGGTGTATGGATTGATATATTTTTTAACGGAGATTTACCGATAACAATTACAGGTAAAATTACAAATTTGGAAGAAGATAAAATAGAGATTACAACGTATCCTGATAATGATACTATATTTATTGATTTTGAATACAAAGGTATTCCTGATGATTTACCTATAGAAAAAATTAAAATAAGAAGAGCACCTGAAACAAAATTAGATATTGATGAAATAGATGATTTAGATAGACAAGGGTTAAAAATAGTATCTGATAGTCAATTATCACCAGAAAAACAACAAGAAACAGAATTTGTTGAAATTGAAGATGTAAACATTCCATCGGATGAATATATTGATATTGATACTGCTGAAGAAATAACGGAACCTAGTGTTAAGCAGGTTTCTCCTGAGGAAATAAGAGAGAACATAAAAACAGTATTGTTTAATGCTGATCAAATAAAATTTGGTGAAGATTTAGATTCTATTACTCAGATTATTGATGTTCCTGAGGAAGAACAGCGTTTTGATATTAAAAAACAATTAGATGATATGTTAGATGATTTATTATCCGATATTCCAAACTATGAAAGAACCGATGATGTAAAGAATAAAATTAATTTAACGATATTACGGTTTAAACAGTTGAGGGATACGTTTTCTGTTTTTGATGATAAAGGGTTTGCTGTTATGCCTAAACCACACGGTTCAAATTATAAGCCTCTTTTACACACTATCGATAATCTTGAAAAAAAATTACAATGGATTATTCCTGTTGCTAAAAACATTAAAAAATTGTATACATATAAAAGTAAAAAAAACGAAGATGATGAGGATGAAGGTGAAGATGAAGATGAAGAACAATCACCAGAAGATGGACTATTAATATCCTTATATGATGATATTACCGAACAGAAAGATATTATAGAAAAATATAAAACAAACAATGTTAGTAATCAAACGAATAAATATGAATATTTACAAAAAGAGTTGAACCAATATCAAAGACCATATATAGAATTAAGTAGTCCTAATGATTTAAATAAAACTATTTCAAGCCAGTATGTAAATAATAATATTACTGCAGTTATTGATAATTTTGGAGTGTTCAATGCTTCGGTAAAAGGAAGAGATACATATTCAATGCCTAATAGTGTTTATAAAGAAGAAAGGAAAATTCCTGTATTACAAAAAAGATTTTTATTACAAAATTATAATGTTGGAAATACTGGTTTAAATGTAACTAAAGTTAGAGGCGAGAATCCAATAATTAAAAGAATACCTTTAACTAAGAATGATAAAATAAGTATAAGTTCTTTATTGGTACTACCAAAGCCAACTGTATTGTTTTCAAGAATTAACACAAACACATCTTCAATACTTGAAAAGTCTAATTTAAATTTAAATTATGTTCAATATTGGAAGTTATTAAATAATAATACCAAAATATACAGGACTACCATAAACAATATAGAAAAACCCTACAGCCATAATCCAGATAAATATTTGAGTAAGGTAAGAAATTATCGTATAGGTGATAGTTATTTTGAAAATATGGAAAATTATAATGAAACAGAAAAGGGAATTTTATATAAAGAATTTTTGGATAAGATAATACCAAAGACAGAATTTCTGTTTAATATTATTAAACCATATATTAAAAATAACCTATCAATAAATGAAATTTTAAAGTATATGGAACCCTTTATGGTATATCAATCGGATATATCATTTCCACAATATAAGGAGATGGTTTCATATATTACTGATAAAATAGATGAATATAAAAAAAGGTATTTGACCAAAGCACGCGAGTATAGTAGTATCAAAGGATCACAGAATGTTATAATTCCTTCACTCATTAAAGTATTTGATGAAAACCCTAATTTGAAAAATAAAGTATTAGATGTATATGGTTTTACAGACACTATTATGCAAATGAAAAATGGTGATGTATTAAAACGAATAATGACTGTCGATAATGGTATATTTTATAATAATGCAGTAGGATTATTATCAACAAATTTAATGGTTGCTGATGGTTCTAGAGATATTACTGATATTGACGCGTATTTAAATGAAGAAAAATATGAAAACCCCCAAACTATTAAAAAAACTGGAAGGAAAAAAAAATCTGAAATGCAATCAAATGTGAAAGATATGTCCTTACAAGAGTGTAGTAAAATCAAAACAATCGCAAAAAGATACATTGATATTGATGACTTAATGGAAGACAATGGAAAAGAAATATTTTTTGATAAAAAATACGATATAACACCATATGATATTACAGACAAGTTTAAGGCAGATACATCTCTCTCTAATGGTGAACAAATTAATTTCTATATGGAAAAGTTAATTCAAACAACAAAAATGGATGAGTATAAGGCAAGACAAAATGCCGAAGCTATAGTTAAAGGACAACGTATTGTAAATGATGGAGATTATGCTTTATTAGAAATAACCGATGATGTAAATGCTACAATACAATATTATGTTCGTGTAAATGAAGATTGGGTATTAGATGATACAATTGATTCTGAAACGTTTGCTGATACGGCAAAAATGTTTTGTAATTTAAATGAAAAATGTATTTCTGTTAAAAATACTTGTACCGATGAAAATACTGGTGCAAATGAAATAAAAAAACAAAATTTAAAATTATTGATGTCTGAGTTTGACTCAAATTTAAATGTAAACAAAGAATTTATTATTAATAAAATAGAAGAATCTCTCACAAATGCTGATTCTAGAATAGAAATGTTAAAAACTATACAAAAAAATAAATTATACAAAAATGATACATTAAAAGTAAATATTGGAAATACATTAATTGATGAGTCAATTGATAAACGAATTACATCTCCATATGATACATTATTAAACGCAATTCTAGAGCAATCTGATATATCAAAGCGTTCTAAAAATATATGTAATTTTGTTTCTAATTTTACACGTGAGGCAAATATTGATATTGGAGAGAACAAATATTGGTTTTATTGTATTAAATCCAATAAACAAATGTTACCAACCTTCATATATAAATTGGCTAATACATTCATAAAAGGTCATGATTACAATGGAATGTTAAATCGAATATGTTCAGAACAAGGAACCATTAGTGAAGATGGTGATAAATGGATTGATAAGCATAGTGGTTATACTATTAGAATGATTGAATTAAATGAGGCAGAAGAATATAATGAAGAAGGGTTTAAAATTATAACACATGCTGTTATTGAAGAAGATATTGCTGATATTATTATGAAAAAAGGAAATGAGGAAGAAAAACACGAAACACAAAAAAGAAAATACTCTACTGCAGATGCCGATAAAATATACAATGTAATTGAAAATCTAAGTGATAATATGGGGATTAATTTAAAAGATAAATATGACTTTATTGTTCGTAACGTGGTTAATCAATTAACAAATCCAAATGTTGTTCCTAGCGCAGAGAGATACCAGAAATTTTATAAACAAGCAATAGAAAAGAAAAAACAAGCAGATACTTACGACGATATGTATAACTCTACATTACTTTATTTAACCTTTTCTTATTTTTTAATTTCTATACAAATAAGCATTCCTCCAATAAAAACCAATAAAACTTTTCCAGGGTGTAAAAAATCTTTCAGTGGATTTCCTGTAGAAGGAACTGAAAACAACACAGGATTAGTATATGTCGCCTGTGTTGCTTATAAGGTTCGTAATACAGCTAGTCTCCCTTGGTCTTCGATTAAAAATAAAAGCGCAACGTATATTGCTAAACAAATGGAAGTTTTTATAACAAAATATATTTTACCTACTGAAGAAATACAAAATAGTATTAAAGAAGTAACTGCATATTTAATTGCTAACCCAGAACTAGATATACCCAAAGAACACAATATTGAAAAATGGAGCAACTTTTTACCTCCTCTTAAAAAATTAAAAATGAATATTACACAAGATATTGGAGAAGTGTTTAAAAGTAAATTAACAGACAGCTTACGCAGAGGCAAATCACAACAAATAGAATCTATCTCCGAAGTTAAATCAAAAATAAGATTGTTTTCTTTTAATATAATTAAATTAATTGAAGAAGTTGTATCCAAAAAAGGTGCTTTGTTAAAAACAAAGTTGGGTGAACCATTTTTACAGAATGCGTGTTGTGATGACGTAGAAGATGGAAATAATAATGCCTTGCAATATTTTATTAAAAATCAACCTGAAATTGCTGTATTAAATAATAAAGTTGTTGGTTTAACTGATATATATGATGATATTAATCATATTACAAAGGCATCTTTTCTTTATGATCCTAGTAATACAAAACGTAAATTAATAGAATTAAATGAAGAATTTACTGAAAATACAATCTACAGAGCATTTATAGTTTATTGTAAATTTAATAGTTTAACTCCCTTAAATGATAATTTAAAGGCGGTGTGTCCAACAAAACCTGATAATTTTAACTCAAATGATACATTAGAAGAAAGCATACGTAAACTTAAAAGCAATGCTCGTAATTATAATGAACATTCGTTGCTTAATTTAATCAATATTATAAATGAGTCTACAATGAAACCAATTGAAATAAAAGAACATACATTAACAACTTCCGAAAAATTATCATTAATAATAAATAAGATTGATTTGGAAGAAACTCGTCCAAAAGTATTTCGTGATTCTTTTATAGAAGTACTAGAACAATTTGAATTAAATTCTCTTAATGAAGATACTCAACAAATGAGAAAATTCAAAAATATATTAGCAAAAATGATTGAGGATATGCAAAAAGAAATAATTGATTTTGTAAAACAAAATAGAAAACAGTTAAAAAAACCTGTTTTTAAAAAGTTTGAAGAGTGTGTTAAAAATATTATGTCGTTTAGTAGCGAGACAACTAAACCAGAATCAATTTACAATGTAGTTAACTTTATGAAAAAGACATTGCGTTCTATTTCAAAGGAGTTTCCAAATATTATTATAAATGGAGTAAATTATAACGTCGATGATGATGTTGATGAGGAGACTGGTGTTATTAAACAAATAAATAGAATACCCAAACATTGGGGATTATCGTCAAGACATAATATCGATTTGCTAAATGTATTAAATGTTCACTACAAAGAATTTAAACGTTTTTATGATGATAAACAGAGTATCATGGTTATGACAAAACTATTAGAAAAAACAAATGATATTTATGATTTGGCTATGAACACGTTATTATACTCACCAGTTGAAATTAAAAATAAAGCAAATGAAAAATTAAATTCTTACTCAGTTTTTGATGTTGATTTAACCACAATGTTATTCCATTTCTATTATCTTACTATTTTTACTGATCTAATTTCATTACAAAATGATGACGAAGTATTAGAATTACCATTAGTTACAAGTGAAGCAGAGGGAAATATTGAAAATATATTTACTTCTAAGGAAAATAGAGCAGAAATAGTAATGGGTAATAAGACTGAATTGGCAGATAAAATAGCACATATGATAATTGTGTTTAATGAAACAATATGTAAAGATAAAAAGGCAATCAATTACAGTTATAAAGAATTAGAAGAAGTCTTATTAAGATCTAAGGAAAAAGAAAAGGATGATATGACTCGACGTTTAGAGGGTAAAAATGATGAAGAAAGAGAGATTGATACATTGTTTAAACAAAATAAGTTAGGTGAATGGAGCATAGGTGAACAAAAAGGATTCAGAACTTATGCAAAACAAACCTATGATAAGGAAATGAGAGATATGGAAAAAATGGTAAGTAGAGAGAATAGATTAAATATGAATAATGCTGTTACAAATATGAATAGAGATATATATGAATTCGATATTATTAATGAGGAAGCAACTAGTAATAGCATTGAACAAGAAGAAAACATGATAACCTATATGGGTGAAGATGCTGAACCAGAAGAGTATGATATGGATGGTGATGAGAATTATTAAACATATAATTGTGTCATTTATTATTTATAATTTAAATAATAAATAAATAGGTTAATAAAATTAAAATAAATATGTTGTTAACCAACATTCATTTACGCACACATATATAACGCAAGCAGACCACCAATAGTAGATATGTTAGACATAAAAGCATAATAACTTTCACCACCTTTCATAGGGTTATGATACATAAGTGTTGCCGCAATAGTAAATGCTATCAAAGAAATAACTGCAATTTTAAATAATGGCAGCATTGTAATTAAACCAGTAAATGTATATCCAGTTATAATAGCAGGAGCAATAATTTCTAATAAAATAACACCTGAGATGATTATCTGTGCGAGAGTAAGAGGAACACTAAGTTTCTTAGATAATTTCATGGTAGAATTTGAAAATAAGTAAATCTTTTCAAACCCACTTAGAAAAAATACTAGGGTAATAAGAATGGCTGGGTAAAATAAACGCAACATTTTTATATATTTATAAAATAAAATAATAAAACATAATCATTAATAAAACATAATCATTAATAAAACATAATCATTAATAAAATATATAATCATTAATAAAATATATAATCATTAATAAAATATATAATCATTAATAAAATATATAATTTAAATTATAATATTATATATTTTTAAATTATAATATTATATAATGTTTGATAAACGTTGGGTTAGACACAATAAAATAATAGTTGCTACATTGATTTATATTTTATTATATTGTTTAATAAATTTTCTTAAACCAGCATTTATGTATAATAAAGATGGTTCTATAAAAGAATTTGGTGTTGGATATCGTAAGAAAACAATAATACCGATATGGTTATTATCTATTATAATAGCAATAATATCTTATTTTGCGGTTATAACTTATAGCACTTCGTACAGATATTAAATGATTTAAAAATTAATATTTATGGACTTTGGACATATTTTGGTTGGTTTTTATTAATAAGTTCTTTTTCTCTCTCTTTTTTCTCTAAATCGGATTGATACTTGTCGTATCTTTCTTTCATTTCTTTAGGTGATTTTGCGCAACCAGTATTGAGTATATAGTTATAACTAATTGATGTTACAAATAAACCAGTCAACATATTCCACACATATTCAGATATAACATATTTCATTTGAACAAAGTTGTAGAGTTTATTTCTATAAGTTTCATTTTTATATGGATCTTTATCGTCTCCTTGAAGTTCTTGTATAATACCACTTTCCTGTAATTTGCTCCAAGCCAAATCAAAATTTTTCCTCTCTTTTATAAGTCTTTTAACTCCATTTTTTTCAGCAGCTTCATCTGGAATCTCTACATAATTCTCAGGAGAAAACTGATTAATTAACAAAGAAGTATCACTACTAACTTGTAATAAAGCATCATTTGATTTATCTTTATCCATTGGTACTAATATTATTTTCATTAAATCAGGTAATCCCATTAATTTAGCAACCAAATAACCAAATGTATTAGAAAATGGAGATAACCACCCAGGAAACAAGTATAAGAATAAATGTAAAACACCGAATATCAAGAGCCAAGGAATAAATGTTATAAATAAAGCGCTCTTCCATTGTCTAACACCACACATAGCGTGTGTTAAATTTAAATTAATAAAATATTGACCTGTAATTACAAATAAAATATAACAAATTGTAGTTGTTAGTTTTAGCATAGAACTACCACTCATAAATATACTAATAACACAGTAAATAGATGTAACAATAAAGAAAAAAATCATAGAGGCTAACGGGTTAGGAGTAGGTGTATTATCTTCGTCTTTTTGTGTTTGAATATCTAATAAACTAGGCATTTATATTATAGATAATATATATAATTTTTTTTAATAATTAAATGTATAATTCATAATATATGAATAATTCATTAATACGACATAATCCTATATTAATAGAACCAGGAGTTAAATCATTTTTAAGTTCTACATTAAAAGATTGTAGAATATTAAAAGAGAGTTACCATACAATTATATTTAATGTATCAATGTTTGGAATATTTATTTTAGTTGTTGGTGGATTTTTATTCTATCATTATAAAGGTAAATTAACCCCAGCAGAAATAGAAATAAAAAATAGAAAAAAACAAGAATATATTATTTCAAAATTACAAAAAATGGCTTATTTACGTAAAAATCAAGGGTTAATTACACAGTTGCCACAATGGTAATGGTAAAATAGGTTATTCATCAATTAACATTAAAGCCATCGCTGCATAATTATGTAAATCAATTAAAGTATCTCGAATACCTTCATCATTAACCATATTAATTCCATTTTTACTAATAGATAATGCACGTTGAATTTTATCTTCAATTCGCATTAATACACCAACAACGCCGTATTTTGCAAAAGCATCACCATAATCAGCATTTTTCTTTTTAAATAATTCTAAACCTTCTGTTTGAATTTTTTGTAGTTGTTCAACACGACTCATTTATAGTAAAACTATGAAATGTGTTTATATTGTTTGTATATGTTTCTATAGTTAATCATAACCATAATTATTATTTATTATTAGAATTAAAATAAAAATAAATAATAACGTAATATAAGTATGGAAACTTACAATAGTGATGTATTAAATTACTATAAACTTAAGCAAAGTTATCAGCATAACATAGATATGAAAAAATATAGTATTTTTCAAAATAAAACCTTATCTAGTAATGAAAAGAGAGAGAGATTAAAAAAAATAGTTAAAAAATGTATTAATTGTAAAAAAGAAGGAGGAACAATTTTTGATGAAAGTAATGGTATGTTAAAAGCCAAATGTAATAATGTTACTCAATGTGACTTGAATATTAATATAAAACGAAGATTTTTTAATAATGCTCTTGATTTATCAAAAACATATGATAAACAATCTGAAAATTTAAAAATGCGTATAATAATTACAAAACTAGATTACTTATTTGGTATAAATAATTCAAAAGAAGATATTATAGAAAAATTCAATGTATTAAAAGTAGAATTATCTAATATAGGAGAAAAACAAATATTATTAAATAAAGATTATGGTGATATTATAAGCGGAATTCATAGAAATCCATTATTGAATGATGCAACTATAGATTTAGAAAATGAAATTTATGAAATGAAACAATTATATAAAGAATATTTGGAAAAGCCGTCAAATATCTATATTGAAAATATGATTGAATTATACATTAACAAGATTAAACCAATTTCAGAAGAAATACGCAAAATGAAATACGAACATTATAAAATTGAGGAAATAGATAATGAACACATTCTATTTGCTGAACCTTATTTTAAATCAAGATTAGACAAGGAAATCTAACATATAGTAAATCTAACATATAGTAAATCTAACATATAGTAAATCAAACCATATAGTAAATCAAACCATATAGTAAATCAAACCATATAGTAAATCAAACCATATTTTATTTTTATTTTGATTTTAAAAATAAAATATATATAATTAATGTATATGTTTTTAAAATACATTTCATTTAAGGTATTTTTAGTAAGTTTATCAATTGGTTTATTGTTTGCCTATTTATCAACACCAACGCCTACAATAATACATGTATATCCAACACCAGATAACGCAGATACATTAGAATACATAGATAAAGCAAATAATTGTTTTAAATTTGAATCAACACAAGTAGAATGTCCTTCTGATAAAAGTTTAATTAAAGATATACCTATTCAAAACTAAAAATATCATATAACTATATAATATAGTATAATAATTATGAAAGGTAAACGTTCTGTGTCAAGATTACTTCATACCGAAAATGGAAGATATGCTATATCATTTATACTTGGTATAGGACTTGCTAGTTTATTTAGAAAAGTGTGTAAAGATAGAAATTGTATTATTTTTAAAGCAGCGCCTGTTGAAGAAATAACAAAGAACACATACGCGTATGGTGATAAATGTTATAAATTTAAAGAGAAATTAACAAAATGTAACCCAGATAATAAAGAAAAAGTTTCTTTTTAGATTTTAGCTGAATTGCGTATATAATATTTTTAATTAATAAAAACATTATAATAAATGAGTATAGGAACAACAGGGATTGATTCTTTACCAATTTCTCCTCAGACAGATGGTAACAATATAAGATTAGAAACTTATGACCAAAATATACAAATAGATAATCCTTCTCAAAATTTACAACAAGAAAGAGATAATGATCCTTCTGTGATGCAGAAAAATTTAAATAATTTTGTTACAGGAATTCAACAAGCAAGTGCTTCAGGAATGACACAATTACCTTCAAGAGATATACCAGTAAATCATCAACATATATCACAAGACGAACAAATAAAACCAAATCATATACCTCAACCAGAATCACATATAGATTATATACAAGAACATCAAACAAATGAACAAATTATTAAATCACAAACGCAATTAAATAATAAAAAAAATAAAGTTGACGTAATATTTGATGAAGTTCAAACTCCGATTTTATTAGGTATATTATATTTTATATTTCAATTACCTACAATTCAAAAACAAATGTGTAAATTTATTCCTTCTTTGTTTAATAATGATGGTAATCCAAAATTATCTGGATATTTATTTACAAGTTCTTTGTTTGCTTCGGTGTATTATTTTATTATAAAAGGAATGTTTTTTTTAGAGAAATAAAAATAATAATATAAAATTATTAAAAATAAGAAATTACGCATGTTTATAATATCATTTTTGGTATTTATTGTATTAAATATTTATTAGATTAATAATGTTATTTATTATATTTTTGATATATAATAAATGAATGTAAATATGGATTTAAGTATGAATGTAAATACGGATTTAAGTATGAATGTAAATACAGATTTAAGTATGAATGTAAATACAGATTTAAGTATGAATGTAAATAATAATAATAATAATAATAATACACCTAATACAAATGTATATATGAATATTCTATTATTAAAACAATATATTAATGCACTATCGATTAATATAGAAAAGCATAAAATACATAATAATATTAATTTAATATTTGATAGTGGCGCTGTAAATGGATTATTAGGTATTGGTAGTGCCTTATATTTAAAACATTTACAAGATTTAAATTACATAAATGTACATAAAGTTTCAGGATGTAGTATAGGTTCTATAATTGCTTTATGGTATTTATGTAGTTGTCCTAATATAATATATCCTTATCTAGAAGATTTATTTTCTTATTATAAAAAAAATAAAAATTTTTTTATTTTTAAAAAAATTGTTAAAAGGTCAATTTATAAGTTATTAAAAAATGATGATTTATCCTTTTTTAAAAATAGATTATATATTAACTACTACGACACAATAGAAGGAAAACAAGAAATAGTATGTAATTTTAAAAATAGGGAACATTTAATAGAATGTATATTAAAATCGTCTCATGTTCCATATGTATCTAACGATACATACAAATATGAAAACCGTTACATAGACGGAATTTCTCCATATATTTTTAACAATAATGATGATATTAATAGAAATAGTAAGATTAAAATAAAAAATTTATTTATAAAACTAATTGATTTACGTAGTCCCTTAAAGTCTATGTATGTAAAAAATGAAAAAAACATATATTCGCGTATATTAAAAGGCGTTACTTTTACTAACGAATTTTTTATAAATAATAATTTTACATTATGTATGTATATAAATAATAAAATAACATTTCAATTATATATTCGTCAATATATTGTTATATTTATTATATTTTTAATTGATTCTATATTAGCAGTTAATAATAATTTACCCAAGAGTATAAAGGAATGTTGTGTATATAAAAAAGTATTACAATTAAACGATTGTATGTGTGATAAATTTATAAATTATATAGTTAATAAAATCCATTAAATTTTTTAGGTTTAAAACTACCTTCAGGACAATTATATAAACATGCTTGTAATGGAACGCGTCTACAAAATTCAGGAGGGTATCCTTGTTTTAAACAGTTATCTAATGATTCAAAACCTTCTATTGGTTTTTTAGAATAAAATATACAGTATATAGTATACAATAAAATAAGAATTGATAATAAAAATAATATGTAATGTATGTTCATTATATTATATATTATATATTTTAAAAAAACTTTTTAAAAACATTTTGTATTGTTTGTCGCTCTGTTTTGTTATGTACATTTTTTTTTCTCTTGGTTATATTTTTTTTATTACGAAATCTTGATATTTTTGGCGTATATTTAATAAAGTATTTATTGTATTCTGGTGTATTCTTTTTATGCTTTAATTCTTCATATTTTTCTGCTTTTTCGCTACGTATTTCAATAAGAGTTTTTTCATTACCATAACAGTTAGTGTTGAATCTTTTAAGTAAACCTTTTTGTTCCAAATTATTTTCTTTTTGAACTTGTAATAAATATTGAGCCATACACATTAATCTCTCATGATCGTAATATGAACGACCTGAAAATATAAATGATAATATGAATAATAACATTGTTTCTATTGTAGCAACCTTTATTTTATTTTTATTTATTGTTATTTCATTATAACTATAACATCCATAAGGTTCATATATATAACATAGTGTATCGCCGTTAACAACAATTCCGTAATGAGTTAATATAATCTCATTATTAACACTTGGTTTTTTAATGATTTCAATATATTTAAACCCTTTTTTTTCAAGAATTTCTTTTAATCTATAAGCAATCGATTTTGGATCTAATGATAATACATCAAAATCTGGGACATGTTTTAATTGTTTTTTTTTATCTTCAGGCATATAACGTCCATATAAACTGGAAGCATATCCCCCAATAAACACACATCCTTCATTAATCATATTATTTTTAATAATATTAAATAATTCATCATTAATCGTTTCATTTTTTGTAAAATCTCTCATAAAATCAACTTCAGAACAATGTTTATTAACAACAAAAGGATAATGTTTATTTAAAAGAACAAGACGTTTATATACCTTTTCCCAACGAGAAACATCTCCGTGTGGTCTAGATAACTCATTATACATTTGTGATTTTAAATAATCTGGGGGACAATATAATATTCCATCTTTTCTAATAGACCTATCATATATAACATTAAATAAAGTTGTTTCCATGCTAGTAATATCAGCAATAGGTATAAAATTAACAAAGACTTTGTATGTTCCAACGTGCATACCTGCTCTAACTTCTACCTCTTTGTAACCTTCCTTTGCATAAATGTCTGCTAATTCTTTTGCGTGTGATAATGCTTTTGATGAATAGATATCATAATCTGGTATTTCAATATCCTTATTATAAAACTGTTCATTTATAGGTAAAATATTATTAATAGCAGTTCCTCCATAACAAATAACCCTTTTTTTCTTTATAAACTTTTCAAAAATGGCTATAATAGAATTTATATTATTAGATTGTTTTATTTTTAATGTTAACGTTTTTTCAGCATTATCTACAGCATTTCTTAATAGTAATAATTCTTTTTCTTCATTTGATATATTTTTATCACAATTAATAATTTTTGTCATTTATAATAAATATATATTAAAATTATTATAAATATTAACTATTTCACACATTTCTTTAACCAACAAGCGTCCCTCCGCCACCAGGCAATTCACTCTCCCTCGGTTCAAATGATACATCAGTGGTTTGGCATTTAGATTTGTCTATAAACCTAGGAACATATCTAAGTTCTATGGGTTTTAATATAAACGCGTATCCAGCATTATCAAAAAGTTGAGTATAATCTTTCATATAATCATCAAATTTTTGAAATGATAACCCAATCATTTGACAACCATATATATTTGCTAACCGATAAGAATAATTTTTATTATTTGCTGATAAATCAGGTAAAACAATACTCATATTTTGTTTGTTATAAAATTTTAATTCGTCGGTATCGTGGTTGAACTTAATTTCACTAAAACGAAATTCTCTAACAAATGCTGAATTAGATGTTATATTAACATATTCATTTAATAAAGTAGATACAAATATAGGATTTGCTTTATCCACCATAATAATAACTTTTTGTCTTAATTTTATTAAGGGATAACTACCTATATTTTTGCCATTATTTTCATAACTGAATTTCTTACCAAGTAATTTATCTGATAGGGTATCATATAATTGAGTTGCTATCTCATCGTGTATTTTTGTGCTACTAGTCATTATTCTAAAATGTAATATTAAAGGATCATTTGGATTAGGACACTGACCACCAGAAAAGGCATAGTTAGAAATAGTTTCCATCGCTTGAGAAAATAATATATAATTATATGTTTCTTTTACATTATAATCTGTATTAGTAGAAGCAGCTATAACTGGTTTATTATCTATAGAATATATTTCAAAGTCTAAACATCTAGCGCCTTGTCTAATACAATTTCTTAAGGCACACAAATTTACAAAATCATTTTTATATAGACCAGATGAACAACAATTATATGCTGTTTTTATATAATAATCCCTTAATTTATGGGTAAATATTTCATTATTAGGACTAATACTACTAATTAATGGAAACTTTGAATATGTTTCGTCTATATTAGCACAGTTTTTTTTATTAAGTCCTACTTTATTAATAGACCAAATAGATATCATTAAAAATAACAAAAATATTATCACTATCATTACTTGTGTGATTGAATCAGTTTTTGCCAAATCTCCAACACTTTTTATATCATCAACGGTTCCGCCTAAATTTTTACCAAAAGCATTAAATTGTACGGCCACACCTCTTCTTGTTTTGTTAATTAAATCATTTGTTTTATCACCAATTGCTCTAGCATATTTATTTGTAGTAAAAGATTTTAAAGCTTTTTTACCCAAAGTTATAGGACCACCTCCTTTATTAATATTACTCATAACTTATAATAACATCTCATTTTTTTTAAATTCATAAATAAAAAATATAATTTTTAATTACAAAATAAAAAATATATATATTTAAAAATTATATAATTAAAAAAGTAATATCATTATATAGAAAGGTATGCCTGGAGGAATATTAAATTTAGTTTCTTATGGTAATCAAAATGTAATGTTAAATGGTAATCCATCAAAAACTATGTTTAAGTGTAAATATTCTAAATACACTAATTTTGGATTACAAAAATTTAGAACCGACTTTGATGGATTACGTAGTCTTCGTCTGAATGAATCTTCTCATTTTAAATTTAAAATATCTAGATACGCAGAGTTACTAATGGATACTTATTTGGTTGTATCATTACCACATATATGGAGTCCAATATTACCACCTAATTGTGTTGATAGACATCAATGGAGACCTTATGAATTTAAATGGATAAAAAATCTTGGTTCACAAATGATAAAAGAAGTAAAATTTACTATTGGGGGACAAATTATTCAAAAATTTTCTGGAAGTTACTTACAGAATCTAGTAGAACGTGATTTTAATGAAAGTAAGAAAAAGCAATACTATAATATGACTGGTAATGTTCCAGAATTAAATGATCCTGCAAACTCTGGATCAAGAGTGAATGTATATCCAAATGCTTATTATGATAGTTCTGTATTAGGAACTGAACCTTCTATTAGAGCAAGAAAATTATATATTCCTTTAAATATTTGGTTTACCTTAGCAGCAAAAATGGCTTTTCCATTAGTTAGTTTACAATATAATGAGTTAATGATAGAGGTTGAAGTAAGACCTATTAACGAATTATATGTTATTAGAGATATAACCACATCCGATATGAATTACGTTCAAGCAAATCAAAATGTGAATGAGTTTCAGTTTTATAGATTTATACAACCACCACCAAATGTAGAATTAGATTATACTTCTTCAAACACAAGAACAAATTGGGCTGCTGATGTTCATTTAATAAGCACCTATGCGTTTTTATCAGAAGACGAGATGCAAATATTCGCGTCAGATCACCAACAATATTTGATTAAAGAAGTATATGATTATTCTTTTCCAAATGTAACTGGAACTAAAAAGGTTAAATTAGATAGTTTAAGTATGGTTGCTAATTGGATGTGGTATTTTCAAAGAAGTGACGCATATTTACGGAATGAATGGTCTAATTATAGTAATTGGCCATATAACTACTTGCCTTCTGATTTAAAAAATCCATCTGTAGGTAATGGATTTGATCAAATTTCATTATCTTGTGGTAATTATGCTCCTAATATTGATCCAGTTGGAACTGGTTGTTTTACAGGACAATCTGATGCTCCCTCTAATATATATGTGACTGGTCGTTATAATGTAGGAAATCAAAAAGATATTATGCAGACTTGGGCGTTGTTATTAGATGGTAAATACCGTGAAAATGAATTTGATGCTGGTGTATTTAATTATGTTGAGAAATATGCTCGTTCATCTGGTAATTCTCCAGATGGTTTATATTGTTATAATTTTAATTTAAAAACTGACCCATTTGATTTTCAACCCAGTGGGGCAATGAATTTAAGTAAATTTAAAAATATTCAGTTTGAGTTTAATACATTTCAACCTCCGCTTGATCCATCCGCACAAGTATTTACTGTATGTGACCAAACAACTGGTGATATTATTGGTGTAAATAAACCAACTTGGCGTATATATGATTATAATTTTGATTTAACTGTATTTGAAGAAAGGTTTAATATACTAACATTCACAGCAGGTAATGCCGCATTAATGTATGCTAGATAGTCATAAATATTTAATAATAGTAATGCTGATACTAATGATAATGCTATAAAATAATACAATGAATATATTATTTTATAAAAATGATGATTTAAATTTAATAATTTAAAAATGATTAAATATGTAAACTAAATTAATAATTTACTTGGCGGCGGCACCCTTGGCGGCAGCCTTAGCAGCAGCAGCAGCCTTAGCAGCGGCGGCGGCCTTAGCAGCGGCCTTAGCGGCACCCTTGGCGGCAGCGGCGGCCTTAGCAGCAGAGGCACTTCGGGCGGCGGCAGCAGCCTTAGCAGCACCCTTAGCGGCGGCAGCGGCGGCACCCTTAGCAGCACCCATGGCTTTCTTAGCAGTTTTTCTGGCGGCAGCGGCGGCAGCCTTTTTAACGGCGGCGGCCTTACCTTTCTTAGTTCTTGGTTGTTTACGGGATCCTCCTTTCATCTTTTATATATATAATTAACAAAAAAATATTATTTATAATGAAAATTGTTATTATAAATAATGATTATTCTAAATATATTTATATTATTTTATAATTAAATTATTTAAAACCTATTTATTTTTTACCAAATAGTATCACTTTCCCACCACATTCCATCCGTTTTCTTAATTCCATAAATTTGTTTAAATAATTCTAAACGAGCCATAGCACAATTTACTCTATATTTTTCTAAAGGATGTGGATTTGTTAATAATTGCGCTTTAATAGCTTTCTTATAAATTAATTGTTGTCCTTGTATTGCTAAATTCATATAAAACTTTGCTAAATTCATTTTCTTCATTTTAATTAATTCATCATTTACAATTTGATTATCCAATAAATAACCTTCAACTAAAGCCATACCTGAAATATCTGCTAAACTTTCGCCAGCACTCATTTCGGCATCAAATTTAATTCCATCTCTCTTTGCAAAAAGTTCATATTGATCTATAACATTTTTAACTTTCTTCTTAAATGCTTTTCTATCAGCATCAGTCCACCAGTTATTCAAATTTCCATCAGCATCATATTTACTTCCAGTATCATCCAATGAATGTGATAATTCATGACCTAAAGTATATCCAATATAAACTAAATTATATTCTAACCCCCTTTCTTCTAAATCAATAAAAGGTTTTTGTAAATATGCTAAAGGAACGTATATTGAATTACTGTTAGGTCTATAATACGCGTTCACCATATAACATTGAGTTCCCACCATTTTAAAAGTATGCCAATCAAACTCAGGAATATCTATAATTGGTTTTCCTTCTAATTCTATACTTTGTTTATGTTTCCAATTTAATAATAATCCCGTATTATGTAACGGGTCATCATCTATATAGTCAAGTATAGGGTCATATCTTAAGTTTTCAGGAGCGCCAACATATATGACCAATTTTTTCAATTTATCTAATGCTGCTTTTTTGGTTGACGATGATAACCAGTCATTTACTTCTATTTTTTTTATAAATAAATACTTCAAATCATCAGTCATTTTTTTTACATAATTCACGTAGAGTGGATTGTAGTTATGTTTCACATATTGTTCAGACAAAAATGTGTTAAACATTAATGCTAGACCGAATAAGGGATAAATTTCCGAAGGCATTTGAACTGGCTGTCCTTCAAGAAATTTATGATGAAAGTCAAAATGAATATGACGTAAAGAATTTTCAAAACGTATCATCTGTTTGAGTTGAATAAAAATAAGGTAAGTTTTCCATTTTTTAGAACTCCAATTTTCCTTTAATAACCGAGTAGTACATTTGAAACCATTTAAGTTAGTAATAACGATTTCTTTTGGAATATTTTTAAACCCAAGTTTTTTAGCAAAAGTATTCCAATCAAAACCATATTTTTCTTCTAAATTATGAGTAGGGACCTTATTATAATAGTCTGGATCACTCTTAATATGTTCATTACAACCCATTTCTAATAACAAAGAATACTCGACGTCCCACACATCAGATGCTTTATATTCTTTCGCTCTTTTTTCACCTAAACATGCTTTAAAGACTTCATCAATATACTTTAAATATTCTCTCTTAACACTCTTTTTATACAATTTAGTTTCTTTACTATCTTCAGGCATATCTTGTAAATAAATTAAATAATCATATATACCTAATTTACCAAAAGACATATGACTTATGTATTTTTTAACATTCTTTTCATCTGGATTTAAATACCATTGTAATGGTGAATATAATGAAAGTGTTTCATAAGAATTTATCATTGCTAAGAACCCATACATATCATCTTTTTCAACAAAATCGTCAAATTGTTTAACAACCGCGTCTACGTGTTTATACATATTTTTACGAGTATCATTATACATTGATTTATATACTTTGTGAATTGCGATTGCTTTTTTGTCTCTAGGGTTTTCTTTTATGTAAATGTTTATATAATCAACCAGTTTATAGTATACTTCCTCTTGAACGATTCTAAAGTGGTCATACTGAACATAGTAGTTTTTGTCTTTATCACTTTTTTGTTCAATATCATGACTTTTAAACCACTCATCATTCACATAAGTGTAATAATCATTTTTTATTAAATGTATCACTTTAGGTAAACTAATCTGAGCAAAATTTTCCTTTAAATAAGCAGTATACTTTTTCTTAAATGTTTTTAAATTTTTAAATTTTGGGTTTTTCTTAAATTCTTCTCTTATTTTTTTGAATTTATTTATATTATCTTCATTTTTATAAAAATTTCCTTTATATACACTAAATTCACCAGTATTACATATTGTGCCCATTTCATTATCAGTATAGCAACGTTTTTTTGTATCTGTTTGGTTGCTTTTAATTACCTTTATTTTACTAGTTTTATTTCGAAACTTTTTGTTGGGTTTTTTTGTATGTTTAACCATTTATATATTATGTAAATAGATTATGTAAATAGATTATGTAAATACATTATGTAAATACATTATGTAAATACATTATGTAAATACATTATGTAAATACATTATGTAAATATATTATGTAAATATATTATGTAAAGTATCATATTTTTTTTATTGTATATAATTTATATATAACTAAATGTCTGGTAGTATGTTTGAAAGTGATATTAAAGATGATATTGACGATGAGTTTATTGATGATGATGAATACGATGATGAATACGATGATGATATTCCTAAAAATTGGGATGATTCAGAAAGTTGGCTTTCTTTTTCTAAATCAGTATTTACTTATTTTATTTTAACATTAATATATGGATTTTGTGCTTCTGGATTTATCTGGTTAACTAGTCGAGGCAGAGATATAGATTATATATTACCTACAAATGAAAAATTTTATAGTGCACCTACTTATGAAACAAAAATTCAAGGTCCATATAATGATTCAAATTGTAATTCAGAACCAAGTGGAAATTTTGATGCTATTATAGATAACTTTCCATATAATTTAATAATCGCTAAGGGTAGTTCTAAAGAAGAATTAGCAGGTTTAAGCACAATGCAAAGAGTATCAAATTGGTTTGGTAAAATGTGTGCTGGGTGTTTTAAAACAAATCGTGCATGGTTTAAATGGTGGTTAGATGCATTTAATCCAGAATCTGGTATAATAGGTAGTCATACCTTTCAAATTTTATTAGGGTTCCCTCTAACATTTTGCGTTGCTGGATTTTTATCTATAGGAACAGGTTTTTGGTCAGCATTCGCGTCTGCTGTATCTGCCGATATGAAAGTTAGTGTTTATTCTGGGATATTTTTATTTGGATGGGGATTATGTTTTTCAATGATGTTTTTAGTTACTGCTAGATTTTTTACTACAATATGCTTATATCCAATGAGTCAATCTTGGAAAGATGTAGTTAACATTTATGCTTGTAATGTAACCACAATTGTTATAATATTTGGATTCTTTGTTTGTGGAGCAGCGTATGATACATTAGATGAAACAATAGCAGGTATTATGGGTATTGTATATTTAGCTATTATTGGGATTACTATATTCAGACACTTTGCTGCAGACTATTTTTTATAAAGTAATTAATATATAAACGTTTTTATATATAAAAGTAATTAATATATAAAAGTAATTAATATATAAAAACGTTTATATATTAATTATTAATTATTTTATGGGTAAAAATAATAAAAACAAAAAAACGAATAATAATCAATCCAATTATATCCCATTCGTTAGTGTATGTACTCCAACATTTAATAGACGTCCATTTATTCCATTTATGATACAATGTTTTAAAAATCAAGATTATCCAATGAATAGAATAGAATGGATTATAATAGACGATGGAACAGATAAAATTGGTGACTTAGTAAAGGATATTCCACAGGTAAAATACTTTACATATGAAGATAAATTACCATTAGGTAAAAAAAGAAATATAATGCATGACAAATCAAGAGGAGATATTTTGGTTTATATGGATGATGATGATTATTATCCACCAAAAAGAATATCACATGCCGTAGAACAACTTATAAATAATCCAAAGGCATTATGTGCTGGTAGTAGCGAAATATACATTTATTTTAAACATATTCAAAAAATGTATCAATTTGGACCATATAAACAGAGCCATTCTACAGCAGGAACATTTGCTTTTAAACGTAAATTATTACAAGAAACTCGTTATGATGATACTGCTGCTATAGCAGAAGAAAAACATTTTTTAAAAGATTATACAATACCATTTGTTCAGTTAGATCCATTAAAAACAATACTGGTATTTTCACATATACACAATACCTTTGATAAAAGACGTCTTCTTGAAAATATTAATCCAGAATTTACAAAAGAAAGTGATAAAACAGTTGATATGTTTATAAAAGAACAAGATTTATATGATTTTTATGTAAATTCAATTGAAAACATATTAAAAGATTATGAACCTGGAAGACCTAATATGAAGCCAGATGTTTTGTCTCAAATGGTTTCTATTGAAAAAAAACGAAGAAAAGATATGGAAGCAATGCAATTACAGGAATCAAATGGTCCATTTATTACATTTACAAAAGATAATGAACCTCCTCAAAAACTATCAATGGAACAAGTAGTAAATATTTTAAAACAACAACAAACACAAATTAATCATTTAACACATATATTAAAAGGTAAAGATCAAGAAATAGAATACCTAACAAACGAATTGAATAAAAAATCTATTAATAAAGATTGATATTTATTACATAAACAATATAAAGATATATTATAATTATTCATATAAATAAATATAGTAAAAATGCCATACTATGAACACGATAACCAAAACGACGGTATGTATGATACATATGATGAACATAAAGTATTGAATAAAAGTTCTGTAAAAAAAGGACACCGTCGTTATTATCCATCTAATTCACCTAATCGTTTTGTAAAAAACGCACAAACTGGTACTGAATATAGTTTTAAAGTTGGTTCAATTGAACAAAATAACTTATTTAAGACAGTAGATACCACTGGTGTGTGTGATGAAGATGGATATGTTATACACAATAAAAATATAAATATTTCAAATACAAATCATTTATTTTATGATACACCAGAGCAATGTATGAGACATTTGGGTGTTTCATTTGAGAGAAGTTTTATTGAAAAGTGGCACGAAAACAGGCGTTCTAATATCGAAATTTAATTATATAAATAAACAATTTTATATTAAATAAACAATTTTATATTAAATATACAAGTTTTAATATAAAACTATTTGAAAATACTTATTATAATATGAATAAAAGTATAATATTTTTACCAAACGGGCGTTTTGGTAATGCTGTTTTTCGTTATATGGCTTGTTCTTTAATAAATATAATACATCCAGAATTATATCATACATATACACTTAATGCTGAGTATAATCCACCAGCATCCTTTTTTGATTTTTATAAAGGATTAGATTATGAAGTAAATGATGCTTTTTTTATTAATATTAATAATAATAATAATAATAATAATAATATAATATCGGATTTACTAACGACATATAAATACAATAATTCAATTATGGGATTTAATACACTTGGATATGTTAAATATTCAGTTGATATTAATAATCTAATAAGTAATCAATATATTAACGAGAATAATGGGCACGGCATTTATGTAAAAAATACGATTCGTATAAGAGACGATAACTATATGGATTTAATATATGATATAAATAAGATAAAAAATGTAAATCTATTAATGGATGGTTATTTTCAATTTGGTTATATTTATTTACAATATAAACCACAAATATTAGAATATATGGAGAAGCATAAACACGATCATAAAATACAAACAGATAGAAATGAGTTATTTTTTGTAAAGGATATAATAGATGATATAGAATTAGAGAAACCAAAAATATATGATATCGCAATTCATATTAGATTAGGTGATTTTAACGGACGTCTTGATTTTATTGAATCACAATATTATATTAAATTATTTGAAACAATTGATATAAAAAGTTCACAAAAAATATGCTTGGTTCATGAACCAATAACTAATTTAAAAGATAGTCAGTATATTGAAGAAATTATATTATGGTTTAAAAATAACAATTTATCTGTTAATGTTGAGTGTAATTCACTCTTGGTAGACTTTAATATTATGAAACAATCAACAATATTAGTATGTTCTATGAGCACATTATCATGGATTGCTGCATATGTTTCTAATCATATTAAAAAATGTTATATGCCAAATTATAATTTTTATAATAGAATTGATCCTAGTAATTCGATAGATAGAACAAATGTTTATTTTAATTATCCTATAGAAAATACTGTCTTATATGATATAGCATCGATGCAACCTATAATCTCAAAAATAAAAACACAATTATTAACATTACCACAGTATTCGTATCGTTTAAATAAATTAAATAATTTATGTGAAAATTTAACAAAAATAGGAATTAAACCTAATATATTTAATGGTGTTTATGGTAAGGATATTATATTTGATAAAAATAATAAT
>Ga0075460_10000154_pt1 | contig 23908 bp, 21 predicted proteins | sample DEB08_DNA_3_FD_77580 | JGI IMG/M metagenome (GOLD analysis project Ga0075460, IMG submission 77580) | Aqueous microbial communities from the Delaware River and Bay under freshwater to marine salinity gradient to study organic matter... | ecosystem: Environmental > Aquatic > Marine > Coastal ...
AATAAACAACAACAATAAACAACAACAATAAATGTTTAACTATTTTAATTTAATGATAATTTCATTAAATTAATATAATGACAACAACACGCAACATCTTTAATTGTTTTTGTTTGCCATTTAAAACAAAACAACAGACAATATACAATGACGACTTTAACGGTATAATGCCAAACAACAGTGAAATAGAAAACAAATACAAAATAACACCAATATTAACTATTAAATATGACCCTTACAGTATGAAAGAAAAACTAGGTGAAGGAGGAACATCTGTAGTATTTCATTACAATACTGGTAAAATAGACTGTGCTTGTAAAAAAATAAAAACAAATATTTCAAATGTTCGAAATGAAATAAACATTATGAAAACATATAGTAATCATAAACATTTGCCGAAATATTATGACTCTCTTTTAAACCAAAGTGAAAAATTATCAAAATGTTTACAATATAGTTATATATTTATGGAATATTGCCAGGGCGTCGAGCTATTTACATTATTAAAGTCACATTTTTGCTATAAGTTAGCAACTAAAATAATATATCAATTATTAACTGCTACTGCACATTTACAAAAATTCAACATTATACATGGTGACATAAAACTAGAAAATATAATTATCGACCGTAAAAATAATATTAAATTAATTGATTTTGGGATATCAAAACAAATAATCGATGGCAATGCTATTTCATTAAAAAAGCATTCAGGAACAATAGGGTATGTATCGCCTGAATGGCTATTGTTTAATTATGTCACATTAAAAACCGATATATGGAGTGTTGGTATATTGTATTTTATATTATTAAATAATTCACACGTGTTTAATAGTATAGATTTGCAAGTGTATAAAAGTCAATTAAAGAAATTAGATTCACTTGACTGGTCAGAAATACTACAGATTTATAATAAAACCGTGCCATGCAGACAACATGAAACTATTTATGCGTTTTTGCACAAAACAATATGTTATGATAAGGAACGATATACCGTTAAAAAATGTTTACGAAACAAAATATTTGCTGATTACAGCAACAGCAACAGCAACAGCAACCGTGTAGTATAAATTGAAGCAACTTAAATAATTAGAATATACATGACAACACCTTTTATTCGATAATTACTTATTAATTACGCATATTAGGTATTAAAAACAATAATTTTTAATTATGTAATGTCAATAACAACGACGACACCCTCATCTATTGAAAATATTAAACTGGTAAATAAAATAACACGGAATTTCATGTTTATTCTTGAAAAATATTCCGACAATATTAACACTCTTAATCAAATCGACTACTATATTAACAATAAGTTAGATGGTAATATAAAGAAAATAGCGAATTCCAACCATAACGACGGTGTTATAAAAGAACGCGAGTATTTTATAAACAAATTTTTATGTAGCACAGAAAATATATTTTATTATGTTGAGAAAAATGATATATTTATTCATTATGATTTAAATCATTATAAGATTTTCGAGGAAGACAGTTTACGCAGTCAAATATACAACGAAATCATGCAAAACCACACAAACTTAAGTAATTATAAATTTGATATTGAAAGCGAGATAATAAACGAGCTAAAAAAAGAAACATTATTTAGCTGTATACCAGAATCATCGACCATTCAAAATGTTATAAATTGCTTAATGACATTTTTCTTTGATGTAAAAGAAACAGCTAAGTATTTTTGCTGTGTAATGGGTGATTTTATACTTAAAAAAAATGTAGAACAAGTATTCTGTATTAACAGTGAAATACTTGAATTTATAACCATATTTGAAAAAACAATCGCAAACCGCTTAGGGAATATAGGACTTATTCGTTCAAACCAGTTTGTATGTAATAAAGTATTAGACACTAAATTAAACAAGTATCGACTAATATATTCGCAAACAAATAGTAAAGTAACTTTATGGACGGAATTTTTAAACAAATATGCGATTGATATTTATGCGGTTTGCATACATTACTCAAAACGCTATCTTAACTCGGAAAAATATATAGCATCAAACCGTAAAAAACTGGAAAAAATCCTATACTTAAAAAACAACTCTGTAAAAAAAATAATTCAGCAATTCAGTATGAAAAAATTTAAAACAGATTCGCAAACTTCAATTACATATGAAAATATGGAATACTTGTGGTATTCTTATTTAAAAAACGAATGTCTTCCTGCTGATATTATAAGTCATAGCGATTTCCACGCATTAATGCAGTATGAACGACTCGGTGATGGTCAAATCACCACAGATAATAATGACGATATTAATAAAAACAACCAATCGTATACTTCATTAGATCATCCTGACAACGATACGATTACTAATGTCAAGCAATTTTTAGATGGAAATTTGCAACATAGTGAGTCCGATCAAATAGAAATTAGTGAATTAGTTGAAATATATATGGAATATGTGTATACTAACCCAACGCTAAATATTACTTATACAACTGACATATTAAATGAAAAGTTAATGCTTGATATGGTCTCTTATTTTACAAGTTTTAATATTATTAACGATGGTAAAACAATTGATGGTATTAGCTGCTCTTTGTGGAATAAAAAAGAAGAGTTATCATCATTTATAGACTTGGTTAAAACGCAGCATAACGATAAAACAAAAGAAATTGTAGAAAACCTGTCATTTAATGAAATTTATACTAAATATTGTAAATATATTTCCCATACTGGAAATGTAAATAAAATAGTTACTAAATCATATTTTATCAATTTTATAATTAAGCATATACCCGAAAACTACATAATATTTAATAAAATATCCAAACAATATTGGAGTAGTAATTAATTTATCCCCATCACTATCCCTAAATAACTACAAATACGACAACAAATACGACAACAAATACAACAATTGATAATAACTAGTTGATAATAATTAGTAATAAGTTATATATTTATTACTAATAAGTTTTACAATCACTTATCTCTTTTTCTTCCCAGTCCTTCTTTTATTGCCGGTCTTTCTCTTGGCAGTCTTTTTACCTTTCTTTCCTTTTTTGACGAAACCAAACTTTCCTTTGCGAGTGAAATAGCCCTTATCCGTCAATCGCTTCAATAGTTGAGACCCCTTTTCACTTTTAGCTTTAGATACAATTTCTCCATGCTTATTTTTCTTAAGTTGGCTTTTCGTTAATCCACCGTTTGTTTCGGCGGCAACTCCGTGCCATACTTTTGCACGCGATCCCTTTAACTCACGGAATTTACCCCGTTTTGTGTGATATAAACCATCTGGTCCTTTAGTTCTGTTACCCATTATATAGTATGTCAAGAAAAAATAAAAAAATTATATGAAATCTATTTAATTACTATTTTTTATTCTAAATATAGTTGTTATTTAATTCATTACGCCATTTCTTAATATTGATGATTTGTTCTTGATTGTCTATAAATTCACTACTTATTTCTGCCATTTAATTGGTTATGCGAGTCTTTCAAAACTTTACGCTTTTCTTTCAAGAGTCGAGCATGTTTGCGATAAAGTTTAATAGTATGTTGTTTTCTAGTTGAAACACTTTTTCGTTTTTCACACGTTCTAAGATTGTGTCCTGTCATTTTACAAAGAGAACATTTTGTAATTCTGGTTGATTTGGCATGGTGATAGAATTAACGTAAATCCATTTTACTTTAGTTGGACGCATTAATACTACCACCTTATACAGTAGTATAAAACTCTAAAAGGCTTTTGTCTTTTATAAACATTTTGGGCGTTAAGTTGGTTTTTCTAACATAATCTGGATGGGGATTAATCAACAATTTACGCTTATCAAATGTATTATATTGATGTGCAAATACCAATATCGTTTTTTTAGGGTCCAATTGAACAAATGGCACCGTATAATTTTTAAGAAAAGCCTTTTCTTCTGCGATCTCAGCATCATCATCATATCTTGTTATCTCAAGTAGTTCCTTTTTAAACGCAAAAGTCCCTGCTGTTCCATGCGTTTTACCATATGGTCCAAAAATATACAATTGGTCTAAATCATTGAAATAAATATATACAATACTGCTTCCAGCACACAAAGCATTTGGCTGCGAACGCAATCTATCCACCGCATGCGTAACCCTTTCTGGTGGATAAAAATCGTCATCATCCATATACACTAAAATATCGCCGCTCGCCTTTTCATGCATTAAATTCCGCTTTCTTCCCAACTTTATTTTTTCTTCATACCTAAAATACTTAACACCTTCAACATCCTTAAATAAATCTTCCACCGATTCATCACCATCGTCAATAATAATCCATTCCATTAATTCTTTTGGATAGGTTTGTGATTGATAACACTTAATTAACTGAGGTATAAACATTCGCCTGTTATATGTTGGTGTGCATACACTTACAAATGGTTTACCGCTTGTCGAAACTTTTTTTTTACGATTCTTTTTACCCATTAAATAATAATATATTAATTATATCTTTAATATATTACGAAACTAATAATATTATTTTTATGCGGTAGGAGCGGGAGCAGGCGCCCCCGTGGTAACAGTAGATCCGAAAAATTCATTGTATATGTAATACAATGGAAGAATTACAAATGGAACTGCTATACCAACTGGGATCATTCCTTTTGTTAGCACATTTATAGACATACCATCTGGAAAATACTTGCCATATTTTTGTATAAGAAGAATACCAAAAGAAAATATAAATAACACAACCACTAAATAAGATTTTGTAATGTTTTTAAATACATTATTAACCAACCCAATATTTTGAAACATTTTAATTATATATCCAGCAACAAAAAACATACCAATTACAGCGGGGATTAATATAAAATGTGCTAGTCCGCCCGCAGTCATCCACAAAAATATAGCCATTAAATTATACTGAAAAAACCAATAATTTTCATTCTCGAAAAAGCCGGTTTTAACAAGGTTGATTGTCGTTTTTACATAACCTAAATGCAAATGACCAAACATAAAGACACCTGCCAATATTAGACCAACAAAATACATAACAACGGGCAACACCCCAGCGGTTAATAATTGTATGACTGCTCGTATATGCGATGGCGTTTTACCATATGTTTTTTTATCATCCCATAAAGCACCGCCTTCACCGCCATAATACAATTTTTCTAATATTTTATTAAACTGACAAAACACATAATATAAAGATTCGCGTGGTATTTTTGCCAATCCAACATACATTGATTTCACCATTTCATATGCGAACGGTGTTTCATCCATATTGATGTCAATCATATTCATAAATTTATTTACATTAAATTGGTGTGATTCGTCATCTAAATCTAAATCTTTGGATTTGGTAGAGTGATTCATGTTCCAAATAAAAAAACATCCCAAATAAACCACAATAATGATTTGAACAAAAAACACAACCATCTCCTTTGCAATTGCAATTATTCGCTCCGCATAACTATCATTTTTTATTCTATATTTTCGTGAATTAATTATATCAACCAGTTTATTATGCTGGCTTGCGGGGCGGAAATATTTCCAGTCGGGGCTTTTATAATAATTTTCAATAAAATCATAAGGGTCCTCTTTCCATTGTTGTAAATGTTTTTCCAAATATTTCCAATCTGATTTGTATTTGTAAGTTTTATAAATATCATTCATAGCCGCCGCATCTTTAAACCCTTTTTTTAAATCGTCTAATTCTTTTTGCTGTTCTTTGGTTCGCTTTTTAGGTTTTTCTGATGTTGTTTTTTTTGTTTCGTCTGGTTCGTCTGTTTTTTTATTATCTTCTTTATTTTGCGAAACCTTACTTACCATTATATATTATAAATTATTATAATTATTTATAATAATTATAACAATTATAACAATTTTCTGAATTTATACAATGTTTAGTATTCCTAAATTCATTTTATGATATAGTTTTTAAATTACAGTAAAGTTTTTTATTATGATTATATATAAACATGAAATTTATTATTTTTTTAATACTTATATTTCTAATACCTATTATTTCATATAAACTGTATAAATTTTACAAAACAAGAAAGTTTGAGTTATTTGTTTCACAGATATCCAAGTCGTATGATTCAAATAAGTTTAAACAGATTGTTTTAGATAAAATTGATAATTATGATATTGAACTTGCTATTCCATCGGGACAATATTTATACAATACGGTACAAGGTAATTGGGGGTTTTCAACTGATGAAACAAATAATGGTGTTGTATTTGGCGTATATAGGGACGGTTATACGGCAGATGGTTCCATTTTTAAAGGAAAGACTGGAAAAAGATACAAATATATGCTAGAACAAGGTCCATATGTAATTAAATATGAAGTTAGACATAATAACGGAAGGCACGATGTATCTATATACATTGATGACAAACTAGTTAAGGTTGCAAAAGGCGAAGGAATATCGTCGGATAAAATAAAAGTGATTGGAACCAATTATCATAATTATAATAATATAACAACAGGAGATGAAAGAGGACGCCGTCCAGTTGATTATTTAAAATTTGTTCCCAAAGAAGTAAATAAGAAAACAGAAAATAAGAAAACAGAAAATAAGAAAACAGAAAATAAGAAAACAGAAAATAAGAAAATAGAGGGATTTAGTCAGGGACACAAACACGACAAAGATACCTATTGGGATATAAACGAAATGGTGAAAAAAGAACAAGAAGCCAAATCAAAGTTAGTCGATCAAAGAGAAAAATATAATTTTATGACTAGAATGTGCGAAGAGGAGGGTTTATTTTGCAATAAGATACAAAAACTAAATATAGACTTAAAAACTGGTAAAATATATTATAATTTAGATGAAGAACAAGAACAGAAAAAACAAGAAGCAAATGATGCGGATGCTGATTATTTTTTAAAACACTTATTTCAGGCCATGGATGATGATAATGATGGATTGGTGTCGCGATTTGATTTAAAATCTATAATGAATGAGTTTTACATTCAAGATGAATTATATCAAAAAGTTTTAAATGAAGTTCGCCCACAGGGAATGGATTTCAATACATTTTCTAGTTTAATAGGTCAGCCTGTTAAATTGGTATTAAAAAATATATATGATGAACATGGAGAAGCGGGTTTAAAAATGACATATAAGATATTGGGATACAAATATGTTGAAGATGAAGAAAGAAAAAATCAAGAAGAAAGGGAGAGAAAGAAAAAATACCAACATTTAAACAAACAATTTTCAGAACCAGAATATGATGATTCTGAACCCAGTAAAACCAGATATCGTAGTGATTACAAACCACAACATCCTCGCCCCAAAAATGGAGTCCATTTTTACGATTCCATATGGGACTTTAACAAGTATTAAATAATTACTAATTAGTTATAGTTATTAATTATTATAGATTACTATATATGACGACATGGTTATCGTGCTTGTAGCAATTCACCTCTTCCTCCCATTATTATAAGCATATTATATCGTTCTTCAAAAACCTTTAAATCATAGCTAAATTCATTTAAATCAGCGGTTGTTTTTCTAAACCCAATTGGATTGTTGTTAGTATCGCAAATAATATTGATTGTTCTTGGTGTGGGATTGATTGGTGGTTCTAAAGTGTTAAATTCAAATCCAACCTTTGAAAATTTATTTAAGTTCATAGCACCCGATGGCTGATAAACAGAACGGTCACTATCTAAACAAAAATTATAACAATACAATCCATCTTTAGCAGAACCACTGGTTCGCTTCCATTTTTCAATATATTCATAAATACCAGCATCCAATACATTTTCTCTATACATACCCTGCAACACTACCCCCATATCAACTAATATTTCTTTTTTATTGTAAAAATAATCCCCTATCGCACCGGTGATATAAAAATTTCGCGGGTTTTTAATTGTTTTTGAATTAAATAACGGAAAATTGTTTGTAATCTTTTGCGGTTCTATATTGTTATATGTCCAGTTTGTATAATTTGACCATTCATTTCTAAGGTGTACATCATTTCTTCTAAAACGAAACATATAATTTGCTACCATGTCTTTACTATCAAATTCTGTTATTTGCGTGCCGGCGACAGAAAGTTGCTCATATTCATAAATTTGTTTAATAAGCAATTTATATGACTGTGACGCAAGAACTCGTCTTTCATCTTGTCCTAAAAATATATAAGTAGATATCAAATGAATATCACTATTCCAATCATTTCTGGTTTGCTCATATAAAGACAATGTTCCAGATATGTCTTGTGGCGGGTTTAAAAAATGCCACATTTGATGATGAAGAACATTGGGGTTTGGAGCACGACGATAACTTATACCACTCGCACTATTTACAGCATCTACATCATTTATAGTATACAATTTTGATATTGGCTCAAAAGTTATTTTGATATTTATTTCTTGATATTGTAATGCCACTAATGGCAACGCCATCTTACTAGAATCCGAAAAAAATAAGTTTAATGGTATATACAATTTGCGACCTTGAATAGACGGAATCACACCTGTTTCATCTACATACATCGCATTTGGATATACATTGGCACGATTGCCACTAAACGCAGGATTATTTAATTCTGTTATATTTCCAGTCATTCTATTCCACAAATCCTTTTTTGAATTACTAAAATCCCGTTCTTTTAAACAATTTAAATACTCCCCCGAAAACTTACTTAAAATAATAGGGCCCGAATATACTTCTACTTCACGAATCATATTTGTGCCTAGTTCTTCAATCCATCTAAATTGATAGGGTTTCAAAGGAGTCGTTCCGGAAGTTGTTTGAGAAGTAGCATCAAACTCGTAAAAAGGACTCCATATATCCGGAAGCGATACACATACATAAGTATCGTAAAGCATTTCTGCATAACGAGGTATCTTAAAATCAAGAACGGTTGGAGTATTATAGTTTAAAATACGACTACCTTTGTAATCAATTCTGAACCGTTGTAGTCCAAAATTTGTATGTTTTTTATACACTGCTTGAAAAAATGTTTTTTTAGGATTTCCATTTATTATTACATTTTCATTACCGTATGATGTTAAATTTAATAATCCACCACCCATTTAATTAATATATTATAATATAATAATTTTAATATATTATTTTTTGTATTTATTTTGTATTTTTGTTATTACGCAATAAAATAAATCTGCTTATATATTAAATATGAATGGAAGGAATCTCTTACCTAACGTTTTAAAAGATACCAATATATTAAAAAAATTACCGAAACCCGGTAACGCAAATATTCCAAAAATGGAAGCAATCGGGGGTGATATGTTAGAAAATATGGGTAAACAGTCTGCCGAACAGTTAGCAAAAATGCAAAAGCAAGTGATTGAATACTATAAAATGATTACTAGCAACAATAAGATATTACTACGATTTATATTAGTTGTTGCTATTATTATTGCTTTTTTTATTATTGCTTTTTACATTATACGGCGAAACAATAAAAAAACAAGTAATGTTGACGCATTAAATAAAAACATTAAAGATTATAATAAATTTAAGGACGAAAATGACATCAACTCGATTGCTAATTTTAATTTCGGTGAAACATATGATAATGTTCATAAGCGACCTACTTCTTTAAAAGATTACTATATTTTGGGTAGTTACAATAGTTGTTGTGGCGGTGAAGTGTTTAATAACTGGGTAGATGGTGGTATATTAGAAAATACAATAAAAATGGGACCCAGAGCACTAGATTTTGAAATATTTTCATTAAATGGTGTTCCTATTGTTGCTGCTAGTTTAAAAAACGCGAATACAAAAAATGAAAATTCTTATTCAAAAGATACATTAAATCATTTAGAAGTTCCATCTGTATTAGAAACCTGTAAAAAAGCATTGTATGGTATAACAACACAAAACGCAAATGACTTTTTAATATTAAATTTTAGGATAAAAACGCATAATACTGCTGCACTAAATGCTTTATCTCAAAACATTAAAGATGCCTTTCAAGCTAGTTTATTGCCCGCTGATTTTGGTAATGGAGGGAGAGAAAAAAATGTAGTAAATGAAAACATCAAAAATTTAAAGCAAAAGGTTATCATTTCAGTCTATGATGATACTAATACATTTAAAGAAACTGATTTATATAAAATTACCAACATATGCAACAATATGGAAAATAAAGATATGGGGGGGGTTGAGTTTTTAAGAAACTATGATGTCCAATACGAAACAGATAAAGAAGACATGATAAAAAAAAACAAATTAACTTTTAAAATTGTAATACCAGATGAAACAAACGAAAAGCAAAATCCACCACATAAAATACACAGAGAAAATGGTTGTCAAATATCATTGATGCGTTTTAGTTTGTATGATTCTAATTTAAAAGAAGCTCTTAGTTATTTTTCAAATAATGAATCCGCAATCGTAATGAAACCAGATAAGTATAGATACAAACCAATTATATTACCAGAGGCAAAAAAAATGGATCCAAGAGTAAAAAAAATACTACAACAAAACAGTTAAATTAAGTTAATACATTTTTATTTTACTTGATAGAATTTATATTCTATATAATTTATATATAATATGAATCAACAAACATTTCAAGAACGAGAATTGTCTATATTAAGAAGTGCGGTAGATAAGATTGAGAAAAACACAGGTTATACCTTAATTAATAATCCTAGTGTAAAAACAATCATTGAAATAGTTGAGCATTTTTTAAGAGATAAAAAAAGAATATGTTATGGTGGTACTGCTATTAATAATATCCTACCTTTAAAAGACCAATTCTATGATAAAAAAGTGGAATTACCTGATTATGATTTTTATTCGCCGGATCCTATGAAAGACGCAAAAGAACTAGCCGATATTTATTACAAAAAAGGGTTTGAAGAAGTGGAAGCAAAGGCCGGTATGCATCCAGGAACATTTAAAGTGTTTGTAAATTATGTGCCGGTTGCAGACATTACTTATTTAATTGATGATATTTATAAAAATATTAAAAAGCGGGCAATTATCGTTGATGGTATTTACTACACACCGGCAAATTATTTAAGAATGTCAATGTATTTAGAATTATCGAGGCCAAATGGCGATGTCAGTCGTTGGGAAAAGGTATTAAAACGTCTTAGTTTATTAAACAAACATTATCCATTAAAAGGGCGTCGTTGTGATCGTGAAGAAATACAGCGATTGTTTGAATATGGTGTAAAAAAATCCATTAGTAGCATCGAAAGCAATAGCAACCGCAGTGATAAATCACGGGATAGTTTAAATAGTCAAGATAGTCAAGATAGTAATTATGGTGATTCTATTTTTATAACAGTTAGAGATTCATTAATAGCACAAGGATGTGTGTTTTTTGGTGCGTATGCCAATCGTATGGTTTTAAAACAGCACCCAAAAATAAAACATATACCAGTTGATAAAATACCTGATTTTGATGTTCTTTCAATTGAACCACGCAACACCGCTAGAATTATTAAAGAAAGACTTACTGATATGGGGATAAAAAAAATCAAGATTCAGAAAAGAAATGGTGTAGGTGAAATAATTGCTCCTCACTATGAAATTAAAGTTGGTAAAGAAACAATCGCTTTTATATATAAACCGTTGGCATGTCATAGTTACAACGAAATTAAATTTGGAAGCAAAACAGTAAGAATAGCAACAATAGATACGATGCTAAGTTTTTACTTGGCATTTGCTTATGTCAAACGACCCTATTATAATGAAAACCGCATTATATGCATGAGTGAATATTTGTTTGATGTTCAGCAAAAAAATAGATTGACACAAAAGGGGTTGTTAAAGAGATTCACAATTGATTGTTATGGAGAACAATTAACGATGGAGAAAATGCGAGCAGATAAATCAGACAGGTATAAAGAATTAAAAAAAAACAGAAATTCCAAGGAGTTTGATTGGTATTTTTTACGATATATTCCAGAACAAGTGAACGAGTTTAAAAAAGTGAAAGACAAATCAACAAAGAAAATGGCAACCGCAACCCGTAAGAAAACCGCAAAGAAAAGAAAAGGAAAGGCAAAGAAAACAAGAAAATCTACTAATAAACGCCCAACACTTCTCTCCCTTTTTAAATAAATAATCCCCCACAATCTTGTGATAAATTTTATAATAGATATCTTATAAAATTTATTTATTTGTTATTGTTGATTACCGCGCGCACATATGTTTCAATTACAACACACTTAAATGATTTGACAGAGAGTTTAATCCATAAAACATAATTCCAAATAATGAGGTTTGAACTAAATAACCACTTAAAGTATGGAACCCATCTTTGTTAAACAAAGATGGGAAATTTCTAATAAATATCTTTTGAATATACGGCAATTGCATTAAAAAGTATAATACCATTCCTAATATGGGCGTTTGAAACTCATCATATACTTGATCTAGTCTGGCAGTATTATTTTCTTTTTGTTTTGATTGTTTTACTAAATCATCGAAAGTGTCATCATGATCTATATAGTTTTTCATCTTTTCATCCACCCCAGGGATATGATTTATTTTAACATTAGGATCAAAACTAACTTGCGAATTTTGATTTGGAATATGTTTACTTGGAAGTCCAGTTAATTGGCTGGCACTTGCTTCTTGTAATCCGCTTACTATCTGACTAATTGATTCTTTAGAAAGCTCTGTAATAACACTTTTATTATCACCGGTATCATTTACGGTCATTTTAACATTTTCAGAAGGATTTAATTCATTGGGCAAATTATTGATATCACTGGTTGCTGCTGCAGCTGATGAGTCCATTTTATACATTAATAATAGTAACTAAATGTATAAAATACGCATTTACACACATTAATTATTCAAATTCAACATAGTCTGTATTATCTTTACATTCTATGGCAGATGGCTTGTATTTATAACATTTATTATCAAATTTGTATGTTTTACCCTCGATTTTATCAATAGTAGGAGCTTTAAATACTAAACAATTTCTGTCATTGCAAACTTTTCTAAATAATGTGGACAAACCTAATCCTAATAATATAGATATGATTACTTTTCCAAAATCACTATATATAAGCCGTCTTAAATACATATATAATTTATAAATAATATATAATTTAACAAATAGTATATTATTTTACACACGCATACACATAAACATAAAAATATCGCTTATTGAACTTTATATTCTTCAATGTCTTTTGAATTTGTAGGGCATTGTGTTATTTCTTTTTCAAACTTAAAACAGTTATCTGCTTTGTCTTTGTATAACAATTTATTTGTGTTGGAAGGATTCGGGTAAACATAAATAATTCTTTTTTTAGGGGACAAAACATATGATAAAAATAACCCAGCAAACAAAGCTAACAAAAACACCTTTATATCAATAAATTTGGATAGTGTCATTATATATTATTATTTAGATTGTTATTTTACTTAGATAGTTAATTATTTTAGTTAGATTGGTTATTTTCACATTAATAAACATTCTTCACTATTTCAAATGGTGATATTAATACTTCTTTATTTTCTATAGAGGTTTGTTTAAAACTAAAAGTGCTTTTATATATATCTTCTGCAATCTTCTCCTTTTCAATGTTAACCTCTTGATATTTAATTTCCTGCCTTTTATCAAATAAAGTAGTTAAATTTTTAGTAAATTGGCTAAAAACATCTATTAAATCAGTATCGCGATTTGTTTCTTTATACTTTTTTATAGACTTATTATACTCACCTATTGATTTCTCTATTTCTTTATTAATAAATTCCAATGCTTCTGTTCTATTATATGAATTTTCATTTTCATATTCATATTCATCTCCCTGTCCCTGTCCCTCACCATCTGTTTTTGATTTAATAACAAATGTGTTATTTTTTTCGTCATATGTTTTGCGTAGTTTATCTAATTTGCCATTCATATTTATTAAATTGTCTTTTAATTTCTCAAATTTACTAACCACATAATCCTCGTCTTTTAAATTAAACAATAAATCTAGTTTTAATTTTATAATGTCTGTTTTTACAATTTCTAATTTATCATGTAATACTTCTATTAAATCATCATATGATTTGTAATTTGCAAGTTTAATATTGATATCTAAATCACATGGTGTATTAGAAGAACATTTTGCTATTAAATATACTTGTTTTTTTCCATCTTCTTTTTCAACTATTCTTTCAAAGGTTGTCCCACCCTTTTTTTTACATTTGATACATTTGATTTGTGTATTAACATCACTACCCTTTTTAAGTATTTTTTTAACTTGTTCACTATATAATCGTTTTTTGGTATAATAATTATTTAATGCTTCTGTATATTTTGTATTATCACTCATTTACTATTAAATGTTATAAAAATTTTTATGAAGTTTCACAAAATCACTTTCAAATTTAGGAAGGTTTGTGATAATTTCATTTCTATCTTTTAATTTTTTGTCTGATAATGCTTTCATTTTATTTAATATATAATATTTTTTCAATCGTTCATTATGTTTTAAATCTTCTAAAGTTGGTTTATGTTTCCACTTATAGTAGAGTATTCCTCCAATTATAAAACAAAAAATTAAAAACAAAGTAACATTTATGTTTATTTTATCTATGTATTGTTTTTTGTTTCTACTATTTTTCAGAGTTTCGCTTAAAAAATACCGAACACCAGGTTCTATTAGTGACGCCTTTTGTGTATTCATTAATATATAATTATTAATAAATAATTATAGAAAAGAAAACAAATTAACAAACAAATAGCAATAAATAAACAAACAAATAGCAATAAATAAACAAACAAATAGCAATAAATAAACAAACAAGGAAATAGTAAAATAATATTGTATAAATAATATATAATATATAACAATGATTATGATTTTATCAGTTCATGTATTTATAATTGTGTTGTATTTTGCATTCAGGTATTATACACAAAAAATAAATACTTACACGACCAGTATGATGTTGCCAAAATCTAACATCGCAAAATACATAACAATGCCGGTTGTTTTAATGATAATGTTTTTAATACAAGGATTTAGTAATAGACAGTTATTGTCTAAAAAATGCAATGTTGAAATGATACAAACCGCTTTGATGACCTCTGGTATAATCATGTTTTTTGTATTTGGTTTAATCATTGGATTGATAGAAGCATTCCCAATTTTAAAACGACCATTTGATAATACATTTGGTTATTTTTTATGTGGTATGGATGTAGAAACCCTAAAAACAATAGTAAATAAAATCTATATTCCAAGTGTTAGAAATGACGATACCAATGTTTTAGAAAGTATTATTAGAGACGAATCATTACAGATAAACACTGTTAACCCAAACAATTTTCAAATGAAAATGTTGGAATTAAAAATACCAGAAAAAAACAATAATATAGTTATGAAATATTACAATTTAATATTAAGAAAGGATTTAATAGGGTCATTTGTATTGTATATTTTAGCAATAGGGCTGGCTATAATTATTAATCAAGAAACCATTAATAATATTCAGTGTAAAAAAACAGATGAAGACATCATTAAAAGTTTGGATTCAATTAATTTAGAATAACTCAAAAAAATAACCCTAAAACAGTATAATTTAATATCAATTATTTATAAATGAGTGATGCTATAAATAATTCCAAAGATTTTCTAGCGGACACAATTAATTCGCAAGAAGGTATTAAAATTAAACGGCCCACAAAACAAAATGTAAAACAATTTCAAGGTATGAGTAGTGGTGTAATCGGATTTGTATATTTATTTTTAATTATCATTATTGCTTTTATACGATTTGGTATGACGCGCATTAAAGCATATACTAAAGATATGTTATTACCTAAAAAAAACTTTAAACCATATATATTAGTTCCTATACTAATCGCGCTGTTTACAGTAGTGCAAGGATTCATTAACTCAAATGTGTTATATGCACGATGTGATAACGCAATGTATGTGGAGTCGTTTACAACAGCAGCAACCACAATGACCTTTATATTTGGAATAATCGGTGCGTTAATTGAAGCGTTTACTTCATGGAAGCGGCCATTTACAAATACATTTGGTAACTTATTTGCGTCATTTGGTAAAAAATTAAAAGACGATGTAGCAACCCAATTGTTTGTGCCAACATTTAAAAAAACAGACACGCAATTAAGTGAAAAAATAAGAAAAGATATCGATATAATTTTAAGAGAGATTACGCCTTATAACTTCCAACTGTTTATGAATAATTTAAATGTGCCTGTAAATGAAGGAACGAAACCAACCATTATTAAATTTTACAATAAATTATTAAGAAAAGATATAATATCAACTACGGTGTGGTATATATTAACTATTATTTTAGTTACAACAATTAATATGAATACAATACTTGGTATGCCTTGCGATAGTCCAATTAAAATTTAGGCAAAGTTAGGTAATATAATATAAATAAGTAGCATAATATTGCTAAAAATATTGTAATAAGCCATATTGGCAATACTGTTTTTTTTCTAGAAGCCAATCCAAATTGTCTTAAAGAACCATCTTTTCCATAAATAATAGATGGTTTGGCTATTTGTATAACAATAAATAAAATAACAAATAGAACAATAGATACAGATGTTATATTTTGTCTGATAAATAGGCGAAACATTATTATATATATACTATTAATTTAATATTTTAAATAAGAAAATGTAAAAATAAGAAATTTACTATGAAAACAACTGAATTGAACTGAATTGAATCGACCCAAACTACAAAATATATTTTTATTTGTAAAAATATATTTTTATTATTTAGTTAATAACCTTCATCCCCATCCATATCACCAAAATCATCATCTTCCCCCATCATCATATCCTCCATTTGCTCTTCATCGGCAATTCTGTTTTCTTCATCTTCATGTGCGTCTTCATCGTCCTGAACCGGTTGAGATTGCGTAGTTTCACTTTGTTCTCTGTTAACTTGTTGTTCTGTTTGTAATATTGCTTGTGCTAATTCATCTTCTATTTCGCGATCATACTGTTTTTTATTATAAATATACAACGATTTGGTTTGACCCAGATTCCACTTACCTAATTTTGCATTTTTCATATAATCTTCTGACTTGCGGTCTTCTTTGCTCATATTTTTAAATGTTTCAACTATACGAGTTTTTTCTTGTTCTTTATCATTTAACACTTTATTTTGTATATCTTCCATCGATAAGTTAATTGTTGATTTTTGATAAATAAGTGTTTTCAATATAATATTAACAATCTCACTAACTTGATTTTGTAATTCTATATCTTCATCTTCCTCGCCTTCTTCAACCAACTCATTTGATATATTTAAGTAATTATTTAATGCTTTCAATATTAAGTGCTTATATAACAAAATTGTGATTGTATTATTAAATACACTTTTCTTTGTTTCTTGATTACCAATAATATCCGAATAAACTGGTATGTATTTTGAAAATTCATGCAAAGATTTATTTTTTTCAACAACAGTTTCTAAATATTCGTTTAAATGACTATCGCCACCATCATCACCAAACCTAGAAAAACTACCCAATTCCTTTTGTATTATCTCTCCCAATTTGTTATTATGATACTCACTTAGTTTCCAATGTTTGGGCATTGTTTTAGAGACTTCATCAAATGTCACCCCACCAAGAATAAGTTGAGGATACTTTACACAAACATTAAATAATGTATTTTTCAAGTAATTTAATGAAAATAAACTGGTTTCATCGTCACTTGTTAAATATTCGCCTCCATCGCGAGTCTTAAATGTTTCCATATTCATAATAAACTCATTTATATTGCGACCCACCGCGGTAGCACCGATGTTATCAGATATAGATTCATACAACTTCGTATTTTTAGATTTCAATAATAAAATAAAATCATTTACACCGTCATCTGTGGATTCAGTATAAACTAAATCAAAGCTATCTAAAACATTTTTTTGTAATAAACTAACTGTTTCTTTATCTAGAATATCAAAAATACCTCCGACATCAACGATAACATCACTTAATTTATCTTCAAATAACTTTTTAGGAGATTCGATGTCATTTATATATCCCTGGCTAATAACATTTCTTTTAGATATAATATGGATAAGTTCTATTAAACTTTCCATAGAATATGCGTTCCCATCTTGCTTCATTTTACTTATTTTTTCACTTAAGCTATCATATTTTTTAAAACCACTTTCATTATTAACACAAATTGCCGCTAGTTTATCATCTAATATAGCACCGGTATTGTATTTGCAGTATTTTATAAAACTTAAATAAATAGTCGTTTCATCATAATCACTAGATACAATTGGATACTTAAGCTTGGTATTTTCATCATTGTAAAACACGGACGCTTTCATTAATTTCATGTAATCGTTGTATTTTACCATCATTCCCTTTATTTCTTTATTGCGTTCTATCAAAAGCGGTTCTTTTCCAGAAAAGTAATTGAAATTGTGTGTGGTTTCATTGCAGCAAGCATTTTCCATAAACGGTATATTGTTTAATGTATTTAACACGACTTCTCTGTTTTTAACAACCCGCTCCATATCTTCTTGTATTAAAAACGATTGATTAATTACCTTACCCATCAAACTAAAAATGTATGAAAATTGTCTAATATCACCTGTTCTTATACTTTCATCAAGTAATTTATCAAAATTACCCGATAAGCCTCGTGTTTCTTCTACATTAACCGGATTTAAACTAGGTAAAAAAGTACCCCATGTTTTAATATCAAATTCACTTACTTTGTCGGATAAATTCATGTTTAAAATCATCCAATCTCTTTTTTCATCTAATTTACTACTAATATCCGGCTCATTTAATATTTTGGTTTTAATGAATTTTATAATTGTGGATACTAGTGCATCTTTTACTTTATTAAAGTTGGAACGGTTGGGTTTTGGTAAAACATTATAAGGCCGGACGCTGCTTCGCAGCTTTAAAAACAAACAAGCAATATAGGAAACTATTGATTCATCTCCGCTTTTATCCAGTGGAAATCCATCAAACGACATTACACAACCTTCAAAAGTAGGCGCTCTTGTTAAATGTGGAGTAAGCAACTGTATACTAATTGCATACAAACTAATTAACAAAATTATTTTAATTTCATCATTTGCTTTTTCGTAATCTATTTTTTTCTTTTTCTTTTCCTTTTTATCTTTCTTTTCCTTTTTTTCATCCGCACTTTCCTTTTTAGAATACTTTTTCATAAAAATGATCATATATTTAATAATAAAATCGTGCTGTTGCTTTGTATCGATTTTCAATTTTTCGTCCAATGTTTTCAATACTTTTTTTACATCTTTAATTAACTCTTCTTGCTTTTTATCAACAACCACCTCAGCCGTTTTATGCTGTAATACGATCTCTGTTTCTTCTTCTAGAATGGCTCGTGATACACGCTTAAATCCACTTTTCTCATATCCTTCATTTTCATCATACTGCAATTTAGCAATCATGTATCCACTGTGTTTATCAACAATACTATCACCATCAGCAGTTCCTCTTAATCTAATTATATCATTTAAATTATCGATATAATGTCCGCTTTGAAACCCGGTTGCCAAATCATAATAAAAAGTCGGTAGCAAAGGCACATTTGTTTCAGAACAGTAATACCAATATACTGACTCATCTCCAATCGATTCTCTACAATAAGTGTTAATAAAGTATAGTATATTACCCATTTTTGAAACCATATTATAATCCGATAATATCTTGTTTTTCAACTCTTCATGAGGCGAAACCATAACTTCTTCGGCAGACAACATTTTACCAATATTTATTTTTTGTATATCGTATTTTAAGTCAAGCGTTTTCTTTAATATTTTAAGCAGTTTGGCAGATTCGTTGCTTTGTGAAATCCTTTCTGAAATCATTTTATTAATTTCTTCTTTGTTTTTTACTTGAATCTCCTCATAATGCTTTATTAGTTCTTCGGCAGACAATTCATCCACTGTTTGTTCTTGATTTTCCTTATTCATGCATTCTTTGTTTATTTTCAAACAATTCTGCTTTACATTACAAAATCCAATTTCATCAACCGGTTTATTTGTTTTTTCTTCATCTAATTCCCACTTGTTATTTTTTCTAACATAATAATGCATTTCATACCCATCGGGTTCTAATATCGCGTAATCCCCTTCTTGAACACTTTTATAACCGTCGATCATACTTCTGGCATCTACCTCGGGGGTTTTCGCACGCATTTCAGTTAAGTGTTTTACCAAATCATTATAAGTGATTTCACCCCCACGCTCTTCTTTTAAGCCTTCCAAAATATCATATGGAGTATCATCGTATTTGGAGTCGTATTCCACATTTTTATTATTGTCTTGTAATAAATCGTCTAATTCAAAATATTTTTTCGACAATTTAACACCGTCGAGTGGAGTTGGTTCACATTCACTATTATCGATCTTTCTTTGTTTTAATTCTTGCTTTATTTCATTTAATGTTTCTGGAGTTAAATTGCTGTCATTTTCTGCGTCATCTAATGAACTGTGTATTTCCCGCGCTATTATCGACATCATCAACCGACCATCATCTAATCGATACATTTTATTTAACAACTGCATGTCCATTTCTTTATCAATATCATACAACTTTCTAACCTCACTCGACTTAAGGTATTTCTCTAAATCACTTATTTTAACACGGTTTTTAATGAATTTTATGTAATTATTGTATTTTATGATGTTGCTAATTTTTTCTTTTTTGTATTTTGCGATTTGATTTTCTATATAATCTTTCATAAGTAAGTAATCATTGTAAACTATACCATCTTTGTGTATATGATATGGTGTTAAATACATAGTTATCCTATCAAGAGATACACCATTTTCTATTTCAGATTGTAAATTTTTAAACAACTCATTTACATTTAATGTTGTATTATCAACAACTTCCTTCCATGGAACTGGTGTTTCGCTGATCGTTTTATTTGAATGGTATACAATATTATCAAGTATACTGGCGGGAGACGATGTGTCATTCAGCATTACCTCCGTATTATCATTTAAAATACTACTGTAATGAATTTGATTTTCATGATGGTTTACTTTTTTCAATATAGGTGTGATATCCGAAAATATATTTGAATATTGCATTAATTCGTATGGAAGTGTTATAAAACCTTTAATGTATAATCGATCACTTTGTGTAATTGCCAATCGTTCGGTATTGGGTGGTATAAATTTAGAACATCCAGGTCGTTTTTTATACAGTGGTTTAAGTTTGGTTAATCCAACGCTTGTTTTGTCAATTACAAAGCGGTCATTGTTAGTTAATTCACCAACTTCCCCTTTTTCATCGTAAATTATATTTATACTTTTAAAATCATCCATATTTTCGACAATAACATTATTACCATATGTTTCCATTATTAGCATATCCGATTGTTGCATTGGCTTATCATATGTAGTAAAATCAATATTTTTGTAGAAATAATCATATTTGTTTTGTCCATCCGGTATTGTATTTGACTTATATTCGCTATTAATTCTAGTTAACTCGTTTATAATATCACTGGTTGATTTAATTGAAATATCATCATTTTCACCATCAATATCATATATATGTTTTTTTGTTTCTACTACAGGCAACGCCCAATACACTGTCTTTGCATTATTTAATAATTCTGCGACAGGTTTGTAATCAGCGGTTTTGTATAAAGTATCTGAAAAATATCCTTGTTCATCAAAAGTGGAAAATTCCTCTCTTAACTCTTTGTATCTTTCTAACATAACATTAATGTGTTTTAAAAACTTAGAAGTTCGCTGTGATGATGGAACACTAGACAACAGATCATCCATCAAGTCATCTACCTGATCTTTTATGTCATATATTTTTTCTTTTTCAGACAATTCTACTTCTTCCCTTATCTCTCCCAAATCTTCGTCTAAAAATTCAATATCTTTTATATCAATCAAATCATCTTCTAAATTAACGTCTTCTTCATCTTGAAACATATCATCTTCATCTTCATCGACATCACTTTCAAATTCGTCATCCTGTACCATCACATCTGTATCTATATCTTTTCCTTCCTTACCCGCCTCTCCTTCCCGCTCGGCCTCCCCTTCTACAACCTTTTCCACATCTCCTTCTAATCCCCTTTCCCTACTCCCTTCATCTTCCATCATTACATCTTTTTTTAGTTTTGGTGGCTTAAAATCTCTAATGGATTGAATGGGTAAATCACGAGGAATACCTTTGTATTCAAAATCAATATATAAAAATGCACCATCTGGATAACTTTCAATTTCAATTCTATCTTCTTCTAGATTTGTGATTTTCCCATTTATTATTGTAGGTAGTTCTCCACCAAATTCAATGGTTATCCATCTGTTTACTACCAAGTCATTTTGCCTAGCAAACCCAGTATTTTCTGGATTATACAATATAAGTATTTGCTCTATAGATTCTTCTGTTAAAAATCCTTCAACCACATTTAAAATAGTTTTCTTAAGCGTTTTTTGCTCTAATAACTCTATTTCTTTTTCATCTATATAATTAACCATAAACATCTTGTCGTTTAAATCCCCATTATCTGGTGCTACAATTTTAATAATCTGTCCTAAAGACAAAAATAAAGAATCCGACATATTTTTTTCCATTGTCTTATAAAATAATTAGAAATTATATTCAAATATTATTAAGTGTTTATCATATTATTAAATTGATTTAAATAAATAATGATAAAATAAATATTAATAATAATTATGTATAATCTTAGCGAATATTTCGATTTCACCCGTATCAATGATAATGACTATTGTGAGTCTAAAGATCTGATTGTAAAGAAAATACGCAATCTACATCTTTTAAAATACAAGAAAAATAAGTTGAATTCTGATAATACCGAAACATTGGGGCTATTCCGCTCAGTTATTGTAGACAATGATCGAATCGTTTGTTTTGCGCCTCCTAAATCATTAGCACTTAACCAGTTTGATGATTGGTCTACACTTGAAGACGGTAAATATGTTAGTCAACCGTATATAGAAGGAACTATGATTAATATGTTTTGGTCTTCGGAAATTGACGATTGGGAAATAACAACCAGAAGTAATATTGGTGCGAATTGTTATTTTGATAAAGATGAAAAAACCACATTTCGAACAATGTTTTTAGATGCAATGCTATTCTGTGATCTAGAGTTTGAACATTTCAACAAAAACTTTATTTATAGTTTTGTGATGCAACATCCTAAAAATGTAAGAGTTGTTCCTGTTAATCGTGCGTTTGTTTATTTGGTAAATATTTATCAATTGGTTAATAACTATTGTATAACAACTGTAATAACTGATGGTGGAGAACACGGTGATTGGCATAAATTTCGAAATATTATAATTCCAACTATTGTCCCTGATGTATCTTCTTATAAAGCGTATATGAATCAAATGAACAATATAATTGAATCTAATTATAATTATGTTTATCCTGGCTATGTAATTAAAACACAAGATTCAATGCGTCGGCTAAAAATCACGAATCCTTCTTATGAATATGTTAAAAATTTAAAAGGAAATAGCACTAAAAATCAATATCGTTATTATGTGTTGCGTCAAGAAGGAAAAGTAAGTGAATATCTTAAATATTTTCCCAAATTTAAGTATCAGTTTCAAAAGTTTAGAAAAGACTTACATGACTTTACCAATGAATTATATAGTTCATATGTATCGTGTTATATTTTAAAGGAAAAGGAATTGAAATATTTCCCTAAAAGATACAGAACAAATATGTTTAATATGCACCAGTTGTATTTACAATCTCTTCAATCAAATAAAGACAAGGTTACGATTAGAAAAACGATTGAGTATGTAAATACGATGGATCCAGCTTTGTTGATGTATTGTATGAATTCCGACTTTAATCAAAATGAAATTAATAAAGTATGTATCGCGGCAGAACAATAAATATTAAAAGCAAACCACAAAGAAAAAAGGAAAAAAGGAAAAAAGGAAAAAAGGAAAAAAGGAAAAAAGGAAAAAAGGAAAAA
>Ga0075460_10000159_pt1 | contig 23570 bp, 24 predicted proteins | sample DEB08_DNA_3_FD_77580 | JGI IMG/M metagenome (GOLD analysis project Ga0075460, IMG submission 77580) | Aqueous microbial communities from the Delaware River and Bay under freshwater to marine salinity gradient to study organic matter... | ecosystem: Environmental > Aquatic > Marine > Coastal ...
GGCGTTCGACGAGGCTGTCCGCGAAGTGACTGAGTCAACACAGCGGTTGCTCGATGCGCTCGTCGTTCGCCGCTGACCCGTTGGGTGCGCATTCGTCGGGTTAGCATGCTGTCATCCGGAGCTGTTGATGGGAGTCACCCATGTCCGATCCTGAGATTGTGCTCTACGGCGCCGCCTGGTGCCCCGACTGCCGACGCAGCAAGGCCTTTCTCGGAGATCAGCGCATCCCGTATCGCTACATCGACCTCGAGGCGCATCCAGAGGAGATGGAGACGGTCCTCGAACTGAACGACGGCAAGCAGATCATCCCGACGATCGTCTTCGCGGATGGGTCTCACGTCGCTGAACCGTCGAACGAAGAGCTCGCCCAGCGCCTCGGGCTGACCCGCGAGGCAGCCGAGTCCACGTACGACGTTGTCATCATTGGCGGTGGGCCAACCGGACTCACGGCCGCCATCTACGCCGCACGGGAAGACCTACGGACGTTGGTCGTCGAACGGTCAGCCCTCGGCGGTCAGGCCGGGGTCACCGAGCGCCTCGACAATTACCCCGGGTTCCCGGAGGGCATCGGGGGTGCCGAGCTCGCCGACCGCTTCGCCCAGCAGGCGGCCCGATATGGGGTGGAGTTGCTGTCCGCTGTCTCGGTCGAGTCCATTGATGCCCAGGGTGGCGGTGCCGTGATCACGCTGTCGACGGGCCAGCGGGTCACGACGGGAGCAGCACTGATCGCAGCCGGGTCCACCTATCGCCGCACCGGTGCACCCGGGGAGGCGGACCTCATTGGCTCTGGCGTGCACTTCTGCGCCACCTGCGACGGCCCCTTCTACAAGGGGGCGCCTGAACTGGTCGTCCTTGGTGGCGGGAACTCTGGTCTTGAGGAGGGCCTGTTCCTGACGAAGTTCGCCGAGCATGTCACGGTGATCGACAGGTCGGATTCCGCGGCAGGTTCCAAGATTCTGATCGACAAGGTAGCGGCACATCCGCAGATGACGTTGCGGCTTAGCACTCACCTCGTCAGCTTCAATGCTGGCGACAATGGCAAACTCGAATCCTTGACTCTGGCCGACGCAGACGGCGTTGAGTTTGATCTTGTGGCCACCGGAGCCTTTGTGTTCATCGGTTTGGAGCCGAACAGCACCTGGCTGGCGGGGGTAGTGGACCTCGACGAACGTGCGTTCGTCATCACCGACCGCACAATGGCAACGTCCGTGCCTGGCTTGTTCGCGGCGGGGGACATCAGGGCCGGATCGACGAAGCAGTTGGCATCGGCCGTGGGCGAAGGTGCGGCCGCCGCCATGCAGATTCGCTACTACCTTCAGGAGCGCGACGCCTAACGGCGATGTGGCTTGTGCGGCGCCCGCCACCGTTCGGAAGCGACGATCTGTGGCTACGGGACGTGGTTGTCCCGTGCCGAGGGTATTGATTGGAACGGCCTAGTCGAATACGGATGCGCTACTCGTCAAACAAGGTCGTTGGAATAGGCGTCGGTCTAGTGAAGCCCGAAACGGTGCGCCGTGAGACGGCGTTGAGGTTAGTGGCGCTCAGGCGCCGGAAGCGTCGGTGTGGTGATGCACCAGGTGCCAGCCATCTGCCTCGCGTCGGAAGATGTTGGTGGCCCGGTGAACGAGGTTGACCGGCTGGCCGTCGACCACGTGGTCAATGCCGTGCTCGGTGCAGACCGTGTATCCCATGTCCCCGGCCTCCACCATCGCCACGTCGGTCACCTCGATGCGACCGTGAAGATGCATTGCTGCGGTGGTTTCGAAGGCCTCGACGACTGCGGCTCTTCCAGATGTGAAACCGCCGAAGGGCCCGGCGTAGGTCACGTCGTCGGCCGGTGACCACACTGCGAGTACAGGGTCGGCGTCACCGGTCAGCATCGCGTTCAGCGCGGTGTACAGATCATCGTGTGCCGCGGAAATGGACTGACTCATTGTGGCCCTCCGTTTGCGGCCGGTCGCGTCACCTGGGATGCGGTGACGCAGTGATGGGCAGTCACGCTAGCCAGCGACGATGAAGTTGTCTGGGTAATCAACAAAGAGCAGGAACGTTTGCGTGCTGCCGCCATCGTTCGGGACTTGCCCGCGCTAGCGCCGCTCAATCCAGGCCGTGGCTGGTCCTGTCGGTCGATGGCACCAGGGACGGTCCAGAGGTCTTCGGATTCGTCAACCAGCCCCCGAGAACCGGGGGCGGCGGGCGGGGACCTGCCTGGGGGATTCCCTCACGAATTCTTGGGGTGAGTGACGGGACTTGAACCCGCGACTTCCTGGACCACAACCAGGTGCTCTACCAGCTGAGCTACACCCACCGCGACTCCTTTGCAGGAGCGCTGGGGAAGTCTACGATGCCGAGCATTCGGCGCTGAGTCGGGTACCTCAGGCGGGAGACCCAATGGGCAGCCTCACGAGCAAGGTGGTCGCGGCGAGCGCTGGGCGCGACCGGGTCATGGACGCGGTGAAGGCCCTCGCGCTCTTGCTGGTCGTCACCGGGCACGCTCTCGCGTGGACCGTCACAAGCGGTGGTTCGGTCGTCAATACTCTTGATGCCGCTCCGTACATGTTCCCGTTGACCTGGGTTCTGCAGATCCTCCCGCTCTTCTTTCTTCTCGCCGGCGCCGGACTCGCGCGGCTCAGTGGATCTCGGGAGGCGCGCGGCTACCTCGCGCGACTGACCCGGCTGGGTGCCCCGGCCCTTCCCCTAATCGCCGTCACCGTCGTGCTAGCGGTGGCCGCTGGCGCGCTCGCCGGACCGGATGCCGCGAGTGCGGCGGGTGTGCTCCCGGTCCAGCTCGTGTGGTTCCTCGGCGTCTACCTTGTGCTCGTCGCCGCAGCACCTCTTCTCGTGCGCTGCAGCGGACCATGGGTGGTTGGCTTCTGGCTCGTGTCCATTCTTGGCGTGGACCTGCTGCGGGTGAGCGTCAATGAACTCATCGGCTGGGCGAATCTCATCTTGGTCTGGGGTCTTTTCGCCGCTATCGGTACTCGTTTGGATCGCCTTCGCGCGATCGGACGACCCATCCTTGCTGTTGGCGTCGTTGCCTTTGCGGCTGCGGCGATCGTCACCATCGTCGTGGGTCCATACTCCCCGGCCCTCATCTCCACAGATGCCGTCGAAGGCATCAGCAACCTCGCACCCCCCACCATCGTTCTCGCATTGGTGGGGCTGGCGCAGATCTGCCTGCTCCTCCTGCTGTGGCCGCTCCTCCAGCGTGCCCTCGACCATGACCGCCTTTGGGTGCCGGTGGCGATCTTCGCCAGCCGTGCCATGGAGATCTATCTGTGGCACATGCTCGTCTTCACCCTCGCCATTGCTGCCATGATCAGCCTCGCTGTCGCGCCCCCCGCGCTGGGCCTGCTGTGGTGGCTCCAGCACGCGGCAGTCGCGGCCGTCGTACTCGCCGTCGTGTGGTTCGCCGCGCCTGGGCTCGGCCGCCTCTCTGGGCGCACGGCCGAACTCCTGGGTCGGATAGCGCCGCGGGCATCTCTCGGCACGGCGCGGGCCCGGGCCTTGCTGCTCGTTGCCGGCATCACGTTGCTGTGTGTCTCGGAGTCGGGAGTTGGACAACCCATCACCGCGCGGATCGTCATCTTGCTGCCCTACTTGCCGCTTGCGGCCCTCGTGCTGCTGGCCGTCATCGTCGGACTAGCAAAGAAGGCGTCAGCGTCAGCCGTGGTCGACGACGTGCTCGGCCGCCGCCGCCCGCGCTGACTCGCTATCCGGCCCGGGTTGGGGAACGAAGATCGCATCCCGGTAGTAGCGGAGTTCGGCGATCGACTCGCGAATGTCCCCCAACGCCCGGTGGTTGCCGTTCTTCTCCGGGCTGGCGAAGTAGGCACGGGGATACCAGCGCCGGGCGATCTCCTTCACCGACGAGACATCGATGAGTCGGTAGTGCAGGTGGGCGTCCAACTCCGGCATGTACTTCGCCAGGAAGCCACGATCGACGTAGACACTCGATCCGGCGAGGGGAGCCTTGCGCGCCTCGGGGATGTGTCCGCGCACGTAGTCAAGGACCTTCTCCTGGGCCTCGGCAAGTGAGATGCCGTTGGGGATCTCCTCGAGCAGCCCAGAGTTGGTGTGCATCTCGCGTACGACGTCCACCATGTTGTCCAGATCGGCCAGATTGTCGGGTCGGATCACCAGGGAGATGCCGGAGTCCAGTTCGGTGAGGTCGGCTTCGGTGACAATGGCGGCGATCTCGACGAGTTGATCGGTCTCCAGGTCCAGCCCGGTCATCTCGCAGTCGATCCAGACGAGACGGTCTTGGGTGGCCACGGGATGAGACTACCGGTGACGACGCCTAGACCGAGTGGGGTCTGCCGCAGCGCAGGGCCAACGTCAGCTAGTGCCGCGCGACCCAGTCGACCAAGTCGATGGCGGTGATGAGCCCGGTCAGTTGACCGTCAGCATTCACGACGGGCAGGGCCTCCACCGAATGTCGGGCCATGAGCACGGCGGCCTCGTGCGTGGTGGTGTCATCACTGATGCACCCGGGGACCGCCATGATGTCGGTGACCAGTCGGGTGGTCAGTCGCTCCTCGGTCAACGGAATCTCGGTCAGGATGGCGCGGTCGCTGAGTAGGCCGATGCAGTTGCCAGCCTCGTCAAGCACCGCGAGGTGGCGCAGCCCCGACACGAACATCAGTTGCCAGGCATCCCACAGGGTGTCGCTTGCCCCCACGCTCACCACAGGAGAGTGCCGCACCGCCGACACCGTGGCATCCGGTGTTGGCGGCATTCCCAGCGTGGTCACAGCCCACCTCCCACCACAGCAACCGGCAGTTCTGCGCGGTGCAGCACGGCTTGGCTCACCGAGCCGAGCAGCGCGCCGCGGAACTCACCGCGACCACGGGTGCCGACAACCAGGAGCGCGGCGCCAGCAGCGGCCTCCAAAAGAATGCGCTGCGCCGGACCCTTCGTCACCTCCACGGTGAGGTCGACCTCAGGGAAGCGCTCGCGCAACCCCGCGAGCGACTGCGAGGTAGCGATCCGCTCGCTCTCCAGGAGGTTGTCCAACTCCACCTCGGAGGGGCCGACCGGAGAGGCCAGAGCGTCGTACGCCGGCACATCCCAGGCGTGGATAGCGAGCACAGACCAGCCGCGCCGTGACGCCGTTTCCATCGCAAACGCGGCTGCCGCCAAGGACAACTCGGAGCCGTCAATCCCGACGATGACGCGGGCCGCATCCGAAGCGGCGGCGCCACGGACGACGACGGCCGGGCACTTCGCGTGCTCGGCGACCTGGACACCGACCGATCCGAGCAGCAGACCCTTGAAGCCGCCCATGCCGCGGCTCCCAATCACCACGAGATCGGCATCCTCACTCGCCTCGACGAGAGCGCCCGATGCGCCACCGAGCACCGCCTGGCCGCTCGCGACAAGGCCGGGGTTCGCCGCCACCAACGCGGCGGCCTCTTCTTCCACGTGGCCACCGACGCGGGCGATCATGTCGTCGATGGCGTTGGGGGAGAGGACGCCAAAACTCATCGGCGATGCACTCATGGGCACGGTCATCGCCGCAAGAATCACCAAATCGGCGTCACGGGCCAAGGCCTCACCGACCGCCCAGTGCACTGCCTCTCGAGAAGCCTCAGAACCGTCAAATCCGACGACGACTTTGCTGGCCATCTGATCGCACCTCCCGCACATCGTCCTCGGTCCCCCGGAGGCTCCGGTCATGCGCCTCCCCTACAGAGTGGCGAAGGATCGGTCCAGCATGCACGGGGAGGTGGCCCTGAGGCATCGGGACGAAGGTCCTGAGTGTCCGGCCTCGACGGCGCGGCTCCCCTAGGGTGGCCCTGTGACTGAGCCCGGGACCATGACCGAGGACGAGGCCGCTCGCTTCGCCGCCAATGGCCAGATGATCATCGACAACGTTGCTGGATTCATCCAGGGCAAGCGCGAGGTCATCACCCTTGCGGTGACCTGTCTCCTCGCTGAGGGACACCTGCTTCTCGAGGATGTGCCCGGTGTGGGCAAGACCTCCCTCGCCCGAAGCATCGCGGCCACCCTGGGCATGTCGTGGCATCGCATCCAGTTCACCCCGGATCTGCTGCCGAGCGACGTGACGGGTGTCTCGATCTTCCATCAGGGGGCGGGCACCTTCGAGTTCCACCCCGGCCCTGTCTTCGCGCACGTCGTACTCGCCGATGAGATCAACCGAGCATCGCCGCGCACACAATCCGCCCTTCTCGAGGTGATGGAGGAGCGCACGGTCACGGTCGACGGCGTCACACACACGGTGCCGCAGCCTTTCCTCGTCCTCGCGACACAAAATCCCATCGAGATGGACGGCACCTTCCCTCTGCCGGAGGCTCAACTCGATCGCTTCTTGATGTCGGTGTCCATCGGCTACCCGGATCTCGAGTCCGAGGTGCAGGTCCTCGCCAACAACCACGCGGGCCTGCGCATCGATGAGCTCCGTCCCGTCGCCGATGCCGAGGCCGCTCGCCGCATGATCGCGCTGGCGCGCAGCGTCCATGTCGAGCGGTCCGTCATGGAGTACGTCGTCCGCCTGGTGGCGGCGACGCGCACCGCGCCAGGCATTCGCCTCGGGGCGAGTCCGCGTGGCAGCGTGGGTCTGCTGCGAGCCGCCCAGGTGGCCGCGGCCCTCTCCGGCCGCACCTACGTCGCGCCCGCCGACGTGCAGCGTCTCGCCGTGCCGGTACTCGCGCATCGCATCGTGCTCGCTGACGTCGAGGCCGACGCCGCCGCGCGAAGTGCCGTCGTGCAACAGGTCGTGTCCACCGTCGCCGTGGGGTGATGATGCGACTCACTGGAGCAGGAATCGGGGTTCTGGCAGGAATCGTGGTGAGTATCGCGCTCGCGTTCCTCCTCGGCTTCCCCGAACTGCTCGGGCTCGCCGCCGGTGGACTGGTGCTGCTGGCGGTGGCGGCCTTCCTGGTCTCCGGCGGGGGACCGATCCAAGCGAGCGCTGCGGTCCCGCCACGCGTCGAGCGACTGGGTGACGCCTCCGTTCCCGTGGTCCTACACGCGCACCGTGCTCACCGCCGCGGGCTGCGCCTGCGGGGCGCCGACCGCGCCGACCGCCACCCGGTGGACTGGCGCGATGGCATCGTCACCGCGCGCGTGCCAATCCCCACCCGGCGCCGTGGTCCTCTCATCCTTGGGCCGTGGACCCTCGAGCGAGTTGACCCGTGGGGTCTGCTGCGTCGACGTGTGGGCGAGGTCGACGGAGGTGCCGTGCTCGTCACCCCCCGTGTGCGACCGATCTCGCTGGCGAGTCTGCCCGCCGCGATAGCCGAATTCGGGGGGTCCGCCGACATGGGGACGACGACCTTCGCCATGCTGCGCGAATACGTCATCGGCGATGAGCTTCGCCACGTGCACTGGAAGTCGTCCGCGAAGGTCGGCACGCTCATGATGCGTCAGTACGTCGACGTTACCCGCCCGCGCTTGACACTCGTGCTCGTCGTGGACGATCGCGCCTACCGTGATGAGGACGAATTCGAGGACGCCGTAGATCTCGCGGCCTCACTGGCCTCCGTCGCGGGTGCGTCAGGGCTCGATGTGGAACTCGTGACAACCGCCGGTGAGCGCACTGTGCACAAGGGCGCGCGTTCGGCGGCGACCTTCGACCTGCTGTCGGTGGTGGGACTCACGACGACCTCGCCGGACGTCCGTCTCCTGCGCGCTGGTCGATCGACGACGGTCCTGGTCCGGGGCAACGGCCCCTCGGGTTGGTGGGATCGCATTCCGTCCGCCGGTGTGGTGAAGCCATGACCACTGCTACGCACGCACGCGAAGTCCGCACAACCGAGCAGCGCCCGGTGGGACAACGCTGGGGTCTCGCCGTGGTGGCGGGCTTGCCGGCGCTCCTGGTCACGCTCGCGTTGCCCTTGGCCATCGAAGGAAGCCTCGCCGGATTCATCCTGCTGCCCTTCGTCCTGCTCGTTATCGCCATCACCACCGGGGTGGGGGGTGTCGCCGGTATCGCGGTCGTGCTTGTCGGCACGGTCACCGGTGCGGTCCTCGGCACCGGATCCGTCGTCACGACGCCGCTCCTCGGGGGTGGATTGGCCGGCGTCCTTCTCTTCGGCACGTGGCTTGGTCAGGCGCTCGCGGGCGGTCGATGGCCCGTCGCGGCGGGAATCCCTTCCGTGGGACTCATGACCGGCATTCTGGCGCTCGGAGTTACCGGGCGGCTCGAAGCCGGAGTGCTCGCCGCCTTCACCGGGCTCTCGCTGTCGCTGCTGCTGGTCCTCGTCGGCCCCTGGAATGGGCCCTCGGCGGTGCGCCCCGCCCGCTGGGCTGAGGTCCTGGCCGTGTTTGCGATGGCCGCCAGTGCCTTGGCGACGTACACCGTCTCCGTGTCCTCCGCTCCGCTCGTCGGTGAGGCGCGGACGGCCGACCTCTTCAGTGCGGAGCGGCCCACCAGCCGGACCGACGGAGGCGTTCCGGACCCTTTCCTCACGGCGGCACGCTGGCAACTCGAACCCGGCTACGACACGGTCACACTCTTCGCGATCGCCGGACCGGAGGCCCTCGAGCAGCGACCGACCTGGGCCACCTTCTCGACGTATAACGGCATTGCCTGGCTCGAGCCGCCGACGTATGGCGTGCCCGGGGATGACATACCTCCCGAACGCGTCGGCGCACCGCGTCGCACCTTCGACACCGGTGCCCGCGTGACCGTCGCGGTGGGGCTACCCGGGCAGTGGGTTCCGGTACCCCAGCGGGTGAACAACGTCGTCTCAGGAATCGAAACGCGTGCAGACCCGGCCAGTGGCATCGTGGCAGCGGTCAGCTCGCCGATCGACAACTCCTTCGATATCGGATTCTCGCTGGCGGTCGCCGATCGCGCGGAACTCGATGCGACCTTCCCGGCCCAGGGCGGCCCCGATGACCCCGCGCTCGCCCTGCCCGCGCCTATCAGCGGACGACTCCTGGAGCTTGCCGATCGCGTGTCAGCGACCTCCCCCAACACGTGGACGCGGCTGGTCACCCTCGCGCAGGAATTGCGCGCGGACGTGTTCACCGCCGCGCCGCCCTCGGCTCTCGGAGTCGGTGCACCGGACCGTACCTACGCGGGACTGGATCGGGTCCTCGCTGAGGGCGTCGGCTTCCAGGAGCAGTTCGCCGCTATCTGGGCCATCATTGCTCGCTCCTGGGATATTCCGACTCGACTTGTCATTGGGTTCCCGCTGGAAGCTGACGGCCCTCCCGTGCGCGCGGTGAATGCCGATCACGTGAGCATCTGGGCGGAGGCGCGACTGGACGGACTCGGTTGGGTTGCTTTCCAGCCGAGCCCGCAGGATCGCGACGCCGGCCGCAAGGCGGTTGTGCGACCGCTCACTCCTGAACAGGTGCCGACGTTGCCCGACGGCAATTCCGGAGGAACGTCGGGCGGCGGTCAACTCCCCGACGGCGGCTCAGGTGGGGACACCGAGCAGGCCTCGGGTGATGGCGCGTCCGACGGGCTCGCCATCTCGTGGCCACTCCTCGGCGTCGTCGCGGCCGTGCTGGCGGTGATCGCCTGGATCCTCGGTGTGGCGATACGCCGACGACGCATCCGTGCACGTCTGGATACCGGATCGCCGCGGGAGCGGGCGCACGGCGCGTGGACCTGGGCGCGATTGATCCTGGCCGAGGCGTGGATGCCCCTGCCCATCGCCTACGCCCCAGCCCTTGATGTCGAGCGGCCCAGCGACCTTCCTGACGACGTGGCGGACACGGTGCACGATCTCGCCCGCGAAGTGGCCCCGCTCATCTACGGGTCGGACCCCAGCGATGCCGGTGCGGATGCCGCGTGGGTTGCCGCCGATGCCTTGGCACGGGCCGTTCAGGGGACGACCGGATGGCGCACGGGCCTGCGCCGGCGTGTGGTGCCGCTGGAGAAACCTCCCGAATTGACGATCAGGGCTTCGCAACGGGGTGTACCGACCTAGTCTCCGACCATGTCCACCTTCGTTCCGGTCTTCGACTTCGCGCCGCACGAGTCCGTAACCGATCGCGAGAACCGTGGCCGCGCTGCTCGCAAGAGGGTGTCACGCAAGCAGCAGGGCCTCTGGGAGGTTTCCGCAGACCGCCCCGATCCGGTGCAGTTGCTCGCGCAACAGGAGACCTCGCGCGTGCCTGCCCTACTGCCGCTGCGTCACGAGCGCATGGGGGTGAGCGCCTTCACGTTCTATCGCGGCAGCGCCGTGGTCATGGCTGCGGATCTGGGATCGCAGCCCAACTCTGGTCTGCGGGTGCAACTGTGCGGCGACGCCCACCTGAGCAACTTCGGACTCTTCGCCGCACCCGATCGCACCCCGGTCTTTGACCTCAATGACTTTGACGAGACGAATCCAGGCCCCTTCGAGTGGGACGTCAAACGGCTTGCCGTGTCCTTTCTCCTTGCGGCGCAGGACAACGGCCTTCCTGCGTCGGTGGGGCGTAGTGCGGCGCGGTCGGCGGCCCGTCAGTACCGGATATCCATCGCCGCAAATGCCGCGCGACCCGAGATCGACAACTGGTATGAGCGGGTAGGCACCGCGCAACTGGAAGCCTGGGGGCGCCAGGCCGCCGGCTCGGCCGGGGCCAAGAGGGTGGTGAAGGCTGAGAAGCGGGCGCAGGCACGCACCATGTGGACGGCTGTCGAAAAACTCACCGAAGTCGTGGACGGACATCGACGATTCCTTGACGCGCCACCGCTCCTCGTCCGAGTTCCCAAGGACACGCTGTCCGACGGCGCACTCCGACAGGTGATTGACGCGTACGCCGAATCCCTCAGCGACGATCGCCGGGCGTTGCTGGAGCGCTATGAGGTCATCGACGTGGGGCACAAGGTTGTCGGTGTCGGGAGTGTCGGTCTGCTGGCGTGGGTGCTGCTCCTGGAAGGCCGCGACGGCAACGACGTGCTGGTGCTTCAGGCAAAGCGGGCCCAGGCGTCGGTCCTCGAGCCCTACACCGCGCCTTCCGTCTACCCCAACAGCGGTCAGCGCGTCGTCGAGGGTCAACGGCTCATCCAGGCGGCGAGCGACACTTTCCTCGGTTGGTCGCAAGGAGTTCTCGGTAGGCAGTTCTATCTACGGCAGTTGCGGGATATGAAATGGTCCCCCGACCCATCATCGCTGGCGGGCGAGGCGCTCAACAGCTATGCCGGACTGTGCGGACATGTCCTTGCCCGCGCCCACGCGCGGTCCGGGGATGCCATCGCGATTAGCGCCTACCTCGGTGCGTCAGAGATCTTTGATGCATCGATCGAGGACTTCTCGAGGAGTTACGCCAAGACGGTTCTCAAGGACTACCAGGAGTTCACGGCTGCCGTGACATCAGGGCAACTGGGAGCGACCGACCACGACGACGCGCTGGCCGACTACCTGGCCGAGATCCGCCGGGGGCAGGAACCTAGGAGCACGGCCGAGCCCACGCGCTGAGGTGCGGGCGCTGAGCAATGACCTCGCCGCGATGCGTGAGTCGTCGCACGCCGTTGAGTGGCCCGCTACTGTCGGCTCATGCGCGTGATCGTCATCGGAACCGGAGCGGCGGGGGCCTCGGCCACCGCGGAGTTGGCTCGACGAGGTCATCAGGTCACCGCCCTCGAGCGCTTCAGCCGGGGACACGTCAACGGGTCCTCCCATGGCACAACCCGAGTCTTCCGCGTCTCCTATCGCAATCGGCCGTATACCGAGTGGGCCGGTGCTGCCATCGCTTTGTGGCGCGAACTCGAGGAGCGTTCCGGTGAACATCTCCTCGAGCAGAACGGGCAGATCGATCATGGCTTCGATGGTGCCCTCGCCGAGATCACGGCCAACTACGAAGCGGGCGGCTGGAGCTATGAGCGTCTCAGCGCTGACGCGGCGATGGACCGCTGGCCCGGCATGCGTTTTGAGTCCGACGTGCTGTTCTCGCCGGACGGTGGTCGGGTCTTCGCCGATCGGACGATCGAGGCCCTGCTCCGCCTAGCAGAAGCGGACGGAGCCGACCTGCACTTCAATGAGCCAGCTGTCGCGATCGCGCGCGACGGCGACGGAGTGATCGTGGAAACCGCTGATGGTCGGTACGCAGCAGACATCGTGGTTGTGGCTGCCGGCGCATGGGTGACCGAGTTGCGGGGCTGGGCTGACTTCGCGGTCGCGTTGCCGCCCCTTGCGGTCACCGAGCAGTTCCCGGTGCACTTCCCGATCCGGCCCAGCTACGCCTTCCCCTCCTGGATCAACCACAACGACGCCGAAGCGAGTGACTATCACTTTCACTACGGCGCCTATGGGCTGGAGACCCCCGGTGAGGGACTCAAGGTCGGCGTCGATCAACTCGAGAACTTCCTGGACCTGACGACACGAACCCTGGAGGTGCCGGCCGAGGCCTTCGCCGTCGCCGCCGAGTACGCCGAGCGGTGGCTCCCCGGCGTCGACACCTCGACGGGTTCGGCGGTTTCCTGCCTGTTCACCATGACCGAGGACAGCGACTTCGTCCTGGACCGCCGCGGGCCGATCGTTGTGGCCTCGCCGTGTTCCGGACATGGGTTCAAGTTCACGCCAATCTTGGGCCGCATCCTGGCCGATCTTGCCGAAGCCAAGGATCACGGCGTCGAGCAGTGGCGTCTGCCCGCCTAGCGGGCGTCGGCTTCGGCCCGCACCGCGGGCGAGCCTGACCACCGTGCATTTGCGGTAGACACCCGCTCGGCCACCCATCACTATGGCGGCATGCCGCGCTGGGTTGTCGCCGTCGGATCCGTAGTCGTCGTCGGCCTACTCGTCGTCGCGGCCATCTGGGCAATGCGCGCCGAGAGTGAACCCGAGGCAGTCGCGGCGACGTCGACCCCCTCCGCCGGGAGCAGCCCCGGCGACATGGTCGCGCCGCCAACGCCGACACCGGAGCCGACCCCCGAGATCGTCCTGTGGGCCGGCGAAGTGTGCGAGGCACGCGATGCTTTTCTCGCGAGCATCCTTGAGGTCGCGGGCAACCTAGAATTCGACACGAGTGACCCGTCGTCGATCGGTGAGCAATTCCAGCAGCAGGTCCCCGGTCAACTTGACGGTGTCGAGACGGCCGCCGCCGACCTCGGGACCGCGCTCGGCGGCGTTCCCCTCGACTACATCGAGGCTGCCGGCACACTGTCGACGCTCAATGAACAGGTCACGGTGCTCAACGACGCCAAGGATGAGGCTCTCGGGCACGTCGATGCCGCCCGCAATGCCGGCAATCCTGTGTCGGCCGGAGTGGAGTGGCTCCAGGCGGCGATCGCGGCGAAGGCGACGTATGACGCCGGTGTCGACGTCAAGGATTCCCTCGCCGAACTCACTAACTCAGCGGACGGTGACATCGGCGAGGCCTTCTCCACTGCTCCCGAGTGCCAGGGCCTGCCCCTAGGCTGAGGCGATGTCCCTCGCCACGATCGCCGACGATGGCGCGGTCCGCGTCGTCACGATGACCAATCCCGACAAACGCAACGCCCTCGGTCACGCCATGGCCGAGGAACTGTCCGCCGCTATCGAGAGCTCGACATCGCGGTGCCTCATCCTGCGGGCCGAGGCCGGGGTGAGCACTTGGTCCGCCGGTCATGACATCGACGATCTGCCGACGGACGGCGGCGACCCCCTCGCGTGGACCTCGCCGGTAGAGCGCCTGGTGCGAGCGGTGCGGGCGGCGCCCTTCCCGGTCATCGCCGCGGTCGAGGGTGGAGCCTGGGGCGCCGCCTGCAATCTGGCTTTCGCCTGCGATCTCATTGTCGCTACGCGTTCAGCCACTTTCGCCATCACGCCAGCGAAGTTGGGGGTGCCGTATCACACCGACGGTGTCGCTCAGTTCCTCGGCGCGGTGCCATTGAACGTCGCCAAACAGATGTTCTTCACGGCGGAACCATTGCCGGCGGACTCCTCTCACCTCACCGGCACGGTCAATTGCCTTGTCGACGACTCCAAGCAACTCGAGGCGGAGGCAATGAATGTCGCGCGGCGGATTGCGTCGCTGGCGCCCCTGTCGATCCGCGCCATCAAGGCCGAGATGAACGCCCTCACCGACGCCCGCCCGATGACCAGTGGCACCTTCGAGCAACTCACCGCGCTGCGTCGGGCGGCGTGGCGCAGTGCCGACTATGCCGAAGGCTTGGCCAGTTTCCACGAGCGCCGTGAGGCGCACTTCACGGGCGAGTAGTCCGGCTGGTTGAATAGCGGCCCCATGAGCACTAGCCAACCGGTCCACTTCGCATCAACAAGCCGAAGCCTCTATCCGGTGATCGTCGGCGTATTCGTCGGCCTGCTGCTCATCTCCAATATCGGGGCGGTCAAGCTCATCTCCTTCGGGCCGATCATTACCGATGGCGGTGCCTTCCTCTTCCCCCTCGTCTACATCGTGGGCGACATCCTCAGCGAGGTGTACGGCTTCCGCGCCGCCCGCAAGGCAATCTTCACTGGCTTCGCCATGTCGGTGCTCGCCGCGATCACCTTCTGGGTCGTCCAGATCTCCCCGGCCGCCGATGGGTGGGAGAACCAAGAGGCCTTCGAGGCGGTACTCGGCTTCGTGCCGAGGATCGTCCTCGCGAGCATCGCGGGATATCTCGTCGGGCAACTGCTCAACGCCTGGGTGCTGGTGAAGATCAAGGAGCGCACCAAGGAGAAGGCTCTGTGGCTCCGACTCATCGGTTCGACCGCGGTGGGGGAGTTGGCCGACACCATTGTCTTCTGCACGATCGCCTTCTACGGCGTCATCACCGGGGCGGAATTCCTCGTCTACGTCGCCTTCGGGTACGCCTATAAGACGCTGCTCGAGGTCATCCTGCTTCCCGTGACCTATCCGGTCATTGGTTGGGTCAAACGTCGTGAGCCGACGTACGAACTCGCGGCCTAGACGCCCTTCGCCTGGGCGTAGTAGCGCCCGAGGACCTCGGCGCGCAGGACGCTGAACTCACCCGCCATGATGGCCTCCCGCATCGAGTCGACCAATCGCACGGTGAATCGAATGTTGTGGATGGTGGCCAGGGTGGAGGCGATCATCTCCTTGGCCTTGAAAGCATGGTGCAGATATGCGCGGGTGTAGTGCTGGCACGTGTAGCAGTCGCACTCGGCATCAATGGGCTCGAATGCGCGGCGATGGGCGCTGGTGAGCAGATTGAAGCGGCCGTCGGGGGAGTAGACCGCTGAGTTGCGCGCCTCTCGGGAGGGGGACACGCAATCGAAGGTGTCGGCACCGGCAGCCACGCCCGCGAAGAGATCGCCCGGCTCGCCGATCCCGAGGAGGTGTCGGGGTCGGTCGTCAGGGAGTTCGTCGGTCACCCAGCCGACGATGTCCGCGAGGTTGACCTTCTCGATCGCTCCGCCGATGCCGTAGCCGTCGAAGTCCATGCCACCAAGATCCTGAGCGGCCTTGCGCCGAAGGTCCTCGTACTGCGCTCCTTGGATCACGCCGAAGAGGGCCTGGTAGGGGCGGTCACCGCCGCGAAGTCGGTTGTGCTCGACGATGCATCGCTCGGCCCACAAACGGGTCCGTTCCAAGGACGCCACCTGATAGTCGCGGGTGTTGTTCAAGGTGGTGAGTTCATCGAAGGCGAAGATGATGTCCGCGCCGATGGCGGCCTGCACCTGCATGGATACCTCGGGAGTGAAGCGGTGCTCCGAGCCGTCGAGGTGTGAGCGGAAGGTGACTCCGTCGTCGTCCACGCGCGCGAGACGTTCCTTGCCCTCCGCTATGACGTCGTCGTCGCGGTGTCCGGAGTCCATCGCGAGCACCTTCTTGAAGCCGGCACCGAGGGAGAGCACCTGGAAGCCACCGCTGTCGGTGAAAGTGGGGCCGGGCCAGTTCATGAAGGCACCGAGACCGCCCGCCGACGCGACGATGTCGGCCCCGGGCTGTAGGTAGAGGTGGTAAGCGTTGGCCAGGATCGCCTGGGCGCCAATGTCGCGCATCGACTCCGGGAGGACAGCCTTGACGGTCGCTTTCGTGCCGACAGGGATGAACGCGGGCGTCTGGATATCCCCGTGGGGAGTCGTGATCGTGCCTGCTCGTGCTCGGCCCTCACAGCGGCCTTGGACGGCAAACGAGAACCCGGCATCAGACACGCGGGACAGCATGCCAGGATGCGCCCGTGGCGACGCCTCGGGCTGCGGTCCTCATGACCCTCGGCGCGGGTGCACTCTTTGGTACGGCGGGTACCGCGCAGGCCCTCGGTCCCGCCGGTTCGAGCCCCATCGCCGTTGCGGCTCTTCGTCTCGGGCTCGGTGGCCTAGTCATGGCTGCGCTGCTGCCACTGCTGGGACATCGCTTGAGCGAGATGCGCCTATGTCTGCGGCAGCCCCTGGTGTGGCTATCCGCTGTCGGAAGCCTGTTCTTCCAAGTTCTGTATTTCACCGGTGTTGACCGTGCCGGCGTCGCCCTGGGATCGCTACTCGCGATGGGATCGATCCCGGTCTTCGCTGGACTTCTCGGTGCGCTACTCGGCCATCGGGTCACCGCCGCGTGGTCCATCGCCACGGTTGTCGCGGTAGCCGGCCTGGCGCTGCTGTCGCTGGATGGGATCGGCGGTGGCGATCTGCTCGGCGTCGTTGCGGCACTGGGCAGCGGCCTCTCCGGCGCCATCTTCGTCCTGGCCACCAAGTCCATCATCACCGGCGGCATCCCGGCCGTTCCCGCCAACGTCGTGTCGTACCTCATCGCGGCCCTGGCGCTCCTGCCAGTGCTGGTGCTCGCCCCGCAGTCCCTGAGTTGGCTCGCCTCGGGGGCGGGCGTCATCCTCGCTCTCTACATCGGCTTCTTCGCGATGGCGTTGCCGAATGTCCTCTGGGTCAAGGGGCTCGGCGCACTGTCGCCGGGCCCAAGCTCGACGTTGATGCTCGCTGAGCCGGTCGTCGCGACCACGCTCGGCATCGTCGTCCTGGGTGAGACTCTTGCCTTCGCGGGGATCGTCGGACTTGTCCTCGTCCTGTGTGGGCTGCTCCTGCAAGGCATCGCTCTCACCCGGTCAGCAGACGAGGAGCCGCTAGCGCCGCTCTAGCGAGCCCCCTAGTCTGCGGGGGTGGCCGCAGCAGAAACGATCAATGGCGTCGACGTCGAGCACCGCGACATTCTCACCAACGGCGTGCGCCTGCACTGCGTGCTTGCGGGTCCCCCCGAGGGTGACCTCGTCGTTCTCCTCCATGGCTTTCCCGAGTACTGGCGAGGCATGGCCAACCCATTGGTGGTGTTGGCGCGGGCAGGGTTTCGGGTTGTAGTACCGGATCAGCGTGGTTACGGCCTCAGCGAGAAGCCGGATGGCATCGACGCCTATCGAGTCGAGGAACTTGCTGCCGACGTGACCGGGGTCATTGACGCGCTCGGCTACGACAAGGCAGACATCGTTGGGCACGACTGGGGGGCGGCGGTCGCCTGGTGGGTTGCGCTGACCGCGGCAGATCGCGTCCGTCGACTGGTCATCGTCAACGTTCCGCATCCCAGCGTGTTCGCCAAGACACTGCGCAGCAGCCGTCACCAACAGCGCAAGAGCTGGTACATCGGGGCATTCCAGGTGCCCTGGCTCCCGGAGCGCGTCGCCTTCGGACGCCGGATGGCCAATGTGCTTCGGCGTACGTCGACACCGGGAGCGTTCAGTGACGACTACCTGGACTCGCTGCAGCGCGAATGGCGTCGACCGGGGGCAGCGACATCAATGGTCAACTGGTACCGCGCGTCCGTGCGGCGGCGTCCCGAGCGCCTGGCCGACAAGCGCGTGCACGTGCCGACGATGATCATTTGGGGGCGGCAGGATCTCGCGCTGTCGGAGGCGATGGTGCAGCCGAGCGCGGACCTGTGCGATGACGTGCGACTGGAGTTTCTCCCCGATGCCACCCATTGGGTTCTTCATGACGAACCGGAACGCACAGGCGAACTCCTGGTGATATTCCTTCGCGGGTAGGTCGCGGACCTGTCATCGCGCACCGAGGCCGCCAAGACAGCACCTAATTTGCACGGTTCCGTGACATTCCTGCGACATGCCGTGAGTGACGATGGCCCTACCACGCCACATAGGCGCCACGGAGAGGAGGACGTCATGAACGCCACGCTCGATCGCTTCCGCACCACGCTTCAGACGTCGGATACCGATGCCACCTGGTGGGCCGACGTCGCCCGTTTGAGCGACCAGCTGCGCGCCGACGCCGAGATCGTCTTCACGCTGGGGGACTACCCCGCGGAGATGCGCGACCGCGCATCTCGACTCAACGAGAAGGCAGAACGACTGCGGGCTGAGATCGCCGGTCTTCGCCGGTTCGCTGCTGATGCGGCCCCCGATCGGTCGCGCGTCAGCGCCGTGAAGGAACGCGCTGACTGGGTCCTGCGCGAATGGGACCGTCACTTCCGTCGTGTGACCACCTTTGTGGGCGACGCGCATTGGCGTGACCTGGGCGTCGCTGGCTAGGCGCACCCACCCCCACCCCCTGCATGAAGGGCGACCCGATATTCGGGTCGCCCTTCGGCATGTGCTGGGACGTTCGGCCCTGTCCCACGTGTCTGCGGAGGCGCACCGTGGGAGTGACTGGTCCTGAGCAGATGGAAGGGGGGTCCCGTCATGAGCATCTCGGTCAAGAAGATCGCAACCGTTTCGGCTGCATTCTTGGCGGCCGTCGCCGTCTCCATTCCGGCTGCGGCTCCCGCCAATGCGACCGTTCCCGACCCCGTCGTCGCCTCCGACACACAGGTGGCAGCACGGGCAAGTGGTGCCTACACGTGGATGTGGAGCGACGGCGCCACCGGCCGGCGCCGTACCTTCACGAAACGCGACTATGGCTACGCGGCAAACCTGCCCTACCTGGTCGTGGAGGCGTCGTGCGCTGGTGGGGCGCGAGTCGGTGACGTCCTCAAACTCCAATTCCAGGACTACCGCGGGAAGTGGATCACTGAGGATCGCCACTGGGTCGCTGACTGCAACTCGATCGGCTACTTCGAATTCAATCCCTACACCTCGTCGGGCAAGTGGGCCGTGGGTGCGTACAAGTACCGCCTGATCGTGTCCGGGGCTCGGCTGCGGGCCCGCTTCACGATCATCTTCGCGCGCCGCTAGGGCGCTCCGGTAGGGGGCCGCGTGACGGGACCGGCCCCCTCTACCGATCCCCTGGCGGCCGACCTCGGGTTGTCCGGCGAAGTCGTGGCATGGGACGAGTTCGCCTAGGGTGATGTGTTGTGACCCGAGTTCGACTGATGGCCGATGATGACGCTGCCCCCCTTGCCGACGCGCTGCGCCAGGCTCCCTGGGAAGCCTTGGCCGGCATCGAGATCGTGTCGGACCAGGCCGACGCCATCATCTGGTGTCTCACCGAGCCGACCTCATGGGAGGACGTTCGGGCTGAGGTCTCGGGATGGGGCTTGCCGACGCTTGTCGTGGGTTCCGGAGTTCCCGCGGAGGGTGCGGCGAGCCCGCCCCACGAGATTCGCCTGCGGTCACAGATTGCCGATCTCGGCGACGATGTCCTCATCCACGATCGGGTTCGCGCACTGACGCAGGCGGCTGGCGAGGTGCTGGTTACGGCCAACATCGCGTTCACCGACCTGCCGGTGGTGCGTTGGGATCACACGTCGGGACTGGCTGCCATGTCCGTGGGGGAGGAGCCGGAGTCGTGGACTCGGCGGCCGTTCCTGCGGCTCGTCCATCGATTGCTCCATCACATGACCCGGCCGGCAGAACAGGCAGAGCCGATCCGCGTTGGCCTGCTTGGATACGGCGCTATCGGGCATGAGCATGCCGCCGCTATTCGCACCACCCCCGGGCTTGAGCTCTCGCTGGTCTGTGATGTGTCGTCCGATCGCCTTGCCGTGGCCCGTGAGTTCACGCCCGGCGTCAGGACCACGACCGATCCTGATGAGGTCACCGCCGCGTCCGACGTTGACCTGGTCGTCGTCTCCACGCCGCCCAATACGCACGGGCAGTGGGCCATCACCCTCCTGGACGCGGGCAAGCACGTCGTGCTGGAGAAGCCCATGGCGCTCACGGTGGCCGAGTGTGACGCGGCGATCGAGGCAGCCGAGCGCGCGAACCGACTCCTCGTCGTCTACCAAAACCGCCGCTTCGATCCCGATTTCCGAGCGATCGCCGATCTCATCGACGCGGATGAGCTCGGGGAGGTTTTCCACCTCGAGGCCTTTGTTGGTGCCTACCAGCACCCCTGCAACTACTGGCATTCGGACGCTGACGTCTCCGGCGGTGCCCTGTTCGACTGGGGCTCCCACATCATCGACCAGATCCTGCAACTGATGCCGGGAGAGGTCGCCACGGTGACGGCGCGCAACCACAAGCGGACCTGGCATGACGTCACCAACGCCGATCACGCGCGGATGACGCTGCACTATGCGGATGGCCGAGAGGCGACGTTCATCTATTCGGACCTCGCCGCGGCACTTAAGCCGCGCTGGTACCTCGCGGGGACCGGTGGCGGCGTCGTCGGTGACTGGCGCCGGGAGCGGGTCATCGCACGGACGCCGATCGGCACCCTGGACGAGGATGTTTTGGCGCCGGCTGACTCGCCTCCTGACGTCTGGCTGCACGGGCCGGATGGTCGCGTGGCGCAGGTGCCCGGGCGCCCAGCTTCGGCGGGTGAGTTCCATCGTCAGTTGGCCGAGCGGCTCCTCAGCGGAATGCCGATGACGGTGACGGCCGACCAGTCTCGTCGCGTGGTCGCGATGCTCGAGGCCGCGGAGCGTTCCGCAGCAAAGGACGGGGCGCCGGTCATCCCGGACTAGTCGGCTGAATAGGCAATGGAGATGGTGTTCGACTCCGCGAGGGTCTTGCCGGATCTCACCAGGACAACCTGATACTTGCCGACTCCCGGTTGATAGCCCTCAACGTCCGTCTCGATAACTCCCGAGGCCGGGACTCGGAAGTAGTCGAAGTACACCCAGTTGTTCATCCCCATCACGCGAAACCGTGCGGACAGGCCGGTTCGACGCACCGCGGGCGTCACCGTGATGGTGCACGGGATGTCGACGCGGATCTTGCTGGCCGACGTGTCGCAGCGCAGCGAGACGGTGTACTTGAGGGCTGTCCACGTGACGCTGGTGCGCTTGGAGTAGGCGAGCACGCGGCCGCTCGAAGAATAGAGAGCGGCGCGGTAGTCGACCTTGCCGTTGGACTTGCGAGTGAGTGCGATGGTGGCCGTGCCGTTCGCATCGAGGGTGGTGCGCTTGGTCGTGTACCAGCCGAGGGAGTTGCTGCGGACCTGGAGGCCGACCTTGAGGCCCGCGGCCTTGGCCTTCGGCCCGGCGGTGAAGCGGAAGGTGGCGTCGGTGTAGGTCATCGACCGTGTGGGGGCCTTGAGCGAGACGGAGTAGGAGGTGGCGGTCGGACTCGGTGTGGCCCGTGCAGCCACCCCCGGTGTGATCGCCATCAGCATTCCGAGGGAGAGGGCCGCAACGGCGGCACGGACGACGTACATGATGGGCCTCCCGTTCTGGCAACGCTGCTTTACTCCACCGTAGGTCCGATTCCGGGCACCAAAGCAGGGCCGAAGGTCCGTGCGTGTCCCTCGGTCATTCGGACTCCCACGGGAATTCATGTGACGATGGGGTGTCTTGCTCTCGGGCGCGCCATGGAGGTGCACGGTGAAAAAGTTCCTTCGACCGCAGGTCTTGATCCCCGCTGGTGTGGTGGCGGTCATCGTCCTGGCGCTGGGGATGTACATCTTCCAGCCGTGGAAGCTCTTCACCACGACCGAGGTCAACGAGGCACTCCCGACTTCCGTGGCTGATCTTGATGTCGACTCCGCTCCGTCAAGCGAGCCCTCTGCCGCCGCCTCGACTTCGGCGGCATCAGGGCAGTCGGCCTCCCCGTCTGCAGATGCATCGAGCGAATCGGCTACGGAGCCCGCACCGGAGCCCAAGCCGGAGCCCGTTGTGCTCGCCGCGGGTGAATTCATCTCCCACGAGCACGGGACGTCCGGCGAGGCCTTCATCCTCGAACTCCCCGACGGCACGCGCGTCCTACGCATTCAAGACCTCGACACCAGCGACGGTCCGGACTTGCAGGTGTGGCTCACCGACGCTCCGGTGATCGACGGCGTCGATGGATGGGGCGTCTTCGACGATGGGCGCTATGTCAATCTGGGTGATCTCAAGGGCAACGTCGGCAACCAGAACTACAAGATCCCGGCCGACGTCGACCTGGCCGACTATTCATCTATCTCTATCTGGTGCGCGCGATTCGCCGTGTCCTTCGGGGCCGCGGAGTTGGCGAAGGCCTGAGTACGGCTGTGGCTCTGGCTCACGCAGGCTCGAGCCACTCCTCGTGGATCTCTGCGATGACGACGTGCGACGCGTCGGATGATGCGATGTCGCTGCCGTGGAACCGCAGGGTGTAGAGCGGCAGATAGGGCTCATGGTGGTCGAGTGGGTTGGCCACGACCCCGTACGTAGCGATGACCGTCCCGGCAACGCCCTTGGCATACGACGGCGTGCGGGGATTGATGGTCTCCGGGTCGGCGGTGCGGCGGACGCGCACGCGGTCCCCGACGGCGAAGCGCCCATTCATGGCATGACTCCGTCGAGGCCGCGTGCCACCGCCTCGTCGCTGTGAGGGAGCTGGCCGGCCAGCGCGGTGCCGACGAGCGACTCGGGGGTGACGAGTTCGGCGAGGTCCTCCTCGGTGAGACCCTCGGTGCCCGCGGGCCGCTGGGGAATCACCATCCAGCGCACATCCGACGTCGAGTCGTGCACCCGAATCTCCACGCCATCGGGCACCTCCAGGCCGAATGCCGTGGCGAGCATGCCGCGGGGGTCGGTGAGGACCTTCTCCTTGTAGCCATCGGTGCGGTACCACCAGGGCGGATTGCCCAGCAGGTCATGCGGATAGCAGGAGCACAGCGTGCAGACGACGACGTTGTGAACGTCGTCGGTGTTCTCCGCGATGCCCAGGATCCCAAGCTTGCCGGGTGGGATATCGAGATCACGCACGGCCTCGCGCCCCTGGGTGAGCAGTCGGGTGCGGAAGTCCGGATCGACCCAGGTGCGCGCCACGATGCGGGCGCCGTTGCGCCAGCCGATGGAGCGAAGCGACGTGATGCGCTGCTCGAAGGCTCCCTCGGCAACCTCCCCCCGATCGATAAGCGCGCGCTGCGCAGCCGCAATGAGTAGTTCGCAGTCGGCCAAGGCTGACTCGATGGCGGCAATTCGCTCCAGCAGGGGCTCGGGATAGGACCGCTTCGCGAGGCGGAACCGCTCGTCGTAGTCGCCGCGCTCAAGTCGGGTGTCCTCAATGGCGATGGCAGCACTGCGGATCGGCACCTGCAGGGAGAGGATCCCGATCACCACGGCGTTGAGGCGATCCTGCAGTGCCTTGATGCGGTCGTCGAGATCTGACTCCGCGGCGGGTGTCTCCACAGGCGCGAGGCTCTGGGCTGCGCGCAGGAGGTCGGGCAGTGGCAGGTAGCCGCGGCGTGCCATGTAGAGGAGCCGCGACTCAAGGCGCTTGCGACGGAAATACTCGAGGTCCGCGACGATGGCCGCGACGTTGGCGTCGGGGTCCTCCAAGTGCATGTGGCCCGGTGGGTGATCGTGATCGTGGTCATGATCGTGCGCCATGTCAGCCTCCAGTGGCGAGGGATGAAAGCAAGCGGTCCGATCGCAGTATGCCTGGTGTGGCGAATGCGTGAGTACCAGCGCGCCCGGAGGGA